>JAEEGL011351611.1_pt1 | contig 11011 bp, 8 predicted proteins | sample 9134231 | NCBI WGS metagenome assembly JAEEGL01 (sample SAMN16246548, study PRJNA631951) | gut metagenome | biome: gut microbiome; feature: rumen; material: fiber-attached | host: Bos | place: Iran: Karaj | collected 2018-10
AGTGTCTTTGAATACATCGGATCCCCCTGCCCTCCGGGCATGTCCGCCCGCGGGCGCCCTTCCGCGTGCCGCGGGGCAGCTTCCCTCAGAACGCGTTCCTGTCGTGCCTTATATATACCGAGCCGCCAAGCTCGAGCAGCTCTATGATGTCCATCCTCGGCTGCAGAGCCGAGAGCTCCGGATGCCTCAAAAGGAAGTACTGCGCGGTGTACCTGAAGCGCTCCGCCTTCCTCCTCGTGACCGCCTCCGAGGGCATGCCGTAGCCCGTCCCGGTCCTCAGCTTCACCTCCACGAAGGCGAGGCAGTCACCGTCCACGGCTATGAGGTCTATCTCCCCGCGCCTCGAGCGGAAATTCCTCGCAAGAAGCACGCAGCCATGCCGCTCGAGCCAGCGAGCCGCGGCGAGCTCGCCCCAGCCGCCCTTCAGCTTGTTCTTCGAGCGCGGATCGGTGGACTCTTCGCGCCCTGCGTTACCATTATTTGCCATACTAATATAATACTACGATGCTAAAATTTGTAAACTACCTCATTCCGGCTATTCCGCCCGAATGATACAAAAACTTAAAAGATAGTGGTACATCTATCAATAAACCCTATGGTATACTTAATTAACCGTCTGTTTTATCATATTGATATAAACCGTTTACCGATCTGCGGAGGAAAGATCATGAACACGAGAAGACTGCGTCTTACAAGGATAGCGGCGGCGCTCTGCTTCGTGCTCCTGCTGACGGCGCTCCTGAGCTCCTATCTCGCTCCGGCGCTGGCCGAAGAGGCAGGCGAAGGCAAAGAACTGTGCCCGATGTGCCAGAAGCTCTTTGACGAGGACGAGCTCTGCCCGAGCTGCGGCATCTGCGAGTCCTGCATCGACAGCAACGGCGGTGAGGAGATACACTGCTACGACTGCGGCGAATGCGTCACGACCTTTGACGACAGCAACGGCGGATGCGCCAGGAGCGGCCACATCTACTGCGATGAGTGCCTGAAGGAGGAGCACCTGCACTGCGTGGACTGCGGCGAATGCTACTGCGACAATCAGGACATGCTCTGCGAGGAATGCGGCAAGTGCAACAGCTGCTGTGACGCCGACGATGAGGGAAACCAGTTCGTATGCGGCGACTGCCACAAGTGCGCGGGCTGCGCGAAGCACTGCCCGATATGCGGCGACTGCCAGTACGAGAGATGCCCGATGGAGCTCGAGCACTGCCAGTACGAGTGCGAGCTCTGCCCGGCCTGCGAGATCATCTGCTTCTATGAGAGCGACTATGAGCCCTGTGAATACTGCGGGCTCTGCGAGTTCTGCTGCGAGGAGAACCGCTGCCCCGACTGCGGGATGTGCTGCGAGGATCCCGCCTATGACACCCACTTCTGCGCTGACTGCGGAGAGTGCCTCGAGACCGTTCCCGAGGTCTGCGACAACTGCGGGCTCTGCCTCGACTGCTGCCTCGCCGAGGCCGAGAACCTCGGCTGCACCTGCGGAGAGTACTGCTGGCTGGACGTGAACGACGAGCACGTCTGCGTCAACTGCGGCATATGCTTCGGAATGATCGACAGCTGCCCCGACTGCGGCCTCTGCGTGGACTGCTGCGAGGACGTCAGCAGGATCGAGGGCTGCGACTGCGCCCGCCCCGTATGCGTGGAGAGCGACGAGTGGGATGAGCATTTCAGTGAGACTCACGCCCAGTTCGCGGGATCCCACAGCGCGAAGCCCGCGAGCAGCTGGAGCTTCGACGGGAGCTTCCATTGGAAGGACTGCAGGTACTGCGACGAGGCCTCGCACATCACGTCCAAGGCCGCGCACAGCTTCAGGAACGGCCGCTGCACCGTCTGCGGCTTCTCGGATACCGAGCCCATAGTGATCAGCAAGCAGCCCCAGGACCGCGTCGCGATCGTCAGCGATTACAGGGCTGAGAGCGGCGATCCGCTCTATTACGCGAACAACAGGGTGAGGTTCTCCGTCACCGCCGTCGGCAGGAACCTCAGCTACACCTGGTTCGAGCGCACAGGGACGGCGACCCCGGCCAAATTCGAGGAGCTGCGCACCGCAGGACACGGCGCGTCGAACATCGCCTACAACGACACGGCGAATTCGAAGAGTCTCGTGATCAGCGTGGCAGACGACGCCTGCCAGGACGGGCTGTACAGCTTCCGCTGCTACATCTCCGACGGCGAGAACGGGCTGTGGTCCGACATAGCGACGCTGACAGTCGAGCACGGATTCACGATCGCCTCGGAGGATGATTATGAAGACGCCGGCCACTACATGCTGTGCCACGGCGACGGCTGCTCCGAGGTCAAACTCGTCCCCCACGTCTTCACTCACTGGTACTGGGGAGACGACGCGCACACCATCCGCGTTCAGAGCTGCGAGGTCTGCGAGTACACCGCCGAGGCCTACGTCCACGACCACACCGAGTGGGTCAGGACCTTCTTCCTCGGCGAAGCGCTGTTCGAAGACGAGAACCACCGCTACGAGTTCGATCCCGGCACGGAGCCCGAAAACTGGAGCTTCAGCGGCACCTTCGGCCAGCCCGGATACAGAGCCAGCTGCGAGGATCTCTACGGCAATACCTGGAGCGCCGACTGGAACTACCACACCGGCTGGTGCTACTGCGACGACTGCTTCTCCAATCCCGTGAAGATCCGCGAGCTCCATCACTTCGGAGCCTGGCAGGGAGCCGACGACCCGGAGGCGGGAATAATCTACCGCGTATGCGCCGACTGCAGCTACACCCAGTACGCCACCGACGCGAACGGAAGGCCCACGACATGGCAGAACGGCATGCATCCCGTCATTTACGTCAACTGCTCCGGTCCCAACAAGTTCGCCACCGCAGGAGAACAGGTCTGGGTCACTCCCGATAAGATCCCGGGCAGGATATTCGACGGATTCCTGGTCAGGTATTATTCATTGACCCAAAATGGCAGCTACAGAGAGTCCAGAGCAACTCTCCAGGCGGGGACGGTCTATCCCGGCGAGACCTACTGGGACTACTGGGAAGTCCCCTCAAACCGGGTATTCCCCGGATCCGGCAGGATAGAGGTGATCCAGCGCTTCAAGGGAGGCACCTGCGATCACAGCGAGACCGAGATCGTCGGCAGGATCGACGCCCCCTGCGGCAGGAGAGGCTACACCGGCGATACTGTCTGCGCTTTCTGCGGACAGATCATCGAAAAGGGAGAACCCACCGAGTACAAGTCTCACGGAGAGCTGATAACCGTGACCGAGGACATATTCAAGACCGACGCGGACGGCAATATCCTGCTCGACCGCTACGGAGAGCCCTCGATCATCGCCAGAGGGCCGCACGATCCGGACTGCGAGACCCAGACCAACGGCAACGAGCCCGACAAGATCTGCGCGGACTGCGGAGCCCGCGCAGAGCGGGGCAAGTCCATACCCTGGCAGCAGGGGCATTCCTTCGGGTGGAACGCCGACATGCCCTGCACGGATCCCGATCATCCCGTCACCGATCGCTACAAGTGCTCAAAGTGCGGGGAATACAGGTACGAACCCGCGGACATGAGCGATTTTGACGCCGACGCGATCGACTTTATCCAGCTGTGGCACTATCACGCCGAGGTCGTGAATGAGGCCGAAGCGACCTGCACCGCCTACGGCTACTCGGGCGACGTCTACTGCCCCGACTGCGGACAGACCATAGTCCGCGGCGAGATGACCAAGCCCACCGGCCATCGCTGGGATTCCGGCACGGTCGTGCCCTCCGCCAGCGGCAACTCAGAGAGGACCGTCTACACCTGCACGCTGTGCGGCGCCCAGAAGTCGAAGATCGATAACACCGTAAAGCGCGGCGACGTGGACTGCGACGGCGACGTCGACGCCCAGGATCTGACCGCGATGGCAAGGCACGTGGCCAACATAGCAAACCTGACCTCAGCCCAGGCGCTTAAGAACGCCGACGCCAACGGTGACGGATCCGTCAACGCTCAGGACCTGACCGCGATGGCAAGGCACGTTGCCGGCATCGAGCCTCTGCATTAGAGGCGTACGGACAGGCGTCTGACCGCCCTGAAGAAACAGAGAAAGGCCCGCTCCTACCCGGGAGCGGGCCTTTTTGTGCCCTTTCAACCGCATCGCTTAGGGCATACTTATTTTATTTATTTATTCAATATACAGATGAAATTCATATAATATTTGTCTTATTCGCATAGAACGCCGTTTATTGACAAGGCTTTTTGTCGGTTGTACTCTTATAACAGTAAGCATATATGTCCATATCGCACAGAGGATGCGCAGAGGCATATGCTTGCGCCGTCTATGCGGTTCCGACAAAAGGACCCGGACGGGAGGAGTATTCGAAACAGCAGAGGAGAATGTAAAGGAGAAAGCAAAATGAAAAAGTTGCTGGCTTTGACGCTCGCGTTTTGCATGATCTTTGCCCTCGCAGCCTGCGGAGAGAAGAAGGAAGCCGAACCCGCGCCTTCCGGAAACGAACCCGCGCCCGCCGAGGTCAAGGGGCTTACAGCAGATGAGCGCAAGAACGAATTCATCACCGTCGGCACCGGCCCGACCTCGGGCATCTACTTCCCGATCGGAGGCGCCTTCGCCACGGCCCTGAAGGACTACGGCTACCAGACCTCCGCCGAGGCGACCAACGCCACCGGCCAGAACATCACCAACATACTCGCGGGAGACTGCGAGATCGCCATCGCGATGCAGGACGTCTGCATGCAGGCCTACACCGGCACCGACGCCTACGCAGGCAAGGAGCCCGCTACCAACCTGCGCGCCATGATGCGCCTGTGGCCGAACTACGTGCAGCTCGTGACCACCGCCAACACCGGGATCAAGTCCGTTGAGGATCTCCGCGGCAAGCGCGTGGGCGTAGGAGCCGCCAACTCCGGCGTCGAGGTCAACGCCCGCACCATACTCGCCGCCTACGGCATCACCTACGACGACATCACTCCGGACTACCTCGCCTACGGCGAAGCGATCGACAACATGAAGAACGGACAGTGCGACGCCGTGTTCGTCACCTCCGGACTTCCCAACGCGACCGTAATGGAGCTCGGCGTGTCCTATGACATGGTCGTCATCCCCATCGACGGAGCCGGACGCGACAAGCTCGTATCCGACTATCCGTTCTACGCCAAGGCCGTCATTCCCGCCAACACCTACAACAACAAGGAAGACGTCGAGGGCGTATTCGTCTACAACATCATGCTCGTCCGCGAGGACCTCAGCGACAAGATGGTCTATGACATGCTCGAGGGCATCTTCGCCAACATCTCCACCATCAAGGCCTCGCACAACGCCGCGGACAAGAACATCGACATCACCTTCGGCGTGAGCGACATCCAGCTTCCGCTGCATCCGGGCGCGGAGCAGTTCTGGAAGGACAACGGCTATCTGTAAGCCGCATCTGTATACAGCCGGGGCGGGTGGCTTCATGCCATCCGCCGCGCTTGTTTTTGGTGAGATGAGATGAGCGGAAAGCGCAAGGCTCTTCCAATTATAGCGGCGCTCGCGGCGCTCATCTGGCTGGGCTTCTTCGCCCCGGCCGGAAGGCGCTTCGTGCTCTACGACCGCGTGAACGAAAAGGAGCTCCTATCCGTCCCGGTAAAGGCCGGAGACAAGCTGAGGCTCGAGATCGAGCACTCGGCGGAGCACATCCCGTGGTTCGAGTTCTACACCGTCACGGAGGACTGGCAGTTCAACCTCGACGCCATCGCGGTGGGAGGCTACGGGGCCGGAGTCCCGGCCGAGATGGACGTTCCCACGAGGATAGAGGACGGTCTGGTCTGGATGGAGGAGATAAACAGCGTCTTCCCGCGCTTCTCGTGGATAACTTCCGCGACCTACATGAAAGGCCTCACCCTGAACGGGACCGAGCTGTTTGATTTCAGGAGCCTGCCCGACGCGAGCAGGATCCGCGGAGAGATCATTGAAGTAAGGGGGTATCTCAGATATGTCCGATGATCTGAAAAACAAAGAAGCTGCCGCCGGAGCGGAAGAGCAGCCCCTCGACGCGTCAAAAGGCGCGGAGATAATGGAGAAGTACGAGAAGGAATCCCGCACCCGCAGCTTCTCAAAGGAGCCTCTCAAGAGCATAGTCTATTACCTGTGCCTCGCCTTCACGCTCTATCATCTGGCCTACGCCTCGGGCATACGCGCCCTTCAGATGGTCAATATCAAGCACCACGCTATCCACGTAGGCCTCATACTCGTGCTGGGCTTCGCGCTCTACCCCGCGTTCAAAAAGTCCAGCAGAAAGAAGATCGCGCTCTACGACTGGGTCCTCATAGCCCTGTCCGCGGTCATGCCCTTCTACGTCTTCAACCGCTACCCGGTCTTCATCTCGACCGGCTTCAGCGGGGAGAAGATAGACATCATCATGGGAACTATCCTCATACTGATAGTCCTCGAGTGCACCAGGAGGCTCAGCGGAGCCGCGCTTCCCATACTGTCGACGATCTTCCTGATCTACGCGATATACGGGCGCTCGTTCCCGGGCATATTCATGCACCGCGGCTACACCTGGCACAGGATAGTCACCTACCTCACCACCGACATCTACGGCATCTACGGCACCTCGATCAAGGTGTCAGCCACCTACATAGTGCTGTTCATAATCTTCGGAGAGGTCATGAACAAGTGCGGCATGGGGCAGTTCTTTAACGACATAGCCAACGCGATCGCCGGCCACTCAAAGGGCGGCCCGGCCAAGGTCGCCGTGCTCGCCTCGGGCTTCCTCGGATCCATCAACGGCTCCGCCGTCGCCAACGTCGTCACCACCGGAACCTTCACCATTCCCCTGATGAAGAAGACCGGCTACACCAAGGAGTTCGCGGGCTCCGTCGAGGCTACCGCCTCGGTCGGAGGACAACTGCTCCCGCCCATCATGGGAGCTGCCGCCTTCGTAATGGCCGAGACCCTCGGCGTCAAATACGGGGCGATCATAAAGGCGGCCGTCATACCCGCGCTCATCTACTACCTGGGCATCATCATCCAGGTCCAGATGCGCGCCACCAAGGATCACCTCGAGGGCCTTCCCAAGGAGCAGATGCCCAAGGTCGGCCAGGTCATGAAGGAGAGAGGACACCTCCTCATCCCCATCATCTTCCTGCTCTACATGCTGATCTTCAGCGGCGTGACCGTTATCCGCGGAGCGTTCTGGACCATCATCGTGACCATAGTCGTCGCCGAGCTTCGCCCGGTGAGCCGCATGAGCCTCAAGGACATCTGCGACGCCTTCGTCGCCGGAGCGAAGTCCACCGTATCCGTCGCCATGGCCTGCGCCTGCGTGGGCATCATCGTCGGAGTCTGCGGCATGACCGGCTTCGCGCTCAACGTGGCGCACGCCATCATAAGCATCGGCGAGCAGAGCCTGATGCTCACCCTGCTCTTCACGATGGTCACCTGCATGATACTCGGAATGGGCCTGCCCTCCATCCCCTCCTACCTGATCACCGCGACCATCGCGGCTCCCGCCCTCGTCGAGCTCGGACAGCCCGTGATAGCCGCTCACATGTTCTGCTTCTACTTCGCCATGTTCGCGAACCTGACGCCTCCCGTAGCTCTGGCCTCGTTCGCGGCGGCGGGCCTGTCGGGAGGCAGTCCGATGAAGACGGGCTGGCAGTCCGTGAGGCTCGCCCTGGCGGGCTTCATAGTGCCCTTCATGTTCGTCTACAACCCGGCGCTGCTGCTCCTCGACGTGACCTTCACGACCGGACTTCAGGTCGTGATCACCGCCTGCGCGGGAGTGCTCCTGATTGCGGCGATGGTCGAGGGCTATCTGTACGGGCGCATGAACATAGTTATGCGCGCCCTGGCCGGAGCGGGAGCCTTCCTGCTTATCGACAGCGGCCTCGTGACCGACATCGCCGGCCTGGCTATCCTGCTGCTGATACTCTTCAGCCAGAAGTTCTTCTTCGGGAAGAAGGTCTCAGCCGCCTGATCAGCGCTCAGTACCGGCGCGAAGCCAAAGCGCGCGAAGGGCACGCGGCCACTCGCAAAAACAATCGATACAAAAACAGCGCAAAGGCGCGGCCTCACGGCCGCGCCTTTTTCGTCTGATTGATCGCGCCTGCTCCTGATCCTGCCGGAGCCCCCTTGCGCGCCTGGGCGCTTCGGGATACTACTGCAGCGCCTTCTCCAGGCACTCCTTCACCTTACTGAGGCACTCCTCGTAGCTCTCGCCCGGATGGGCCTCGTAGAGCTTCTCCTTGCCGAGGAAGAAGGTCGGCACGTAGTAGTAATCGTAGCCCTCGGTCTTCTCGGGGGTCTCGCTCTCCTCGATCCACTCGATGTCGGGATCCTTGAAGCGCGCGTCCTCAGCGGCGAGCTCGGCGAGAGCCCTCTTCGCGTTGATGCAGTAGGGACAGGTGTTCAGATGGAAAACTGTGAGCTTTTTCATAGGTCTATCCTTTCTCCGGCCTTCCGGTCTCTGTGGGTGTTATCTCCTGTCGGAGAGCGTCTCGCCGTCGATTACGGTCATGACGCACTCGCTGTAGTTGCAGAACGGATCGCCGTTCCAGAGGGCGAAGTCCGCGTCCTTGCCGGGCTCAAGGGAGCCTACGCGCTTCTCGAGGCCCATGACGGTCGCCGGGTTGATGGTGAGCGCCCTGAGCGCGCTGTCCCAGCTGAGCCCGCGCCTGATCGCGAAGCCCGCGTAGCTCGGGAGGAACTGGGTGTCCCAGCCTCCGTCGGCGGTAAGGCAGACGTGAGCGCCCGCGGCGTCGAGTATGCCCGCGGTCTCGAGCCTCGCGCCCCAGAGCTCCTTCTTGACGGGAGGAACGAGCAGCGGCCCGACGACGCACCAGGCGCCGGCTTCCGCGAGCACGTCGGCTATCTTCCAGCCCTCGGTGCAGTGCTCGATGGCGAAGGGGAGCCTGTACTCCTTCGCGAGCCTGAGAGCGGTCGCGATGTCGTCGGCCTGATGGCTGTGGATCCTGACCTTCATCTGGCCGCGGACGACGGGAACGAGCGCCTCGAGCTTGGCGTCGTAGGCGGGCTCCTTGCCGGCGTCCTTCTTGTCGGCGTACTCTATGGCCTTGTTGAAGTACTCCCTCGCTATGGCGGCGCTTCCCATCCTGGTCACGGGGGACTTGCCGTTGAGCCCGTAGAACCTCTTGGGGTTCTCGCCGAGCGCCATCTTCATCTGCTCGCTGCCCTCAATGAACATCTCGTCGGCGGTCCTGCCGCGGAGCTTGAAGGAGCAGCCGCGCCCGCCTATGACGTTGGCGGAGCCGGGGCCGGTGTAGCAGGTCGTGAAGCCCGCCGCCCTGACAGGCTCGAGAGCCGCGTCGAAGGGATTGAGCGCGTCGAGAGCCCTGATCTGCGGGGTCGAGGCGTCTATGCCCTCGTTGTAGTCCTGATGTCCCGGCATGGTCTCGTGGCCGTGCATGAGGAACATGTGGGTGTGGACGTCGATCAGGCCCGGAGTCAGCAGGAGCCCGGAGGCGTCGATCTTCTCGGCGCTGGCGGGGATTCCGATGTCGCTTCCGACCTCGAGTATGGTGCCGCCGTCGTAGAGCACGGCGCCCTTCTCTATGACGCCCTTCGTGACGGTGTATATCTTCGCGTTGATTATTGCTTTCATATTTCGATCCTCCTTGCGTTCCATTATACATCCTCGAGCGACTTGGCGAAAGCCTCGGCGGCGCTGGCCGCCTCCGCGCCGTGCAGCGTACCGCCATCGCCCTCGGCGAATTCCGCGACCGCTTCCACCAGCCTCATCTCGCTGAACAGAAAGCTCCTGACGCGCTCGCCGAGCCGCACTACCAGCGCGCTGCCGCGCAGCCTCTGTCCCGGATCCTCGGGCAGCCTCACTATGAGCGCCGAGTCGCGGAGCCTCAGGAATATCAGGCTGTCCGGGTCTGAGGCGAGCTCCCTCACCGTCTGCGCGAGTCTCTGCCGGTCTCCCTCGCGTATGTCCATGAGCGGCCTGCACTGCGCCAGATAGGCGCCGAATTCCCTGGCGGCCGCCGAGATGGCGCCGGGATCCTTTATGATCATGCACAAGCCCTCGCCGTTCTGCCCCTTGACGGTAGAGGCGAGCATGGCGCAGCAGCCCTCGGCTACGAAGAGCGACCTCGTCGTGAGGCTGTCCCTCAGGCGCGGGCTGTAGAAGGGCTCGAAGTTCCCGAGAAGATACATGGGAAGCCACTGCTTGACGCCCTCCCACATCTCGGTCCTGTCGCGCCCGAGGCTGTGTATTATCCTGATCCTCCAACCCGCCGCGAGCAGCTTCGCTAGCTCCGCCTTGAGGCAGGGACCGAAGCCGGCGTCCTCGTAGAGCCAGGTCATGTCCTCGTCCGAATAGAGCAGCATCGTCCCCGCGGGCGATCTCTCGAGCTCCGCGAGGAAGCTCATGGAAGCCTGCCTCTTTCCCTCGTTGCCGAAGTAGAAGGCGGCCTCGGATATCCTGCCGGAAGATACGTAGGAGTTCTGGCCGCGCTTTTCGGAGCTCTCGCCCGCCTGGCTGAGCGGCTCGCCAGAGAGCCAGCGCGCGATCAGGGCCCCGGCCTCATTCCTGTCCTCCGGCCAGGGCGAAGCGAGCCCCACCGCGTCAGCCGCCGCGGCGCGCTGATGCGAGGCCGTTATCCTGCCGGCGAAGTAAGCCGCGGCCTTCCCGATGACCTCGGGGTCTGCCGGAAGGCTCCTCTTTCCGTTCCTTATGCGGCTTATATATGAGGCGTCGAAGCTCAGCGCCTCGCCGAGCTCCGCGTTGCGCGAGCCCGTGAGCCTCATGAGAAGGTCGAGCTTGTAGCCTGTGCTGTTCTGGGATCTCGTCTCCATATGGTCCTCCCGGTCCGGTCTGTATCTGACATCTATCATTTCACCAAAAAAGAGCGGCGAAATCAATAGCAGAATAGCTATAGCCGGCGCCGTCTATGATAGAATGTGTCATAAGAACTGTCTGATGCCGGCGGCGCTCACGCGCCGCGCCAGACAATGATACAAGGAGGATTTCAACATGAGCTTCCGTCATACGAACAGCCGGCGGTCATCCCTCGCGCCCGGGGCGCTCAGGCTCTTCTGCCTGAG
>JAEEGL012446443.1_pt1 | contig 11011 bp, 10 predicted proteins | sample 9134231 | NCBI WGS metagenome assembly JAEEGL01 (sample SAMN16246548, study PRJNA631951) | gut metagenome | biome: gut microbiome; feature: rumen; material: fiber-attached | host: Bos | place: Iran: Karaj | collected 2018-10
CAGCGGGCGTACACTCCTTGAAGACATCTCGCATACCTGTTAGGACACGGGCTGTGACATCATACAGGTCCTTACCTTGCTTCATGATGTTGAGGTCATAGTCGGGCTTGACATCGAAGATGGTGAGCACCTGATCCAGCATCTCGCGGTGCTGACCTGTCACACAGACAATGGTTTCAAAGTCCTGAGGATACTTCTGGAACTCCTTGACCAAGGGGCACATCTTAATGGCCTCTGGGCGGGTTCCAAAAACTAACATTACTTTTTTCATTATGGAATCAATGGTTTATCGTGTTAATCTTCTATGAGCTGCAAGCCTTATAACAGTATTTTAGGATGTTGGGGCTGAACTTAAATCCAACTAAATCTGAACCTACATCTTTTGTCCATCATCGAAGTTCAATTGTTGATAGATATCACTTAAACGACAGGGGGACGCCGTCGGCATTGTTGCAGAGGAAGACATCGTATTTGCCTTTGAGGTAGGGGAAGCTGGTGAGGTAGGCGTCGGTCACCTTGCGGCTGATCTCCTCTTCATAGGCGGGATCGATGAGGGCCATGCAGCAGCCTTTGAAGCCTGCACCGCTGAAGCGGCCTCCATAAATGCCATCGGTCTGCGTCATGATCTCGTAGAGGCGGATCTGCTCGGGGGCACCGGACTCCCAGTTGTGGATGCTGCTCCAGCCTGACTCGAAGGAGAGCTTGCCATAGGCTTCGATGTCACCTCGCCGCCAGGCTTCGGCACCTTTCTCGACGCGTTCAAACTCGGTGTACCAGTGCTCACAGCGGCGTGCCCAGGGTGCAGGCAGACGGTCTTTGTACTGCTCATAGATCTCACGCGGAACGTGGCGGGCATTGGTGTCCTGGAACTTGCCATACTCCATGCCGGCAAAGGCCTGCAGGGCGTAGATGCCGGAGCGAAGTTCATCGACACGCATGTTGAACTTGGAGCCGGCAAGACTGTGCTCCAGGCCTGAGAAGAAGATGGCTATCTTCCAAGGTTTCATCTGGGGCGACTGGGGAATCAGCTCGTAGCTGCCGTCCTTGGTGTCGAGATAGAGGAGGTGGTCTTTCTGTCCCAGCACCTCACAGCTCTGATCCAGCTTGCCGATGGACACACCCACGTAGGTGAGTTCGGCCTCGTAGGCCAGGTCGATGAGTTCCTGCTTGCCCAGGACGATGTCGTTGACCTTGCAGAGGGCGGAGAGGAAGGCGATGGTGACGGCGGCAGAGGATGAGAGGCCTCCGATGGGGAGGCTGCCTTCGATGACACCGCTGAGACCGGTCTGGAGGCGGTACTTGCTACCCAAGACCAAGGTGACACCACGGAGGTAGTCGGCCCAGTCGCCTACTTTCTTCTCGGGCACGGAAGTGATGTGCCACTGCGCCCGCTTAGGAAACTGCAGGGACATCATCTCCACCACACCGTTGTGCTTGGGGGAATAGGCGATGTGAATGCCTTTATCGATGGCCAGGCCGGTGATCTTGCCCAAATTATGGTCGGAGTGTGCACCGATGGGGCAGATTCTGTAGGGGCAGAAGGAGAGGCCTTCTGGGTCTTTATGATAGAGGGATTGGAAGTGGGATTGGCAGGAAAGCATGGGAGGAGGGATATAATTTAGTCGCGGCGGAAGATGTCGCGGGTATAGACCTTGGACTGCACGTCATCCAAACAAGAGTCGTAGCGGTTGGCGATGATGGCATTACTCTGTTCCTTGAACTTTTCGAGGTCATTCACGACCAGAGATCCAAAGAAGGTGGTGCCGTCTTCGAGGGTGGGCTCATAGATGATGACCTTGGCACCTTTGGCCTTGATGCGTTTCATCACACCCTGGATGCTTGACTGGCGGAAGTTGTCGCTGTTGGACTTCATGGTAAGCCTGAAGACTCCCACTACGACTTCTTTTTCTCTGGCGGAACTGTAGGAGGAGCTTGCCTCGTAATAGCCTGCCATGCGCAGGACCTGGTCTGCGATGAAGTCTTTACGGGTGCGGTTGCTCTCCACGATGGCAGACATCATATTCTGTGGCACAGCCTCATAGTTGGCCAGCAGCTGCTTGGTGTCCTTGGGCAGACAGTAGCCGCCGTAACCGAAACTCGGATTGTTATAGTGCGTACCGATACGAGGATCAAGGCCTATGCCCTGAATGATGGCCCTGGCATCAAGACCTTTGATTTCTGCGTAAGTGTCGAGTTCGTTGAAATAACTGACACGCAGGGCGAGGTAGGTGTTGGCAAAGAGCTTCACGGCCTCCGCTTCCTTCATTCCCATGAAAAGGACGGGAATACCCTTATATGTATTACGCAGAGACGAATCAACAAATTCACAGACGGAACCCGGCTGGGGACCTATGGATCCTTCAAGAAGAAGGTTGGCAAAGGTGTGGGCTTGTTCCTCGCACTTGGGGTTGCCGATAGCACGGATGGCGGCATCTTCTTCATCGAACTGCCCATTACCTATCAGCTTGGGATAGCCCACGATGATGCGGGAGGGGTAGAGGTTATCGTAGAGTGCCTTAGACTCACGCAGGAACTCAGGAGAGAACAAGAGGTTAAACGTCTTACCCTTCAGCGTTGGGTCTGTCAGGAACTTCAACGCATACTTCACATAGAGGGAACGACAATAGCCCACAGGGATGGTGCTCTTGATGACCATGACGGCATCGGGGTTGACGCTGAGCACGAGGTCGATGACATCTTCTATATGGTGGGTGTCGAAGAAGTTCTTCTGAGTATCATAGTTCGTAGGGGCTGCGATAACAATATAGTCTGCCTCCTTGTATGCGGCTTTGCCGTCCAAAGTTGCGGTAAGGTCGAGCTCTTTTTCAGCAAGGTATTTCTCGATGTAATCGTCTTGAATAGGGGAAATCTTGTTGTTGATTTTCTCCACCTTCTCAGGGATGACATCTACTGCAACAACATGATTGTGTTGCGCTAAAAGCGTGGCTATGCTCATGCCGACATAGCCTGTTCCTGCTACTGCGATATTCATAGTTAGGCGTTTTAATGTTTCTTCTTAATAGGGTGTTGACACCTTTTGTTATTACGTTTGGCTTTCTTGAAATGCCCGCTCGGCGATTACGATGCGCATGACGAATGAAAAGTGAAAAGTGAACACAGAGCATTAATCTCTGGCAAGGATGAGCTGAATTGCTTTTTGTTTCAGCTCTGTGCGTTCCGCGTCTGTAAGGGGGAGTGTCAGGAGGCTGGCAACGAAACGACGATAGTAGGTTATCAACTGTGGCGTTCCTTCAATAACGCGTTGACATGACTCTTGCCGACACCGCAATGAGCACGGAAATCGTTGTGAGTCATCCGATGGCGTTTCAGGACTGATGCGACGAACATCCCGAACGCCTGACATGCAGGATCAATGCTTGTTTTCATTTGTTTGAAGGTGATTATTCTTAAAATATCTTTATTTCGGACTCCCTTTAGTCGGTCCGATTTATTTGGTGGGTAATGCTTATTTCTCTATCTTTGTCGCCTGATTTTTACAAAAACATGATATAACTTTCAATTTTCAATTTTCCTATGGAACTATCATTTTTCAGAAATTACTCATCGAGGCAACCGATGGACAGCAGTCTGGAGGCTGTGGTGAAGATGATTCGAGAGGACGGGAGCATCAAGGCTCTCACGGAGTCATATCGAATGACTAAGGACATGGCATTGAAGGAGGCGAGTCCGCTCTTCGGGGTGGCGGCCGTCTTCAGAAACGGCAAGCGCAAGGAGGATATCTGCCAATTGACGGGTCTCAGTCTGGTGGACGTGGATCATGTGGCCGCCAAGGGCGGAGTTGATAGTTTGAAGTTGAAAGTTGAGAGGGATCCGCATACGTTGGTGTGCTACCGGACGATCAGCGGGGAGGGGTTGCGTATCTTGTTCCGCTATGAGCTGGATGGGTCTTTTACACTGACACAACAGATGCAGTTTTATCCGAAGGCGTTTACGGTGGGTAACGCTTATTATGCGAAGCTGTTAGGCGTGGAAACGGATGGAAAGTGCAAGAACATCGGGCGGCTGTCAGGGCTGGCCTTCGACCCGGAGGTGTTCATAAATTGGGATGCAGTAGCGTTCACCAAGACGGAGATAGAGGCGCACAATGACCAGGAGGTGCAGCGACGACGGGAGGCTAAGCAGTTGCTTCGGGAGAAGAATCGCCTACAGATGACCTACGAGCGTGACATCCAACCGGAGGTGGTAGCCGACGGGGCGGTGTATGCGGCGGGAAGTCATAATGACTATGTGATGCGCGTGGGCTATAAGCTGAACCAGCTGGGCTTCACTGAGGACATGGCAGTGGCATGGGCCGTGGAGTTGTTCGCAGACTATGACAAGACGGAGGAGGTGATCCATGCGTGCTATCAGCGGACTGAGGAGTTCGGGACACGGAAACACAAGGGCACCCCAAGGAGGGAAAAACGGACTGAAGGGTCATCCTTTGCCAGTGTGCAGGAAATCCAGGCGTTCCTATCCGAGCACATCCGCCTACGCCATAACGTCATCACTGGACGAGTGGAATGTAAGTTGAAAGTTGAAAGTTGAAAATTGAGAGTGGACAAGTTAACAAGTGGACAAGTTGACGAGTTGAAAGTTCTTGAAGGGTCAAGCGTCGCAAGCGCCGAGCGGAAAGTTCTTGAAGGGTCAAGCGACCAAGGTCGAGCGGAGAGTTAACGTGTAAATGGTCGCTTCGCTCCGCTCGGCGCTTGCGACGCTACATACTTGAAGAATATTATAAGAAAATTTATTCAAAAAAGTATAAGAAACGATTACAACTCATCATATTTATATCATCTTTAAAATATTTTTTATATAATTTTTAGAATCAATATGAAAAGTGAATCAACAAGAGCCAATGATTGGCAGCCTATCACGGACCGGGTGGTGAACTCGCTGTGGATGAAGATGTCGGAGACGCTACGGGTGAACATTCAGGATGTGTATCGCGTCATCGAGAGTGACTTCGTGCCGGAGTTTCAGCCCTTCAAGGAATACCTTGAGGGAATTAAAAATGAGAAGAGAGAAGTGAAAAATGAGGATTCATCCATTTCCCAACTGGCACGGACGGTGACAGTGAAGGGTGGTGAGGCGGAGCAACGCCGGTTCGAAACGTATCTGCGGAAATGGCTCGTGGGCATGGTGGCGGCGTGGGTGGATGATACGGTGGTGAACAATGTCATCCTGGTGCTCATCGGCGAACAGGGTGCCTACAAGACGACGTGGTTCCAGTATCTGCTGCCGCCGCAGCTGAGACGTTATTTCTATACGAAGACGAATGCGAACCGGATGCAGCGTGATGACTTGCTGACATTAGCGCAGTATGGACTGGTCTGTTGTGAGGAGTTGGACACCATGCGGCCGGCAGAGTTGAACCAGCTGAAGGCGGCCGTGACGATGACGGCCATTGACGAACGTGCTGCCTACGCACATTTTCATGAACACCGGGCACATATCGCCTCCTTCTGCGGGACGGGTAATAACATCCAGTTCCTTTCGGACCCTACGGGGAACCGCCGGTGGCTGCCCTTCGAGATTGTAAGCATTCTGTCGCCACGGGAACATCCTTTTGACTACGAGGGTATCTATGCCGAGGCGTATGAACTGTATCAGAATGGTTTTCAGTTCTGGTTCTCGCGTGAGGAGATCCTTGAGTTATCGGAACATAACCGCGCCTTTGAGACGCCACGTCTGGAATGGGAGCTGGTGCAGCAGCATTTCCGCACGCCCGCAGAGGGGGAGAGGGGTGAGTTCATGTCTGTGGCCTTGGCACTGCAAGTGGTCAGCGGAGGTATCTCACAGAAGCTGTCGGCCATCAACATGGGACGGGCATTCCGGGACTTGGGCTTTGAGCAGAAGAAGATACAGAACGTAAGGGGGTATGTCGTCGTACGTTATACTGCTGAAGAGATGCAAGCCCGCCGACAGTTGGCGGCATCATTGTAGGTACAGATGTACGGATGGTACGGATGTTTTTAGACTTTTCACGCGCGGGCGCGCAGGAACTTTTGAAATTCGTTTTACGTTTTTCAACATATATGCAAAGAACTCAGCTTTTCCGCTGTACATCCGTACATCTGTACTTCTTCCGGCATCAGGGTTCACCGAGGTGGTCGAAGATGATCTCGACCTGGCGGGCGGTGAAGATCTTCTGGTTACGGTAGTAGTGGGTGGCGCGGAGGGCGGCCATGAGTGAGGGGTTGATGCTCAGCCATTTCATCAGGCGCTTGACGGCGGAATGGGGTGTGACATCGGGGGCGTAGGCCATGGCGAGCTCGCATTTGCTCATGGCGCGGGCGCGCAGGGGGGTAAAGTCGTCTTTCTTCATTGTCGTTGCAGAGAACTTACACTTGGGTTTCTTGTTGTTTGCCTTAGGAACCTGAATCGTTCTGAAATCTCAACTAAAATCTGTTGAGATTCATGAGCAATTCATGTTCTGTATTGCTCTGCAAAGATAGTGGTTTTTATTTGAATGACAAAACTTTATGACGGGAATATCGTCCCTGATTGTCCCGTTATTGGGATGATTGGTCTCTCTCGTCGGGGATGGGCCGCGAAGGCGTTTCCGGCGGTGGCGGAGGTTGTAACTTTGCTGTCGCAAACCAAGGAGAATATGCCAAAACTCTTAGGAGAATCTGGAAAACACTTAGGAGAATTGGCAAAAACTCTTAGGAGAATGAAAGCGACGAGAGTGATCACTCATATATTGTTTAACTTTTAATCATTTAATGCGTATGAAGAAGATTCAGTACAGTGTTGCCATGCAAAAGAACCCTCTCAACGAGAACGATCCCAGACGCGCTTATGCCAAGCTGCAGCTGACGGGTGTCGTGAGCCTCGACGAACTGGCAGAACACATCAACCACCACAATTCCGTCTTCTCCAAGGGAACCATCGTGGGGATCCTGACCGAGCTGGGCGTGTGTATGCGTGAGCTCATCCTCCAGGGCTACAAGATCTCACTGGGTACCATCGGTAAGTTCGCACCGGCCATCTCCAGCAAGGGTGCCGAGAGCCTGAAGAGCTTTTCCAGTGATAACATCATCGAGATGGGGATTAACTTCACCCCCGGTGTGAGCTTCGACAGCCTGCTGCGTGACGCTGAGTTCGAGAAGACGACTGCCCGTAAGGTGCAGGCTGCTGCCCTCGCTGCCGTCATCGATGGTGCTACCAGCGCAGACTGGAGCGATGAGGAAGAGGGAGAAGGGGATTGATAATGTACAATGTATAATGTATAATGTATAATGGAGTTATCAACCACGGATGTCACGGATGACACGGATTCGTGAATAGCGATCTTTGATTGTTTGACAAAAACCGTAAAAACACCAATGTCGATGTCTGAATCCGCCGCCGTTGGCGTCTGATGGGGTGAGCTTCCAGGGCGTTCCGTTTAAGAGCGAGCTCTTACGGCACGTCTGGAATCTCACTTGTGCCAGAACCGGTGTTCTGGCACTCAGACATCGCCTTTGGAGAAAACAACGCACTGCGTGCTCAAAAACAAGGTCCTCGGAATTTATCTGATAATCCTTTCTAATAATAGGATATTCTTGCAATGGTTTTTCAGCGAAGCGGTGTATTTGCAAGGTTTTTCAGCGAAGCGGTGTGTTTTGCTCTGATGGTGGCTGTGTTTCAAAGAAACCGTTATCGGACAGCGGACGGTGCGAGAGCTTGCTCTCAGGCACAAGGGCGATGTGCGAGAACGAGGGCCAAAGGCCACAGACACCATCAGAGTGTTTTTTCTGTTTTTGTTACAACTAACTACTAATGTATTTATGTTTTACTATTTAATCTTTTAATTGCTTATGACTGATACACAGAAACGAACATGGAAGCGGGTGCTGGACATTATCGTCACCATCCTCACGGCACTGATCACATCACTCACAACGACGAGCTGCATAAATTGATTGAATCACTATGCGAACAATAACATTGATTGTGCTGCACTGCAGCGCTACGCGCACGTACCAGCGCTATACGTTCCGGCAATGCCGGGAGGACCACCGCCAGCGCGGATGGAAGGATATCGGTTATCACTTTTATGTCAGCCGCGATGGGCAGGTGCATGAGGGACGTCCTCTCTGGCAGGAAGGTGCCCACTGCCGGGGTCACAACAAACATTCGATCGGTATCTGCTACGAGGGCGGGTTAGATGCTGCCGGCGTGCCTGCGGACACGCGTACCACGGCGCAGCGTAAGAGCCTGCGTGCGCTGCTCACACGTCTCACGGATCAGTTTCCCTCTGCCATCATCCTCGGACACCGTGACCTCTACGCCGTGCCGTCGGGCAAGGACCCGGAGGATCTGTCGTTCCTCAAGAACGGTCATTCTGACCCTGGTACCTGGCTCAAGCACTGTCCGTGCTTTGATGCTATCCTCGACTACGAGGACTTAGAGCCGGAAGGGCTGCTGGGGAGTTGAGAGTTGAGAGTTCTTGAAGGGTCAAGCGTCGCAAAGCGCCGAGCGGAAAGTTGAAAGTTGAAAGTTGAAAGTTCTTGAAGTGTCAAGCGTCGCAAGCGCCGAGCGGAAAGTTGAAAGTTGAAAGTTCTTCGAAGGGTCAAGCGACCAAGGGCGGACGGACACGTTAACACATTAACAAGTTAACAAGTTAACAAGTATGGAGCGACTAAGGTCGAGCGCTTGAAGGGTCAAGCATAAGCGTCCGAATCTTGGGTGCAAATATCTCTGATACCCAGTGTCGCTGAACATTTGGTCTTTATCGCCTTCAAGATATTCTGTCAGAACGGCGGCATTGTAATGACCTACAAGCCATAACGAGAACGAATAAGGGCAAATCCTACTTCGCCATCCACATAGGTGGCAGTACCTGCTTCCATCTCTTTTATTCTCTGAGCAACGATGGACTTCATCTCTTCTGGGGCATAAGCATTGGGCGAGGGAGTGGCAGAATGAGAAGTCAATTCGTCCACTAACTCATCCACGTAATGTTGTAGCAAAATTCCAAAATTTTCTGGAGTGACGATAGGACGAATCTTAGATATGGCCACCTCATCGACGGTTATCTTATATGTACACATGATATGACATTTGTTGTTTTTATGCCGCAAAAGTAGGTGTTTCTATTGTAACAGCCAAATTTATGAGCGATTTTCTTTTGTGGGTGTTCAAATCGTCGAATAGTAAATGGTCTCATCCTCCTTTGGCGTCAGGGTTCGCCGAGGGAAGCTTGACGATGCGGGTGAGGGGGACTTGCATGTAGGCACAGCCGAGGTTGGTGATGCGGAGGCCTACGTATGACTTGTTGTCGGAGGGTATGTGTACGACCTGTGCGAGGTCGTTGCCAAGGTCGAAGTCGAGGATGCGTACATGTTCGCCGAGGGTGAACTGTGAGGGCGCAAAGGCGACTTCGAACTCGTTCTGGCGGAGCATGGCCTGCAGGGTGGCTAACTCCCGGTCGGAGACAATGGCAAACTGAAACATGCCGTTATCTTGCCTGCGGGCTGAGTCACGCATATAAGACAGGATGTTGTAGTGCTTGCGGAGGGTTTCCAGTTCGGTCCTGACGGTCTTGACGAACACCACGCAGGGGATGAGGACCCTCTCCACGATCTTGCGTTCATTGCGCCGCCAGAGATGAACTTCCTTACGGACGGCAGCGTAGGCTTCCTCATTGTTCTTCAAGAGGTTATCACGTATCTTTTTCTCTGCTCGCGGGCTGACGACAGCGATATACCATTCCGTTGCGGGTACGCCTACGGCGCCGTCAGTGGATGTGGCTGGCGTCGCTGAGGATGAAAAACTGTTGGGGTTAGTACTCGTGTTGGAACTCTCGGGGGAATGGTCTTGTGCAAGTGCAGCGGGTGGCTTGTGTGCAGCGCCTGGTGGTGTGGACGGCGCCCGGCCTGGAGTCATGGCTGCTGTCTTGCCGCTGGTTTCGTCGTCCATATATATTATATAGGTGTAAGATGCATGTTGTTATCGCGATGGAGTGGTATGACGGTCAGACATGGGTTGACGGGTCTCGGGTTGCTGATAGATGGGACAACGGTTTGCGCAGAGAGTGCTTTCTGATGCGCTTGGGGTTGCACTTTTTCTAAGAGCGCCCAAAGGTACGGAAAATTACACTAACAGATGTTACCCCCCCTTAAAATATGTTAAAGCCATCTGAATTGCCTGTTTTTTTCAATAAAATAGGGAAAAACGGGAAAAATTGAAAGTTGAAAGTTGAAAATTGAAAGTTGAAAATAGAGAGTTGACGAGTTGACAAGTGGACGAGTTCTTGAAGTGTCAAGCGACCAAGGTCGAGCGCTTGAAGTGTCAAGCGACCAAGGTCGAGCGGACGAGTTGACGAGTTGAAAATTGAAAATTGAAAGTTCTTCAAGTGTGAAGCGTCGCAAGCGCCGAGCGGAAAGTTCTCCAAGTATGGAGCGAGCAAGCTCGAGCGCTTGAAGGGTCAAGCGTCGCAAAGCGCCGAGCGGCCCTGGGCGACGAAGGTCTTTAGAGGATTGCCCTGGGCCATCCGTGCCCAGGAGGGGAGTGCAGAGCGGCCTGAAAGGCCAACGAGCCCATAGCCCAGGGCAACGCCCTGGGCTATCGGACACCAAGGTAAAGTCGCCCTGAAAGGACAAAAGCACCAACGGCATAATGCTTTTGCCCCTTCAGGGCGAAATATAATCTGTTGATCATCACCCAGGGCGTTCCCTGGGCGAAAAGATTTCTGTCACGGAGTGACTACTTCAGTGCATTGTAGGTAGCATCATCTACAGGTTCGCACCACTCGTTGCTGGCTCCCTCCTGAACGTCCTTGTGATAGGTCAGGTGCTGAAACCACGAGTCTTTTTGCGCTCCGTGCCAGTGCTTCACCTCGGCAGGGATGGCGATGACGGTGCCGGGCGTCATTGGAACGGCAGGCTTGCCCCATTCCTGATACCAGCCACGGCCAGCGACAAAAATCAGCACCTGCACCTGCTTGTGGTGGATGTGCCAGTTGTTGCGGCAGCGAGGCTCGAAGGTGACATTCTTCAGACCCGTTGCACTCGAAGAGGCA
>JAEEGL013541484.1_pt1 | contig 11011 bp, 4 predicted proteins | sample 9134231 | NCBI WGS metagenome assembly JAEEGL01 (sample SAMN16246548, study PRJNA631951) | gut metagenome | biome: gut microbiome; feature: rumen; material: fiber-attached | host: Bos | place: Iran: Karaj | collected 2018-10
CGCATAGATGTCGCCATAGGACGCCAGCTTCTTCGCCATCTCCTGGCGCTTGGCCTTGAGTTCGGCCTTCTTCGCCTGATACTCCTCTTCGGTCAGGTGGATGCCCTTCTTGTCGTCATCCTTCTTGACCTTGCCGTCTTCCGCCTTGTAGAAACGGGTGTTCTCGAGCAGGCAGACTTCGCCGGGCTTGAGGGCGTTGACGACATCGTCCGCCGCCATGCAGTCGGGCGCGAACGCCACGGGCTTGCCGAGACAGGCCGAAAGATGCTCGGCCACGGGCTTGAGGGAGAATTCAGCCTCGTAGCCCTTGCCCTTCGGACGGCCCAGATGGGACATCAGAACGAGGGACGCGCCCTGCTCGAGCACGTACTTGATGGACGGAAGCGCCGCCTGGACGCGCGTATCGTCCGTAATCTTCCCGGAGCCGTCCTTGGCCATCGGAACGTTGAAGTCGACGCGCATGACGACGCGCTTGCCCGCGAGATCCACGTCGCGGAGAGTTTTCTTTGCCATTGCAGTATTACCTTTCTTGGTTGACTTAAAAACTAAATCGGGGCGACGACCGCCCGGTCGTTCCCCGATTGCCCTTTTCGAAGAACGCCTTTAGGCGATCACTTCGCCATCTTGTTCATCTTGAGCTGGGCGCGCGACTTCTTGCGGTTCGCCGTATTGCGGGAGATCACACCCTTCTTGACGGCCTTGTCGAGACCGCTCACGAAGGCCTTGAACTCCTTCTCGGCTTCTTCCTTCTTGCCGGCGTCCGCCGCCTTGAAGAGCTTCTTGTGCGCAGTATGCAAACCGGTCTTGACGGCCACATTGCGCTTGTTGGCCTTTGCATTCTGACGGTCGCGTTTACGGGCGGCACGGCCGCCTTTGATGTTCGCCATTGTGTTTAACTCCTATTGGTCCAAAACAATTGCTGAATATTTTACCGCATTCGCGGCCGAAAGTGAACCTCAAAAATGAAAAAACTTGAATGCGCGAGAGTTTATGTACCACCCATCGACGAAACGGAACCGAGAGCCTGACATGCCCCGACGGCTCGGCGATGAAGCGTAACCGGGCCCAGAAGCCCTGCGGGAATCAGCGGCGAGTCTGGCAGAACGTAATTGTGCGTGAAGAACGTGACACGGCCTGACGGCCGCGCAGCGGTCCTGTCCAGCACGAACGGCGGCAGTTCGAGAAGACCGCGCCCGATGAAACGGTTTGCTCCAGGCGCCACGCGGAACGCCGCGCAGTATCGCGGTTCGTTCCATGCGCAATCCTCCGGCAACCGTTCGTCGCCCACCAGCCGGTTGTGCCACGTATTCGCAACCCTCACGCGCAGCGTGTTGCGCCCCGGCCGGACGCTCCCCGTCACGTTCAGGCGAAACGGCTCGTGCCAGAGACCGATCCATTCTCCGCCGTTGAGCGAAACCTCCGCAATCTCGCGTACGTCGCCGAGATCAAGATCGGTTTCGTCACCGGCGGCATCGAAGTACGTCTCGTATGCGGCTACACCCGAGAAATGGCGAAGCGTATCGTCATCTGAGACGCTCCAGTCGCAAAGCGAGGCGAATGTGCGCGGCGAAGGCGCCGCCACGCCTTCGAACGTCACGTTCCATGGCCCTGGCAACGTCTGTACGCACACGGGCGGCGCAACGGCCGGAGCACGTCCCGATGTGCCGTCAACCGGCGTACGGAACACCACGAACATGGACATGGCGGCAGGAAGCTCCAGATCAACGACGGTCCTTCCGTCTTTTGCCGACCATGTCGCCTCGCGCGCGATCCGGCCCGTCTCGGGATCCCAGACTTCCGGAAGCATTCCTGCGACCGGGAACGAGAGGGCGGCTCGCGCCACACCCCCTGTGGCGACGTTCGCCACGAAGAACCACCGTGCGCAACCTTCACCGCGGCCGCATGTGCGCAACGATTCTCGCGCGGCTTGCGGTACTTCGACTTCCTCCGCCACGGGCTCTCCGCGCTGCAGCATCGCCTGGCAGCGCGTCAGGTACGAGAACCATGCGCGAGCAGGAAGCGTCCAGGGCTGGTTGCTGCCGAAATGCGGCCCCCAATGCGCTTCGCCGAATCCCGGCATCAGTCTGTCTCCAAGAGGCTGGTGCGTCCATCCGTTGAGATAGAAACGGTTGATCCCCTTCGCGAAAACGGCATCCCCGCATCGCTTGAAATGGCGCGGCGCCTGCCGGAAGTCCGCGCCGGTCGGAAAAGCGGTGAACGCCTCTGCGCCGACGATACGCCTGCCGGCCGCCCGCGCCCGCTCCGGAACGCGGCTGTCCGTGATGCGGCCGAGATCGTCTGGATGTGGTGGACGCGGCGATACGCTCCAGAACTCTACCATGGGAACGTCGCAGAGCGTCGTCGCCGCCGTCCAGTCAATCATGCCGGCATCGTTCCCGTACGGCTCCAGATGGAACTCCAGCCCTTCTGCGTGCAGCCGGTCCGCGAATTGGCGATAGTGGTTCTCCGTGGAGAGTTCGCGGAAGAGTCGCACCAGATCCTTGCGGAATCTTGCGGCGCCGACGATGTTCGTAGCCCCGGCGAGCGTGGGGAGATAGGGCGTGGCGGAATAGCCGAAGCGCGTCTTGAATGTCTCCGGAAGCCCATCGGTCCAGTTCTGCGAGTTAGCCTCGTAGCTGTCCATCAGAATGAACGTGAACGACTTTCCGAAGTATTGCCCGATATGCGCCTTCAAGGGAAGCAGAATGTTGTCGAGATGAACCTTCACCGCTTCGCGGCTGAACTTGTCCGCCTCGAGTGCAGTCCCCTCCAGCTCATGCGGCAGCGGCTCCGGCGCCGCTCCGGTGGAGACGGCGCAGAGGCGGTAGAGCGTCCAGTCGCCCGCCGGAAGCACGGCTTCCGCCTTGCCGGTGATATCGAGGACTGCGTCCGGCGGCACGGACGGCCTCTCCGGCACGGCCAACACGGCGATTTCCGCGCGCCATGCGTTTTCGTATCCTTTTGGCGGCGGCAGATCGATGGCGGCGTGTCCTCCGCCGCGTACCCTGCGGATGGAGGCGACGACCTTCTTCATGGAAAGTTCCGGCGTGATCCAGGGGCCGCCGGAGACTGTGAATCCCGGACAGTTGTGCATGCCGAGAGCGATGCCGTTGCGGGCCGCCTCGCGAGCCGAGACATCCAGCATCCGCCACCATTCGTCGTTCCGCCAGTGCATCTTTGCGTTTACCGCCCCGTTCGTGAAGTCGTAGCCCTGCATGAAGATGCACACTCCGCCGATGCCACATTCCCTCATTATGCGGAAGTCGCGAACGATCCCCTCTTCTGTCACGTTGTTGCCGGTCCACGTCCACCATACGTACGGCCGCGCCGCGGCCGGAGGATCGGCGAAGTCACGCTCCAGCGCATTGCCGCATTCCTTGCCGCACGCGGCCAACGCCGCAGCTGCGGCAAACACAAGTCCCACACCCTTTTTCACTTCAGCGTCTCGCCTTCGGAGAAGTATGGACGGACCCCGACGTTGTTGAGCACGCGCCGCTCGCCTATGCGTCCGCCAGGGGTCGCGCCGTCTGCCCAGTCGGAGAAGACCACCTCCGCCTCCGGGGCCTGCGCTTCGAAGACCAGCTTGTGGGACGCGACGATCGCCTTGGATGCAGGACGTTTCGAAGGCCTCCTTCTACGCGGCCAGAAATCCGTGTATGATTTCTCTGCGATGATACGTGCATTTGAGATGCTGGCCGCAAGGACGAAGTTGGTCACGTAAACGCCCGGCTTGACCATCTCGTCGTAATCGGCCGTCACGTATGCCAGGGAATAGCATCTGCCCGGCGTAAGTCCGAAAACCTTCTGCGAAAGCGTGTTGGGACGGACGGCTGAGCGCGTGAAGAGGGCGAACGCGTCGCCGCCCCTTCCCGCAATGCGGCCGAACACCTTCTTCCCGGCGCCTGGCATGTTGGTTACGGCTAGAGTAGCCGGCTCCGCGGGATGTGCGTTCCATCCCGAAAACCCTTCAAGGAAGTCGCCGTTTGCGAGATGCCCCGGTATGCATCGGTAGCCGAGCTTTGCCGCCATGTCCTCGGTCCCGCCGTCCACGGCGTAATAGCGCACGAGGGCGCATGCCCAGCGGGCATACTCCTCGTCGCACCAGAAGCGTGAAACGCCTGTTCCGCCGATTTCGCGGAAGCGGGCGTCTGTGGCTAGCGTGTACAGGAACTTGGCGATGACCGCCTTCATGTCTGCCGCAGGCGAGAGGTGTGGCGTCCAGTCGCCCGGCCGCAGATACGCACCGATGTAGTAGAGGTTGTGTCGCGGCGCGCGTGGATCTACCCTGCGGAGCGACTTGGCGTATGCGGCGGCGAGATTGATTCCGCGAAGAATGCGTTCCTCCGTGTCTTGTGCAAGTAGATAGTGTTCGGAGCAGATCATCCCCGTGCCGTTCGCGGAAGAGATCGTGGCCTGTATGACATCGCGCACCGGCTCCGGACGGCGAATGGTCTCGTTGATCACGTCGCAGAGATCCGTGTGTATCCGCACGCATGGATATGCCGCCGTGAACTCCCGCATCGTACGGCCGAGATTCATGTTGTAACCGTCAGGTGCGCTCAGCCCGACCTCGTCCACGTTGATTATGGCCTTGGGATCGGCGGCGTGCGCCGCCTCGAAGCGCGCGCGCATCGCCGCCTCGTCTTCATGGACCGGATCGCGGGGGCCTATCAGCACCGAGCTGGTGAATTCGCATCCGGCCATGTTCAGTCGATTGGTCTCCTCGCTCTCCTCCCTGCCCGGATGCCGACCGGATCCAAAGGTGTTGAACGCGCCTTCCACGTAGCGCCGGTGGAACGCGCGCGTGAAAGGCGCGGCAGGCAGATTCTCGTCGTCCCGGGAGAACTGGAGGCCCCCGTGCAGGAGCGTCTTTACGCGACGCACGGTGAGCCTTCCGCCGGCGGTGGAGCCTCTTACCTTCAGCTCATGCCGTCCCAGGGACATCCAGCGCATCGATTCGCTGCGGCCGTCCCCGCGGCGCGCGCAGACGTTCTCCCCGCCGCCGTCCAGCGTTACCGTTGCACCTTCCGCGCCCGTCACCGCCACATGTACCCAGCCCGAACGCGGCAGCGTGAAGCGGATGGTGCCGTCCTTCAGCGGTTCATCGACCAGTTCTACGACGAAATTGTTGATGCGGCGGCCGCCGTCAGGATCAGGCCATTCATCTTTCCAGGCCGGACGTGCGCTCACGGACGGTTTGGGTTCCAGCATCATTTCGCGGAACTTTGCGATGTCCGCGTCTGTGAAGCCGCAGCGGCGGACGTACCAAGAGGCCTTCTCCGCCCAGTTTTCGCCCGGTTGCCGGCCAAGCGTATGAACTAGGCCGAGAAACCATTTGCGGTGACGGCTGTCGGTGATGCCGCCCGTGAAGCCTGTAACCTCCCAATCTATGAACAGTTCCTCCTCGTCGCAGCCGAGCAGGGCGTTCAGGATGAAGGCGAGCGTGCCTGTACGGTCCGCTCCGCCGATGCAGTGGAAGACGACGGGGTAGTTCTTTTCGTCAAGCAGCACGCGAAAGACGTCCGCGAACGCCTTGCGCCCTTCGGGCAGGATGGTCTGGTAGTAGCCCAGGTAGGAATGGTGGAACCAGGAGACCCCGTCTCCAAGCGGGGAGTCGGTCATGCCGTGGCATTCCCTGTCCGTACGCAGGTCTATGTCGCTGCGGATGCCGAGCGTTCCGCATGCGTAGGCACGGCCTGCGGCCGTTACGTAGTTCGTGCCCGGCACCGGCGGAACGGAAGCGTCTATCTCCCTGGTCAGCTTGCCTTGTGCGTTCTTCCGGTACGTCCATCTCGCATTGGCGTTCCACCCTGCGGAGCGATATATCCTGCCCTGCCGCACGCGACGGCCGCCAAGGCCGATGCGGCCGCCGAGATCTCGCATGTTGGCGACGTTCTCCACACGTACGAACCGCGGCGCAAGGTCTTCCGTGCGGAACGTGCCGCCGGCCGATTCCGTGCCGCAAGTCACTCGCCATTCGTATTCGCGCGCGATCTCGAGGTTCAGCACGTCAAGTTCGTTTGTGACACCGCGCCACGAGAAGACCTTTTCGCGCGTGTCGGCGCGAACGACCTCCACAACCGCCTCGCGGCCCTCCCCCCCTCGCCACGCGAGGCGTACCGGGCGCGGACGGTTCCCCGCGGCCTTGAGCTCGTCCCGCCTTGCGCGGTCGTCCGCGAAATAGAGGTCGCGCGTCGCGCGCGGCGAAAGCACGTAGTTTCGCTGCGCCGGCGCAAGCAGCGGCTCCACCGCGTCCGCCGCAGGCGATACCGGCACAATCCCGGCAGCTTCGCCTTGCGCGACAAGCGCGAACATCGCCGCGGCGAACGGCGCCGCGAGCCGGAATGCATATCTTCCCTTTTTCATCTTGCTGTCCTTCCTCGGCGGCGCCGTCACTTGACCTTTTCGAGCGAAAGCCCGTCAAGGAACACGTTCTCCGTTGCCGTCCGTCCGCCGCCTTTCGCGTATCGGCCGCAGCCGAGTCCGAACGTCATGTTCTCTGAGAGTTTCGTCACGCCGAGATCGTACCAGGCGTATCCGTCCGCAACCGACTGAACGTCCGCGTATGCTTCCAGCACCGGCTTGAAGTCCTTGTCGAGCGAGGCGTAGAACGCCTCGCCCCTGCCGTTCTCGGCTTTAGCCACGCGAAGACGGACGCGCAGACGGTAGAGGGCATCCGGATCGAACGCGACGTTTGCAAAGGCGAGCTTGGCCACGGGACCGTTGCGCGCCGTCCCGATGCGGACGGCCTTCCCGCCTGCAGATCCGGGATCGTCGACCAGTTTCCCAAACTCCATCCCGCCGGAACCGAACTGAATCTCGAAGTCCTGCGCGTTCGCCCGCCCGGAAGCCGAACCCTGGCCGGGACGGCTGAACGCCAGCACGCGCTCCCACTTCTTGACGTAGGAGGCGGAACGGTTCTGGATCTCCGCAAAATGGAACTCGTGCGCCGTGCGCAGCCCCTCTTTCCGCGCCTCCTCCATCCAGGCGTAAAGTTGCGCGAAATCGGCACGCGGCGCCGGTACCGCCTCCGGACGCTCCGTGGCCCATACCCATTTCGCACTGTCCGCCTCGCGGTCCATCAGCGTGGCCACCGTGGCCAGTTCGCCCATGCGGACGTGATGCGTGCGCCAGCTGTCGCCTTCCACGGCGGCGAGCGCCTTGCGCCAACGCGCCAGCGTTCGCTCAAGGAGCGCATCGGGGAATTTTTGCGGTTCGTCGAAGGCGAAAATGCTCAGGCGCGGCTTTTTCCGCGCCATCAGGCACCTCTCCTCGTCGGCGATGATCTCCAGGACGAACGGCGCGCCTGCACCATAATAGGCGCGGCAGAACGTTGCGATGAGCGCGTCTGCGTCTGCATCGGGGTTCCAGCTTGTCTTGGCGACAAGCCACTGCTTGAGCGACGCGAACGCGGCATGCGGCCAGCAGCCCTGCATGTGGAGCTGCGTGGCTCCGCTGTCGCGGAAGAAGCGCGTGTCGGCGGCGATGTTGTGCAGGTTGGGCATCGGGTGCATGCAGTAGCGGAAGTTCGTCGTGTAGTGCCAGATGTAGAACCACTTCGTGAGCGAACCCCATTTCTTCACGAGATCCCGCAGCTCCACGCAGCCGGGCGCGTCGCTCTCGGCGATCGGCAGGGCGAAGTCCGCGTCGATCGTCGAGAGATCGACCATCACGTTCTGGCGCGGCTTCGTCTTCGGCGGCTTCCGCGTGTACTTGTAGGCGGCATACTGGACGATCTTCTCGGGCCAGACGGCCGCCACCCTGTCCGCTATCTCGTTCACGAAGCGCATCATCGTCCCCGATGGCCCGCCCTCCTCGCCGTTCACCCTCTCGCAGTTCGCGCAGCGGCAGTAGTTCAGGTTGTCGTACTGCGTAACCGGAAACACGTTGGCATCCGGCGAATTTGCGATCGTCGCGAAAAGGTTGGACGTTACGAGTTCCAGCACCTCGGGGTTCGTCAGGCACGGCTGCGTGTTCACGATGCGCCGTACGCCACCTATTTCGGCGAACCATTCGGGGTGGGCCTTGCCGTGCTTCTTCACGGGGCAGAGGTGTTCGAGGGTGTGGGACATGCATCCGGCGGCGTAGCGGAACGGCGCGCCGCCCATGTAGTCCGGAATGTGCGCGCGATGCCCGTTCAGGCGGAGGCGCACGGCGAACGCCGGGTGGCGGAAGTATGCGTCCCACCAGCCGACCTCGCGCCGGACGAACGCCGGCTTATCCGAGAAATCGACGTCCGACGGCATCGTGAAGCGTCCGTTCTCCGGAATGTACGTGTACCAGCTCGTGCAGAACGCGACGCCCGCGTAGCGTTCCAGAAGTTCATACGCGCCGTAGATCACGCCGCGCACTCCTCCCTCCACGCGTACCGGCCCGCCGCCCTTGCGCACGATACGGTAGCCGTCGTCGCCGAATGCGTCGCTGCGCGCGAATACGACCTTCGGCACGTCCGCAAGCCCAGCCGAGAAACGCGAGAACTCGCGTTTCGCGTACTCCTCCGTCCCCGGCGGCGGCTCGAGCATTATCTCGCGGAACGTCTCGATGTCGGCATCCGTGAAACCGAGCGACTTGAACGCGTTCTCCGTCTTCTTCACGAGCGTCGGGCCGGGATAGTCGCGTATCGTGTCCACCATGTGGTGTATCAGCCTCCAGTGCTTGGCGTCCGCCAGCGATCCTTTGCAGAACGAGGGTCCGACGGCGGTGAATTCGTAATCCTTGAATATCTCGTCCTCGTCCACCCCGAGAAGCGCGTTGAGCGCGAACGCCACGGCGCCCGTGCGGTCCGCGCCGCCGATGCAGTGGAACACGATCGGGTAGTTCTTCCTGTCTAGGAAGATGGCGAACAGTTCCTTCATCCCATCGCGCGCCATCTTGTGGCGGAAGAGCGAGTACCCGGCGATGAGCGAATGGTGCTCCCACTTGACGGACGGACCGAGCGGCGAGCCGTCCATGCCGAACGTCTCGTACTCGTTTCTCAGGTCTATGTCCGTGCGAATCCCCAGTACCTCAAGCATGTACTTCTTCGTCTCTGGCGTCAAACGGTCCTTGCCGCGCTCCGTGGGCGGCTCGATAATCTTCCCGAGCTCTCCCTTTTCGCGCTTGAACTTGGCGTTGGCGTTCAGTCCCTGCGTACGGAAGAGGAGCCCCTGCCGCACCCTGCGCCCGTCGAGTCCAATCCTGCCTCCAAGGTCGCGGCAGTTCTTGATATCGTCGAACCGCAGCACGCGCGGCGCGATGTCCTCCGTCGAGAACGTCCCCTCGGCGCACATCCCGCCGGATGCGACTGTCCATTTCCAATCGCGTCCGATCTCGAGATTCCACACATCGACGGCGTTTGTCCCGGAGACGGTACGCGCGAAGAAGCGCTTGCCGTCCGGCTCGCGCACCACCTCGACGGTGAACTCCGTCTCGCCCGGATCCGCCTTCCACCGCAGCGTCACCGGCAGCGGGTACGTCCCGTACTTCTTGAATGCGAGCGGCTTCTTCCCCGGTGGCTCGACGAAATACCGCTCGCGCACCGATACGTCCAGCGAGAGATAGTGTTTCTGCGCCGGATTCAGGAGCGGGATCGTCGCACCGTCCTCCGGCGCGACAATCTGCAGCGCGAAGGCGTTGCAGGCTGCGGCCGCGATCAGGAAACACAAGGCGTTTGCGTTCAGTTTCATAGTGTTGTCTCCTCTTTGGGATTTTCAGTCCTGCGGACTTCAATCGTGACTGGTCCGATCATGCCCGATGGAATGGGGGCATCGTCCTTTGTCCAATGGCGGAACGTCGCGAACGTCCTGCGTCCGGACGGCGCCGGTTCGTTCCGTTTCACCCACTCCGGAATCGTCCTCAGGCGCTGTCCGCGCCAGGAGACGTCCGCATCGCCGTAGGCCAGTTCGTCGCCTATAAGCCTGTTGGCCCATGTGTTGGCGACATGCACGCGCAGCGTGCGGCGCTTTTCCGGCGCGGCGGCGAATGCCGCCGTCACGTCGGTACGATACGGCGGCTTCCAGAGTGCCGGGAACGCCCGTCCGTCCACTTCAACCTGCGCCAACCCCTTCACTTCGCCAAGGTCGATTACGATCCTGTCGCCCATGTGCGCGCCGGGTGGGAATGCGATTCCGGTTTCGTATGTCGCCGTGCCGGAGAAATGGCGCACGTCGGGATCTTCTGACATCGTCCAGTCCGTTAGTGCGTCGAGTATCGTGGTCTTGCCGTCCATCGTCAGTTTCCATGGCATTTGCAGAGTCTGCGACAAGACTACACTCTCCCGCAGAGGCTCCAGGCAGCCCGCGCTTGGCGAAGGCGGGAACATGACGAACATGCTGCCGCACGGGTCGAACGGGATTTCCACTTCCGTTCCATCGCCGCCAGTCGCCGGACGCGTCCGCGCGAACGTCCGCGCACCGGTGGATGGATCCCACAGTTCGGCGCGACGGCCGGACACGGGAAAGACGGTGCGTACGACGGCCGCCGCCGCGTTCGTCGTCGCCACGAAGAAGCCCTCCGTACCGTCGGCATAGCGACGATGCGGACTATCCTGCCGCGTTTCCGGCAGTGCGACGCCCTCCTGCAGAAGAAACTGGCAGCGCGAAAGATACGTAACCCATTCTTTCGCCATCGGCCACCATGTCGAATTGCGGTCGAAATGCGTGCCGAACTGATCCATCGCCATGCCCGGGCGTATGCGGTCGCCCCAAGGCTGGTGTACGAACGTGTGCAGGCATAGCCTGTTTACGCCGGCGCGGAATGCAAGGTCGCCGCCGGCCTTCAAGTCGAACGGCAGGAGGCTCCATCTGTCCTGGCGCGGCCAGGCGGTGAACGCCTCGGCGGCGATGATGTTCGCCCCTCGCCGCCGTGCCGCCTGCACCACGTTGCGCGTGCGATTGAAATGGTTTGATGAAGTTTCGCGCGCCCAGAATTCCGTGGTGGGCAGGTCTGCGAGGTCCTGGTATGCCGGCTTGAAACGCCTTGCGACGCCAGGCATTTCACGTCCGTACGCCTCGAGCTGGAGCTTCAACCCGAG
>JAEEGL015673378.1_pt1 | contig 11011 bp, 4 predicted proteins | sample 9134231 | NCBI WGS metagenome assembly JAEEGL01 (sample SAMN16246548, study PRJNA631951) | gut metagenome | biome: gut microbiome; feature: rumen; material: fiber-attached | host: Bos | place: Iran: Karaj | collected 2018-10
ATACGCCTGCAACCTTTGCTACACCTTTAAGCTGAGCAAAACCACTTAATACAACACCAGGGGCAGCATTCTTTAAATCCCATCTTTGTGGAAGATTTTGTGCAAAGCCCTCTAATCCAATATCAGAACTCTTCACTCTACCTGAATAAACATTACCATTTAAACTAATCTTGGATGTATCAAAATTTTCCTTTATAAAGTCTAAAACATCATTATATTTATTAGTTATATCCTTTAGTTCATTTGCCTTTAATGTAATATTTTCTAATGCCTCGATTTTTTCATTATTATCGACAAGCTTTCCGTATTTTAAAAGGGCATCTTTTAATTCATCTGCCTTAGCGAAATAATCTAAAAAGCCATATTCCTTACTACCTGATTCACCTGCAAACCCATTTGGAATCAAGCCTTTTTCAGTTATAAGCTTATCAAGCTCTATAACCTTTTTCTTATATTCCTCAGAATACTCTGGTTTTACTGAAAGAAAAGAATTCAAAGCCATTTTATCTTCAGTTTCAGTAGTTTTAAAAGTAACCGAACGCCATATATTATCCTTTAAAGAATCAACCTTCTCACTATCAGCGCCAATCTCTTCTGCGACTTTCTTTATAGAAGATTTAGCGATTCTTTCTCTTACTGAGTTTATCTGGTCAATATAATGATCCGTTTCATCCTCATCTTGCTTTTTATTGATTAATTCTTCAGAAGCATATTCTAATGCTCCCTTAAATTCAGCCATTTTTTCTTCAGAAAGATTTAGCTCATCAAGATTATTTACAATACCTTTAGTATAATCCTTGAAAGGATGAACAACCTGAGGCTCTCTAGGAGTAAAGTTTTTAAACTTCTCTAAAAGCTCTTCTGTTTTACTTTTACCGATTTTTTCTTCAAGAGTATTAAGTATTTTTTCATAATCAACACCCTTAACGTCAATCATGACAGTATTACCATCATATTCTGCTTTTGGTATACTCTTAGAATTATTTGAAAAGATTTCCTTGTTTTCTTCTATGAAACTATCATATTTTTCTTCAGAGTTAAAATAATATTTCTTATCGTTTTCTACTTGATTAATAAAGAAATTTAAATAACTTAGCTTTGGAATATTATTAACAATATTGTCATATGTAGTCTCAACCATAAAGTTTTGTTCTTGCTTATTCTGAAATTCTGCAAGCTCATCATAATTCTTTTTTACGGCATCAAATAACTTCCCCATAAAAACACCTCTTTTATTTTAGTATTAGCCAAGACTATTTGGCCAAAACTAAATATTATTTCGTTTCACCAAATAGTCTCTTTGCCTGTTCTGAAGCAATAATTGAAATATTAGTTCTACTTGTTGGTGAAGTAATAATAAATGCATTACCTCTTGGGTTATTAACTATTTGATCTTGCTCTACTTCGTTAATTTGACCTGCCTTATCATATAGTGTACATAAGTCATCCATATCATTTGGAGATAATGCAAATATGAATGAATATTGACATGCATTAATAATGGCAGTAGACTTACGAATAATTTCTTCGCTACCAACAAAGTCTTTAATATTTTGTGTAATAACTATTTGCATACCGTTATACTTACGGATACGCTTAGCTAGCTGATACATAAAGTCTAAGGCTACTGGATATTTAGGATCGATAAATACATGGGCCTCATCGATTGCAACAACTATCTTTCTATTTGTATTGTGCTTCATATTGAAGTCACGGTTTTTAATAATTTCATTGTCTAGCCACTTTAATACCATAAGCATTTGGGCATTGGCAATAACCTGGTTCTTATTTGCTAAAAGAGATTGGAAATTAAATACAGTAAAGTTTTCCTTAACTGATAGTGTAGATTCACCATTCCAAAGGTTAGCATTTCTACCTTCTCCAGCAAATTTTGAAACGTAGTTATGTAATATTCTAAGTTGAGTTACATCATATTCAACTTTAGCTTTTGAAAGCTTATCGTCAATTAAAGCAAATAAGTCATCAAATGTTGGATAATCCTTTGCTTTTAATTGTGAAAAGTCTGTCTTTGATGTAATCTTCTTTTTCTTATATAAGTCAACAATTACATTATTTAAATATTCAAGAGCATCTGATGAAATACCATCAAGTGCAACTCTAAAGAATTCCTCTAGGAATTGTAGATGTACTGCAAAGTTATTAACCTTTGATTCACTACCAAGCTCATCACCCTCAAGTGTTGTGATAACATGGAATGGGTTAATTCTACCTTCAGATGCAGTACCAACATCAATTAATCTACCACCTAAGTTTTGAGCTAAAATTTGATATTCGTTTTCTGGATCTAGAATGAATATCTTACAGTTTTCAGCACAAAGTTGAGTTAATATTGTCTTAGTTGCATATGACTTACCTGAACCTGATTTACCCATAATTACCATATTAGAGTTAACTCTTTCAAAATTACGCTTAAAGAAATCAACTACAACTGGATAAGTATTTTCTGTACCTAAGATACAACCAGTTTCATCCATAATGTTTGATATAACGAATGGGAATACAGCTGCAACTGAGTTTGAATGAATTGCACGTTGGAATTCAGTCATTAAATCAAGTCTTGATAGATTTGTTGAAACGAATGCTACATTTTGACGGAAGAAATTATCAACCAATTCAAAACCATCTTCTGTAAATACTCTTCTTACAGCCTTCTTAAGATTTCTTACAGCATCTCTAGAAAGGTTTGCTTCTGGGAATATTGTGACATGTAATGTTACACCATATAATGTTTCATTATCATTTTGAAGCATTCTTAAAACTTCAACCAATGTCTCAATGTGAGTTTGTTTATCAATTAATGATGATACTTTATAGCTATTCTCTGTTTGAGCAGCAAGCTCTTGAATAGATCTATCTAGCATCTTAACTGCTTTAACCTTCTCATAAGGAGCTAAATTCATAACTATCTTTGTATTAGGAATATTAAATATTTTATATCCCCACGCATTTAGTACTGAAATTGGGAAATTCCTAACTGTAAATGTAAAGCATTCCTCACCATCAACATATGTTGAACGTGGTTTAAATTCAACAGTATGTGGACAAACCCAACTCATTAATTCCTCATCAGCAAGCATTTCTATATCCTTTTCATTAAAATGAGAAGTATAGTTATACTTTAAGAATATAGCTAATTCCTTAGAATTAAGGATATGAGAAGTCATTCCAATATTTTGGAATGTATTTATTGCGTTGTTTAATATTTCACTTATGACCTTTGTATTACGGTCATATACTACTAAATAATAGAATGGTTTTATAACAGGATTATCATTTGTTAATTCTGAATAAGCACGAATTCTATCGTTAATTATAGCGACTCTCGCATTTAATTCATCTTCTGTTAATTCATCTTTTTCAAATAAAACTTGTAAATTATTCTTTTTTTGCTCTTCATATTTTATATATTGTTCGAAGCTTAGCTTACGATCAATTTTTACTAATGAAGCTTTAGTTTTATCTGCAATTTCTCTAATTATTCTACCAAAGTTTTCATCAATCATTTGATCCTGTCTATATTCAGAAAGTAAACCAAATTCTCTTGGATCAATTTGTAATACACCAGCGGAATATTCAGCATACTCTATATAGCCGTCTCTGATACTTTTAAATGGTAAATAGTTATCAATATTTGTTTGTGCTTTAGTGTTATCCTTTGAATATTTTTTAACACTAAAAACATATTTTACTGCTTGTACAATGAAAATATAAAATCTTTGTCCTTCAAATGGTAAAAACAATCCGATTGCAATAATAAGTAACATACCTATTAGTATAAATCTAACAAAACCGATATTAGTTAGAATTAGTAATACAACTAATCCTAAAACTGATAAGGCAATTATGATGTCAGGAATTGAAATATTTTTAAAGAATTGAATTTTAATCTTCGCTGTTTTAGGTATTATTCTCATACTTTATTTCTACTCCTTCTTCTTACCGTTTTTGTCAAGAATGTTCATTTCAATCATCTTATTTCCAATATTGTTGTTGGCATTACCTTTTCCTTGAGGATTAATATTCTTGCTTCCACCAATTGCAGCACCAGCACCGCCATTTCCGCCTCCGCCGCCGTTATTTGGACCTTGGATTGCACTTTCAACCTTCTTGTTGTTCTTATCACCTAGTGAACGTTTATACTTTTCACTTTCAACTAAGTTTTGATGAGTTTGAGCTTTTTGAATATTACTCATCTTACCATAGCTTCTATCTGTATTAAATCCTAATCTTTGACCTACTGCACTACCAAAACCGAATTGTCTACTATCTCTTACGAAATTGGCTGCACTTCTTGTTGCTTTAAATGGTGCAAATAATGCACGAGTCATAATGCCTTTTGCTTGTGCTGTTGCAATTGCGTTATCTCTAAGCTCATTAGAACCAGCACCTTGAGAAACTAAGTTACCAACTAAAGCCATAAGTCTATTCATAGACACAGCGCCACCTACAATAATTGCAATCTTCATTAAGTTATTTATTGTACCATTTTCGAAGAATATTAAATTATCTGATGTAATCGCAGCTATAACTAAAGCATAAATATTTAGACCTATAATACATCCGTATCCGGTTAGGAATTTAACCAGGAACTGATCTCTCCATAATTTAAATCTTTGACCATCATCGATAACTGCTGTTGATAAAGATATAGGAGCAGCTATAAATAATATTACTATAGATATTGCACGGTCAACGAACATTAATAATGATGATGCAAGTGCAAGTAAAATAGCTATACCACCAATCCAGCTAAAGAAGAAATCATATTCCTTTAAATTAACATAATCCTTCATACTACTAGTTGATGTGTAATCAAACTCAGAACTTAAATAGAAGTTTTCAGGTATTCCACCTTTTCTTGCACCTTGACCGAATGCACCAGCTAGGAATCTACCAAGACCATCTGGTGATCCACCAAGTGTAGTTTTATACAATGTTTGCATAAGTACATTAGTAAAGTAAATAAGAATTGCCATAGCTGCAGGGATAAATATGAATGTTAACAATGTTTTTCCAACCTTAATATAAATTTGAGCTGGAGTCATGTTTTCCTTTTCGCTAGAAATTGATCTTATTATCGCAAAAACTGCAAAAATTACAACTAATACGATACCTACCATTACTGCTCCTATAAATCCATAAAAGATATTTTTATTTCGAAGTAGGAAGGTCATGAAATCCATTTCTGTTCCTTGATACTTTATTGGCTCAATACCACAAAGCATGTTTGCACATGAAAGTAATCCATCAATAATAGAGAATATTGATTTTGATATACCATATAAAAGGTCCCATACCCAATTAAACATTTAGGCACCTCCTTAAATAGCTCTAACGAGCAAATTCATGAATGAAATCGAAATAGGAGTCATATTTCTATTTAAAGCCGAATTATTTTCAACTCTAATATATAAATAACTATCCTCTTTAGCAAGTAAACAGTTATCACTTACATATGAGTCCCCAGTTGTTGTTTGATGAAAGTTTTCAAAATATACATCTTCAAAAGTATGATTTACATTCAAAGTGGAATAGGCGATTCTATCGTCTTTTTTAGGATCACCATATTCTATTACAACTTCTTTGCCATCTTCAGTTTTAGTGTCTGGATCTGATTGCTTTTTAAGCTTATTATCCTCAGGACAGCTATCACTATCTTTGAAATAGAATAAACTAAATTCTAATTCAACATTTCTTGGTTCCGTAGAATTGCTAGCAATATATAATGCTAGACTTTCAATTTTCAAATCGCGTTCAAAAGGAATGACAATATAGACATATTGTCTAAATTCTACCTTTTTAGCGCCATCCTCCCATTCTAGAAACTCCATTATATTTTCATTAGTAATTGATTTCTCAATATCATAGCTATCATCGGTAAAATTATTGTTTTCTTCATATTTACCAACGATATCACCAAATGATGAATAGTAATCATCAAAACCAAAATTTTTATCTTCTTTATCAAATACTCCCATGTTAGGTGTACAGCTAGAAAGAATGAATAATGATAAAATAGATGACACTAAAATAAGGCAGTATAATAATTTTTTAAGAATTATACTTTTCACAATATTACTGAGTCATTGCTGGATAATCACTTGGTGCCTGTCTGTACCATTGTGTGAATACACCTACACCAATTTGTAACGCGATTAGTAATACGAAAATAAGTACGAAACCAATAATTGCATTCTTTAAGCTATTTCTAGCTTTTTCATGGTCCTGTGGGTCCTCAGCCTTGGCATATTTTACACCTAAGAAAATTACCCATAGGGCACCTAATGAACCTACTACACCTAAAAGTATTGGTACTATTACACCAAGTACATCTAGTAGAGGTTGTACTACTTGTTTTAATTCCTTTTCTGTTACTGCTAAAATTACGTTAAACATAAAAACACATCTCCTTTTTAAAATTTATTTTTTTATATAATAATATGCAGGAATAAGCATACTATCACCTATTTTTCAGAATCGTTCTTTAACTTTGTATGATATAAAAGACCGATTGTAATTCCCGCAATTGCAGCTATACATGCGATTATAACAAACACACTTGTTGCCACATTTGCAATTTGCTTTCTTGTAAAATTATATTCTATTTGTGCTCCTGAAACACTCTTGATGACAATTCTATAATTACCACCTGTTTCAATTTCTGGTGCTGTATTTGAAGCTGAAACATCAGTTGTGCTCATTAATGTACCATTTTTATAAATCTCAACAACATCTCCAGATTTTAAACCTTTTATTGAAACTTTTCTTGCTGTTATACCACCATCTTCAACACCATTTAATGTTGCTGTTGGAGGTGTTGTATCTATTGTGACTGAGAAATTCATTGTTGTAGCAGATTTAGTATTAGATGCTACTACGGAATAATCACCGTCTTTATCTAACTTAATTGTTTGTCCGTGTAAGTTTAATAATTCTTTATTATCCTTACTCTTTATTAACCAAACCTCAGTGATTTCAAAGTCATATGGAGCTGTATATTCAAATGAAACTAAAGCATTATTAATAAGGTAGAAAGAATCGTATGATTGATTTCCAATAGAGTCTTCAATGATTACTTCCCAATGAGCTGTAGTTGTAAATGAATTACTTGTATAATCATTCATCTTTTGTCCATTTTTGAATACACTTACAATTTTTGAATCATCTGTTGCACTAAACATTACTGTTGAATCATTTATTACACCATCTGTAATTATTGATTGATCTGTTGTAACATTTTTTAGTGTATAATGGTTCATACTCTTATGATTTATAACATAAGTATTTCTGTTACCAGCTATATCTTCTACTATAAATTCATATTTTCCATCTCTATAGAACTTTGTGCCTGATTCGTATTTTTTCTTTTCTCCATCATTAAAGCTAACTGTTGCATTAAGATTATCATCAAATGTGATTATTACATCATCTTTAGTGTACTTACTATTACTAATTTCTATTTCTCTCATTTGAGATGAATCAATTACTACATCATCTCTATAAAGCTCAGCTTTAAAATCAACATAGTTACCATATTCATCCAAGAAATTTATTTGATATTCAAATGAACCATTACCGCTTGAATTACCAAATTCTAGTATTTTACCACCTTCAAGTGATATAGAAACTCCATCTATAGTAAATAAATACTTTGTACTTGTTGTCTCAAATCTTAAAATATTATTTGAATAGAAATTATCAACAAGAGCTTTATCAAGTAGATAAACTTCAAAATCATTTCCAGAATTTGTAGTTTTTCTACTTAATGAAAGTTGGGCAACATTTCTAAAATGAACTACTTTATTTACCGTATCACCATAAATATTTGTAAAGTATACAATATAATCACCGATACCATCTTGACCTATAGTATTTGTTAATTTGTTTTGATCATCAATCTTTTCTTCAGACATTACATCATACAATACTACAAGATCATTATAACCATATTTATATGATACATATTTTATTTCATCATCGATTACTGGTGTTAGTGGCTGATTAGTGTAGGCTTGGCTTCTTGATAATGCCTCCTCGTTATAACCAGTCAACCATTCTTCTTTGAATGTGAAATCTTGATTTGTACCTATAACTATAACATAGTCTTCAGTTACTTCATTTCCACCGATAATCCTTACTCTATGTTCGCCCTCTTTATAGATTTCTAGGGTAATTACACCTGCATCATATATTCCTTCGAATTTTTCACCATCAATTTCAAATGAAGCATGTTCACTATATACATTAAATGTAATAAGTGAGTTTGAATATATTGGATTTTCATTTGTTAAGAATTCTCTTGTTGAAGCATCCTTATAAGTTACTTCAACAATTGTTTCAAATGAATCAACCTTCACTATAATATATTCAGTTTGATTATTATATTTGTTTGTAACCACTATCTTATAAAAGCCATTTTCGGTTCCTTCTAAGAATGTTGAGAAGTTGCTACCATCATATATTGTTTCTAGCTTACCAAAGTTTGGAGTTTTTGAATAAGCCACTTCAATTTTAATGATGTTTTGATTTACATTTGGATCAATAGTAAGAGTTTCAGAAATATATGTATATTTTGATCCTTCTGTAATTTCAATTTCTACACCATCTCTTAATAATCTTATTGCAGGTGCTTCTTTAGAAAGTGAAACGATATAATAACTTGGTAATACTGTCTTACCAGCATTATATGACATTTCAAGATGGATTTCCTTCTCTGTAGTCACAAATTTTAATACTGGCTTACCTTCAACCTTTATAACTTTAATAAGATAATCATCAGTTGTTATAACATCATATTCACGATTTTCTATAACTTCATCAGATAATAAATCAAACTTAAAGTCTGGGTTTTCTTGATATACAGCTGTTTTTCTATCATTTATATTTCCTGAGCCATCATCAACTTTTTCAACCTTACATACATAAAAGCCATATGTAAGATTTGAGCCATCATATTTAAATATATATGTTTTAATATCAGTATCAGTTTTAACAAGAATTCTTGCTTCACCTTGATATAATAGCTTTAATAATACATCTCCTGAACCAAATTGTTCTTCTTTTTCTTTTAATACTACATCATCAATTGTCGCTACAGCAATTGGATCATTAGTATTAGTAAATCTAAATACTCTAGTGTTACCTAGCTTATCAGAGACTGTAACAACATAATCTCCATAACTATTTAGTATAAGCCTTCCTTCTGAATCAGGATCAACTGCTATTGTTTGACCATCTTTGGCAATAGTATATTTACCTATTTCTGATGGATCAGTAAATGTTAGAACGATATGTCCACCTCTTATTACTGCACCATCTGTGAAGGTTGTTTCAGCTGCTGAAGCTTCATCGAATGCTAAATTATCAACTGTAAGAATATCTCCATCATTCTTATCATCTATATTTAAATACTCAAATGTAGAAGTACTTATTATTTTATCTGAGTTATCTCTTTCAGTATGATAATTAAATGATGTTCCAATAAATGAAGCACCAACTGTTGGAGGCTCATTATCTACTGTTACAATATATGTACGATCATTTTCAGGAGTTCCCTCAAACCATACACGAAGCTTAAATCCAATAAGACTATTAATTGTTATAGTCGAAGTTGCATCAATATATGAATAATCTTTTGCATCTATATCAAGCATTTCAAACTTGATTAAGTCATCACCAACTTGTGATACAAATGTTAATTTTAGCATTGCTGCTGTATATACATTCGAAATTCTAGCACTATTTGGATCTGGTTTGATTATCATATTTACAATCTTATCAGGATCATATTTTATATAAGAATCATTACTTAAATAATACCAATTAATTTCTGGAGTTCTAGAAGCAAATTCGATTGTTTTATTTACTTCATTACCATAGATATCTTTTACTACTATTCTATAGATACCTGGATCCCTTAATACCTTTATTTCTTCAAATTCTGTTGTTACTAGATTTTCATTTAAGTATATTTCGTATGAATAGATTTCATTTTCTTGTCTATCTAATACTTTAACGATTATATTTGTATTAGAGTCATTTTCATATACTTGTACATCAAGTGATGTTTGTGATAATAACACTGTATATAAAACATTATTACCTGAACGATCACCAACTTGAACATAATAATTCTTATCTTGTAATTTAAAAGGCTGTGCATTTGCATCTTTTGGAGTTAAATCTGATGCATATAAAACATTTACTAATGATTTATTTGGATAAGAATAAATTGCAACATATGCTAAATCATCGGCATCCTGTATTTTCTTGATAGTAAATGTTTCACCAGAATATGATAGTATAGATCCATCAAGAACTTGTGGGTCATTTCCGACTTCAACATCTACTAGTGGTGTTTCTCTATCATAATAAACATCATATTCACTAATACCACTACTACCATATTCTCTAAATCTGTAAAAGCCTGTAGCTTGATTTGGCATTAATTCAGATAAGCTTTTACCATCTTCCAATGAAAGTTCAACCCAATCACCTTCATTTACATATTTATAGAATATTCTAGTTGATGGCTCAACTATCACTTGCATATTTGTTACAAGCGCATATTCAACACTTTCATTAGTTCCATTTTGAACTTTAATCGTATTTTTATAGATATCCTTATCTCCATCATATTTTGCTGAGGATACAAAAGTTGTGCCCGCTTTACCTACTGTTGCTTCTTCTTTTGATGCATGGATCTGACCACTAGCTAAATATGGAGCGCCATTTCTTTGATTTAATGTTTCTTCTGTAACTAAATATACGATTTCTCCAGTACTTGTGATTCTATTAACTACTTCGTTAATCGCATCATTTAGATTTGCAGGAAGGCTATTTAGATTTAATCCTTCTTCAACATTTCCAGTTCCGTAATAGTAGAATGCCCAACCATTTGCACTTGCAGTGTTTTGCCAAATGTTTTTCTTATATCTAATCCATAATTGACCTTCTTGAGCTATTGTTGTTTCACCATTTGCTTTTACAT
>JAEEGL015709606.1_pt1 | contig 11011 bp, 11 predicted proteins | sample 9134231 | NCBI WGS metagenome assembly JAEEGL01 (sample SAMN16246548, study PRJNA631951) | gut metagenome | biome: gut microbiome; feature: rumen; material: fiber-attached | host: Bos | place: Iran: Karaj | collected 2018-10
CGACCAAACAAAACAGCACCCGCAAGGGGTGCTGTTTTGTTTGGAGGCGCCACCCGGAATCGAATTGCTCTGTTTGGTTATAAACCACAATATGTTGTTATATTATGTTCATTTTCATACTATATATAGATTATTTGATTCAATATGTCCATAGAAAAAAGATAAACTGTGTCCACTTTGTGTCCAATTATAATAGAAACTTGGATTGGAACTAGGATCTATGGCGCTCATGGACACGCTACTACAATACAAGAATACTTGCGTGCGTTCTTCCCGATTATTCTTTTATTCCATCAATACTATGGAGTATTGATAACGCCAACCTTCGCTCAGCGCTGATGTAGAATTTCTTTCTTGCTATAAGAATCCAAACAAACAGTATCATTAGATGAATTGCTGTACTTAGGATAATCTCTAACGAATATAAGTCCCACACTTTACAAATCTTATCTATCAAACAAGGAGCTTCTGCTTGCCAGAGCATTATTCCGATAGCTGTCACAGATTCTATGCAAAAAACAGCTATTGCAAACGGCTTGATCGTATACATATTTTTAGCAAAGCCATATCCAATTTTATCCTCAGCTAGAACCGGAAACATATTGTTATCTCTCGTATTTTCAAGGATCCAATATATAATGCTACGGCTTAATTCGTAGCTATTTGGGTCCTTTGCAATGTCATCAATAAGAGGTGATAACTCAGGGTTAACTCTTTTCAGTTTGCTGAAGTATCGTTGTTTCGTAGCGTCGGACACATTATTATCATTCGGAAGAAGCATTGTTGCTGCCAAATTCTTTCTGTTTTGACTCTTTTTGCTTGTGTTGCTAAAATATTGAACTGCCGCTATTCCGCAACAGGAAAAAGCAATGGCGATGAGAGCTAACACCACTGCAGCTATGCTTCCTTCTTGATATTTGATGCAAAAAGAGACATCCAGCACAATAGGGGCTATTATAAGAATAGCCACACTTAATCTGGCTCTTAAATCATATCGATCATAAAAATGGTCCACGATTCTTTACTCCTATAGTTTCAAAATGTTTTTTATTTGTGTAAAATCTACCATTTCAGATATAGGTTTGCCCGTGTACTCTCCTTTGAGATATTGATCGCGCCGATTATGATGTGGTTGGACCCGCTTCCCTGTTTCACGGATTGAACGAATGGTTTTCTTTGCATTATCGTCACGAGTAATGATATAGAAACAATCATCACTTAAATCAGATTCCATCAATCTTGTATTATGCGTCGTGACAATCAATTGCCCCTTTATAACTGGAAGAATTGATTGAATTAAGCGCTGAACCGTAAGATCATGAATTCCTGTATCAATCTCATCGATAATAACTGTTGCCCCGTGAATCGCTGCAGCAAGAAAAGGAAGTATTTCGACCATAGATTGAATACCTGTTGATTCAAGATCAAAAGCTACATCAACAATTTGCCCGAACATTCTTTTTTTGATATACAGCTCGTATCTGATTTTTTCATCCGAATACTTGCGCTTGTAATATACGCCGGCAATGTCCTTTACAGATTGGCAAAGATACAAGTTTAAGATTTGTTCGGACTGATCCAATTCCGATTCTTGCGTTTTTTGAATCTCTCCACTTTCAAGATTAGTTAGAACCCTGTGCTTATATCCTAAAACGCCAAGTTCACCACCGCTTCCGTTCTTCACTTTGCAGGTTAATGAAATGAATTCATTAATTACTGCTAAAAAGCTCAAGGATACTTTTTTATCTAGATAGTTTCTCGCCTTATCTATTCTATCATAGTTTAAAATAGCTAAAAGTGAGTGCTTCCCCCAGAACTTCTCTATATTACCAAGCACTTCTTGATAATAAAGCCTATCGATAAAAACGGATTCGTTTATTTTCTTTTCCTGCGGTGTCAGGTCGTAATATAGCCCTTTATTCTTTGAAAGTGTGAACTCCAACCTCTCATGGACGATTTCTTCATTATTCGTTTCGATTATGTATACACCCTTCTTACTCTCTATAGAAAAACCAAATTCAAGCACCATATTTCCGTCGATAGAAATTGTCTTATTCGAATCGATAATAGACTGTGTGTCCCGAAAATGAGATCGAATAAGTTTATCAATGGCTTCCTCTCTTGATCTGTCTTTAAACTGAAGCAGCAACGATTGAATAACATCTCTCATCTCCATCGTGCGCATAAATTCGCTTAACGCAAGGAAAGCAGCTGACAGATTACTCTTTCCAACTCCGTTTTCACCGTAAATCAAAATCAGGTTACTATCGGTACGAGAAAAATCAAAGCTGAAATCCAATAATGATTTGAAGTTTTTTATTTTTATATAAGTAAACATTACTGCCTCCGGCATAATCTACTATAATTATACCATGGTTATCAAAAATGTCAAATAGAAAATATAATTTTCTATATATCTGATACATTTTGTATCTATTTCACAATTAGTTTACAATCACCTACTTGACATTTCCGTTTCATCGGAGTACAGTATTGTCGAAAAATCGCGAAGGAGATTCCAATGAAATTATTAGCCCTTAGCCACTACGGAAATGATACCGACACTCGATTTGGCGATTGCATTCTTGTTTTCGACACTTTCAACTTGATCGTCTATGATTGTGGCCACACAAAGCATGTAGACTACATTATGGACTTTTTGAGATCGCACCGCGAGATCTCAGATATACACATCGTCGTATCGCATAACGACAGTGATCACACTGCCGGAATATGTGATTTGCTTGATCGCTTGCATGATCAGCATCGCTTTACCGTTCAGGTATATGCCCATTTGTATCTTAAACACGTAGATGAAGTTTTAGATGAAATTGACGATGGCCGCAGATCACGCGAGCGTTTGAAGGAATGCCTTTTGGAAGAGTTTAATCATATTCGAGAAATCATTGAAACCGCACAGAAGCATAACATTCTGGTCGTGGAAGCTCTTTCGAAAACCGCAGTAGCAACCGGATCGATCGTTGGCCCTTCAAAAGAAGAGTTTATTAAAGTTGCAGCGCAAGCCGTCGATAATCGTGCAAGCAATATTATCGAAGAAGAGACTGTAATGAATGCTGCCAGTGTTCAACTAAGGTGCGATATTGATAATTACGGGCATACGCTTCTATGCGGAGATGCTGCACCATCTTTCTTGCGTGATTTGAATGAATATGAAATCATTCAGCTTCCACATCACGGAAAATTGGCTGATGCAAAAGAGATTTTTCAACAATTAGAAGGAGATTCGTACAAGAAAATCTTCTTGATTTCGGATAATACCGGCTCGAGCAAGACAAGTGGAGGATCTGATGACCTTGTAGAATACATGAAAAAGGAACGCTATGATCCCGCAAAAAACACTCGTAATGGAATAATCGATCTTCCCTCTGACGGCATCCTGCCCATGAAAAGCAGCAATCAAAGGACATATCTCGGATGATTTGGATTGTATCGAAAGCTGTAAGCAATTCTAACGCCGAATTATTGCAGCGGCTGCAGTACATTAAAGACGTTACTGGAGTAGTACCTTCGAAATGGATTGAGGAAAAGAGTATTTCTTACGGCATATTTCAGCGCTCCTCACAATACTATATTTGCCGTACAAAGAAGGGTGAATACGGTGTTAGTATTACTGCCCATATAGATGAGGTTGAACCGATTCTTAATTCGATTCTGTCGTTTAAGCGAGCAATAGTTATTATCAACTCTTGTATGTTAAGCAGTGACAGAGGCGAGAGGATTTACAAGTTAGTACAATCAAAAAACCGCTTATCCGAATTATATTTTGCAAAGCAGGAAAAGATAAAAGGATCTGACGCTTCAAGGGTCAACTATGTCGATAATGTCGGAGACTTTGGGTTTGGAACCACTAAATCAGAAAGAGAATTGTTTATGAATCGCTCGCTTGGATTGATTCCTGCGATAAGAGCCTCGTTCGATAAAATCACTGCGTAATTAATAGAACAGCCGCCGAGATGATCCCGGCGGCTATGCTTATGCTCTTTCTGTTACTTCATCCACAGCAGGCGTGAGATGCGTGCGATCGTGATGAGGGTTTTGTTCATTCATAATACGCCAATGATTGTAATACAACCTCGTAATCTATATCCGCTTTATACATGATACTCAGCGTCATATCAGGCAGGACTGCTGCCGCCATGAATTCATTGTTTTCTGCGTCTATATAGCCGGTCAAAGATTGGTTATCAAGGATTGTTTTCTCAATCAGAGTATCATTCTCGTCCTGGAATAACGCCGTGGCTCTGTCTTCTCCCCAGAGTTCCTTTATCATAACTTGTTCGCCTGAAGCAGTATCGTACATGATTCTCAATTCTTCAAATGCACCCTCGAGCTTTGTATAATCTATAGAAGCTATGCGGAAGCTGTCGTTCTTCAATACGACCGGCAGTAACCCCGTATCATCAACAAATGCCTGTATGCTGTCATAGGACAGAAACACAAATTCATCATCTGTATCTGGCTCCACATCTACAGGCGAAATGGTTTCCGCGTTACCGAACCCGACCGGAGGATTATCCACGGGCTCAACTGCAATACCTTTATCAAAAATATAGATTACATAGCGCACTGCGCTCTCGGCAATCGATCTTCCGAACGGTGTTAAGGTAAAGAAAACAACTACCAACAGCAAAGCGACGGCTACAACGACGGCACGGGAATGGAACGTCCAAAGAGAACGGAGCTTCATAGTAAAGTCCGTTTTGATTCGACGCAGTTTTGCGGAAAGCGAGTTCTCACGTATCTTTTTAATCTGGTCCGTTAACTCCGCCGGCCAGTCTGTACGCGTCTGCGCATGCAGTAGCATCGAATCAACAGCCAGATAGCCATGTTCTTTGATGATTTGGTCTGCTTTTTCCGAGTCAGCCGCAAATAAGCCATTGATTAAGTATGGCTTGGATTGAAGCTTTCTTTTCAATGTACGCGTTCTCATCTGATAACTCCTTACCGAAAAACGCATCTGTGCAGTATCAACATCAACGTAAACAGAGACCGCTTCTTTTTCAGCTTATCGCGCATCCTCTTGAATTGATGCGCAAGAGTATCTGTTTTTATACCCAATTGCTTTGCCAGTTCTTTTTGTGAATATCCGTCCAGATAAAACGCTTCAAATGCAGAAACCAATTTTGGATCATATTCAGATAGGTTTTCACGCACAAAGTCTCTTGCATTCTGATCCCGATAATATGCATTCCAATCGTCATGACAGTTTATTAAACAGGCATTCTCGGGCAGCGGCTGCAGTCGTTTTTCATGCCTGATTTTATTATAATACGCATATTTCATACAGGTTTTGAAATAGGCCATCGGTTCCCTTGCTTTTTGTACTGCGGGATCGCTGTAAATCTTAATTGCCAGATCTTCCACCAAATCGCATGCATTATCATAATGCCCTGTGAGCAACAGTGCATATCGTTGAAGCTCCCGTTGGTTTGCTTCATTCACAAATATGGTTAACAATTGGTCTACGGTCATCAGATGATTTTGCTCCTTACAACAACATTGTACAACACTTAATCGTTTATTGCAAGCAGGCCATAACAATCGGGCAAAAAACTAATGACGTATATCCTTTGATTTAGATGTTGCCAAATCCCTTTATGTACAAAAACACTTTTCGCATCGTGTTCTATCTTCTTTGTATATCTATCAAATCCGAGGTTCATGTTAAGCTTCGATGATAATGGCGTATGATAGATTATTCGATATGTTATATTCAACTGAGGTTCGTTGTTTTTAATACTCCATAACAAGTATAAAATAAGCCAATCGACAGGAGTCCTCACATAAACAGAAAACTCTTGAATACCGCTTTGAACAAGCTTGTGTATTACTTGAATAATACTTCTTTTTATGGGTGTATCCTGTCGTTGCTGTCTGCGGATATGGCGTTCATCTTCATATCGAAGCAGAAGAATCAATATGCAATTCGTGCTATTCATATCTACCTCCTACTAAATTGACAATATAACAGCCCGAAAAATGAAAGATAGAAAGAAAAAACAAATAACGATAAATCTGCTGATTATTAGTGACCTATAATTTTTTATATTGAGCGTCATTATTTGGTTATCATAATTGTCTATAAGATGAAATGCGCATTTCTGAAAGGGAGGAAAATATGAAAAGAAAAACACTAATCGGGATTCTTGCTTTTGTCTTCTGCTTTATGGCAATAATGCCTTCATTGGCAGAAACAGATCAAAAAAACGAAGAACGTGGCACCTTAAGCGCTATTGGCGGCTTAACTCAAAAAACTGGTAACAGTTACAAGTTGTGGGGACGAGCGGATTCAACAGTATCAGGCAATTTAAGCATAGTAGTAGTGATAAAGGATCAGTATGGTGTTGTAAAAGGAACTACTTCCAATACAACATACGGGGTAAGTGTGTATGCGAGTAAGACTATCTCGCTCTCTTCTGGTACGTATACACTGACGGCAACAGGTACTTCGGATATTGACAGCGGAAGCTATACAAGGACTATTATTATTCCATAAAGTCACTTAGGGAAACTAGAAAGGGAAAGCCATTTATAAATTGATTAAGCCGACAGTATTTCAAAAGATACTGTCGGTTGATTTACCTATGTTACACAGAATTATAGTACCGGATAGGCAAAACTAATGTCAACAAAGCGTCAAATAATTAGCATAAAAATTGTCAGTAAAGTATAAGAGGGACAAAGCGGCAACATAAGGAGGGGAAAGAGGATGAAGACGACAAAAAGAGCATTGAGTATAGCGCTTGCAATGGTCATGGTGTTTGTGGGGTACATCGCCATGCCAGCGAGAGCAATCGCGGAAGGATCAGCGCGAACCGCATTGGCGGAAGCGATTGAAGCATACGCGGAAGCAAACGACTTTTCACAAGACAACTCCTTAGCATACAGTCCGTTGGTCGGCGAAATGTGGGAAGAACGCGACGAGAGCATGAAGGTGTTCCGCAGAGCCGACGGCGCACAGGAAGCGGTTTTGTACAGTGATCCGGTACATTATCTGAAAGATGAAACATGGGAAACGATCGACAACACGTTGGAACTTGTGACGTTGGAGGATGGCACACAAGCATGCGCGCGGCAAGAGTACGTCATATGCGTATGACACGGACACGCGACAGACGACGCAGATCACCGACCCGCTGAATCATACGGTTAATTACGTATACGGCAACGCGGATGCGATGCACCGATTGGCATCCATGACAAGCTCCGGGCTTGGCGTGGTCAAGTACGGGTACGATACCTACGGCAAGCTTGAGAGTATTGAGCTCGGCGAAACCGTAAACGGCGTGTGGACGGTCCACAACAAGTACAATCTCACCTACAATTCGTGGAATCAGCCGCTTCAGACAAAGGTCGGTACGACAACGCTTTCCACCAATTCGTATGATACATACAATCGGTTGTCAACCGTGACATATGCGAACGGGCTTTCAGCGCGTTACGTATATGACGATCTGGATCGGGTCAGCAAGATCTACCAGACCGAGAATAATACAGAAGCATTGACCTACGAAATGATCTACAACGGGGAGGGCGATCTGTATGAGATAAGGAACTACCGTACGAACCGCGCAAGCTTCTTTGAATATGATCATGCTGGACGCTGCATGGCGAGCAAGGAACGTTCGTTCACGTTCACAGAGAACAATGGCGTATATACGATTCAATCCTACGGCGCGATCCTCTCGTCGTACGGTTACCAATACGACGAATGCAACAGCCTGACGAAGCTGACCTGCTCTGTTGCGGGCAGTACATGGAGTACGGTCTATACGTACGACAACGACAACCGGCCGAGCACGACGACACTGTCAAACGGCAAGGTTGTCACAAACGGATACGATCCGCTCGGACGGCTGAACAATCGGGAAATCGGGCTGACCGATCCGTATGTCACCGTGATCGGGTATCTGGACGTCGGTACAAACAAGACGTCTGGTCTTGTTTCGATGTACCAGAACGGTTCGGACGATCCGTATGAATACGAGTACGACGATGTCGGAAATATCACCTCGGTCACACATGGAAGCGCAACGATCTCCTACGTATATGACGAAGCGAGCCGCTTGATACGAGAGAACGATCCGATTCTGAATCAGACGGTGACGTATGCTTATGACTACTACGGCAATATCCTGAACAAAAAGACATATGCGTACAATACGGGTGATCTGAGCAATGCGACCTATACGATGATCAGCTACGGGTATACCGATGCTGTGTGGGGCGATCAGCTGACAAGCTATGCGGGACAGACGATCAGCTACGACAGCATGGGGAATCCGACCTCATACAGAGGGTATACCTTCGGCTGGAGAGGCAAGCAGCTTACAAGCGCAAGCAACGGAACCGATACGCTGTCGTTTGAATATAACGAAGACGGACTGAGACAAAAGAAGACGGTCAACAACGTTGACACCGACTACTTCTACAACGGGTCGGTGCTGATCGGTATGCAGCGGGGAACGGATAAGCTCTTATTCAGCTACGATGCTTCCGGCAGTGTTGTTTCGGTAAACTACAACGGTACGGAATACTACTATCTGCGCAACGCACAGGGAGACATTGTCATGCTGATTGACGCAGACGGCGATCCCGTGGTAGAATACACCTACGATACGTGGGGAAAGGCGGTGCAAACAACAGGCGATCTGGCGGCCACGCTCGGAACCTTACAGCCGTTCCGCTACCGCGGGTATGTGTATGACGAGGAGACCGGATTCTACTATCTCCAGAGCCGCTACTACGATCCCACCGTATGCAGGTTCATCTCTGCCGACATCCTGCTTTCCACCGGACAGGGGGTAATCGGGCATAACTGCTTTGCGTATTGTTTGGGGAATCCGGTAAGCAGAAGCGACTCATCGGGGACAATGGAAGAGGACTCAGAGCAATGGATTATTAATTATTGTAATGAATTGACACAAAAAGGAATAAATGCAACCTACGATGCATCCACGCATTCTGTTACAATAGTAAACTCTTATAAACAATATGGTATTGAAGTTACCGAAACCATTGTTCTTCGTTTCTATGATGTAGATGAGATCACATCATTGGAACAATCTCTTGGAGATAATGCAGAGCTCTTCAATATTATTAAACCTTCAGCTATAATAACACTGTCTTTTGCTTTAGAACGTCTCTTTTGTGGTTCATTCCCGTTATCAGTCTTGGGATTTATATACGATACCGCAGACGCATGTTTAACTGAACTCAAAAAACAAAGAGATAGTGAGGTAAAAGAAGCTTGCACAGCAGCAAAGGAAAAAGGAGTTGGTTTAGTTTTAATTGAGAAGTATTACTATTATTATGATAGCCGAGTTGTCAATCATGATATACCGACACTCGCGATCCAACTTTGGAGTGCGGGAAGGGAGAAGGAATATGATTAATAGTAATGGAGTCGCATCTGCTAGCTTTGATTTTTGGCCGATGTATTACATAATTCGCATGATCATTTCTGTGAGTGGTTTGCTCATGGCAATCGTTCTGGTACTTGTTTTTCGAAACAAGAAACCGAAAGTGTTAGGAGTGATCCTTCTTATCATTGGCGGGCTGATGGCACTAATCTATGGATTAGATATAGCAGGGCATCCGATGGAGAATCTGTTTGGGTTTCGAAACGTACAAAGTGCATGTTATTACGCAAACAAAGGAGATGTGGTCATGACGGTTGAAGGAAACGATAGTGCATTGTGTATCGTCCGGAAGAAATGCATTTGGAAGGACAGTACAACCGTTCGAAGCGACTTCTTCATATACAAGAAAGGCTCAAACGGATGGCATACCAGCGTTTCTACAAAACTGTCCGAACAGATTGTTGAGGAGGCGATAGAGGGAAGCAATCGCGTCTATGTTCTGCAGGCAAAAGAATCGACAGATCAGTATTTAGCTGTTTATGACTCCAAAGCCAATATTGAGATAGTCTCTTGCTCGGAGGCTTCAGAATTTCAATGTTATGAGAATACATGGCAAGGTGACACGTCATATTTCTGGTTTACAAAGTGTGACGAGCATTTAAAGCATCAGGAACTGCACATTGAGATACAAGAAAAAAGCGGCATCAAAGAAACGATACTTTTGGTTGTTCCGTGATATGAACACACAACACAGGGGGGACGGTTAGCGTGAAAACGAAGACAGGGAGAAGTATAGGAAAAAACGTTTCCGCTCTTGACCGAGAAGGAAACGAAAGATAGAATAAAGACAGCCGTTATTGCACGGGCGATTGATATGGCGAAAGCGCCACTACTGGGTCATAGAACTCTCCGAATGTCAGCAGCTTGTAACAAAGCGCAAGCATCTTTCTCGCCACCGCAATAATGGCTTTCTTTCTGCCGATTCGCGCCTGCCGCTTCCAGAACCAATCGTGAAAAACGCTGTTTCTCGAATATACGGAAACCCAAGCACATTGACATAAGATGCTTTTAATGAAGGGATTGCCGGGAAGGATTCGATTGGAAATGATCTTACCGGCGCTCTCGTCATTGCGAGGTACAAGCCCTGCCCAGGAGCACAGCTTTTCGGAGGAAGCGAAGTCTGTTTGCGGAGTAGCGCTGATTTCGGCCATGATCGCAAGAGCGGAATCCACATTGATTCCGGGAATGGAACAAAGCTGTTTGAGCTGCACGGAATACGGTTCCGCCAATTCCAACAGAATGTCTCTTAGCTCTTTGATTTCGGAATCATAGAAGTCCAGTTCATACAGAATACGGGAAAGCAGTTTTCTGTCGTAGATGGGGAGCGTCCCTTTTACAGCGTCACGGATTTCCTGTGGAGAAGCTTTTAGCCTGCCGCAAATGGATTCAATATCCGGAAGCGTGAGGTGACCCTTCTGTACCAGTCGATCAAGCAAAGCTCTGCTTGATTTGCCGGTAATATCATGTACAACAGAGGAGAGCTTAATATCCCGGATTTGCAGGAATTTCTCCATACGGTTGATCTGACCGATTCGTTCGCTGACTGCCTTCCGAACCAAACGGGACAC
>JAEEGL016324584.1_pt1 | contig 11011 bp, 3 predicted proteins | sample 9134231 | NCBI WGS metagenome assembly JAEEGL01 (sample SAMN16246548, study PRJNA631951) | gut metagenome | biome: gut microbiome; feature: rumen; material: fiber-attached | host: Bos | place: Iran: Karaj | collected 2018-10
TCACATACGCGAACGGTTAGCGAGTGAAGACCTATGGCCAATGCAGAGAGGTCTATCTCAGCCGCATCAGCAGTAAGTGCCTGACGACTGGCGATATCACCGTCTATCCAGGACTCACGGGCGGTAATCGCAGTGGCGGCCGTAGCCGTAGAGGCAATCACGAAGTACTTCGTCTTCGGGCTGCTCCATACGCCATTATCGTCACACACGCGGACGGTCAGCGAGTGAAGACCTATGGCCAATGCAGAGAGGTCTATCTCAGCCGCATCAGCAGTAAGTGCCTGACGACTGGCGATATCACCGTCTATCCAGTACTCACGGGCGGTAATCGATGTAGCAGCCGTAGCAGTAGGAGCCACAACAAAATATTTCGTCTTTGGACTGCTCCACATACCCTCACTGTCTTTTACACGAACGCTGAGTGAATGGAGTCCTGTTGTGAGGTTGGAAATATCGAGCGAAGCCGTGAGTGACTGTGCTGATGTTATCTGCCCATCGAACCAACATTGGCGTTCTGCAATGGTGGTCTGTCCCGAGGCGACTATGCAAATGAATGAGACAGAAGCAAGCAAAAGGCTTCTTAACTTATTCATAGTCGTTAGGTTTTAGCAATTATAACCTTTAATTACAATCTCTTTTACTTTTATCGAACCTCAGCTTCATAATTCACCTTCAGGGTCTTTCCCTCAACATTCAGCTGCAGGTTCTTCACCACAGGTGTGCTAGGTACTTTGCTCCAGCCCTTTCCTCCATTGATGCCTATCTCCGTGCCATCGTTTCCAATCCATTCTTCTGGCTTGGCTATTGTAAATGTACGTTCAGAATTGTATTCGGCATTCGTCGCATCGGTAAACATTTCGGAACCACTTACAGCATACAAATTCTCCGTAATACAGTTACCTGCAAATCCACGATAATTATTATATACACAATTATACGCAACAGAGCCTTCTGCAACACGATCATTCCAACCATTCGTTAAGAAACAATTGGTATAAAGATAGGCACCACCATATTCACCACAAATAATGCAATGGTCAGCTTGTACAGAACTACTTGCATCAAAGGAACTTATATTGCCCGCAATCCAACAATTTAGCACCTGGAACGCTGTTGCAGTAACGCTACCATACACTGACCCTCTGATTACATTCTTCGAAATTTCAACATTCGTCGCTGGGGCATAAAAACGAATATCTCCATTTACGTAACACTTTGTGATTACCATATTCTCCACTGGAGTAGCACTGCCAGCAGAAGCATTAACGGTAGCATTAATATACAAACCCTCCAAACGAACATTGCTCAGAGTCTCGTCTGTTAAACCTATACCGAATGAACCAGTGAGCATAGTCACTGCCGTTCCTGTGGTCTCGTCTTTCTCGAAGCCAGCGCCATAGATGCTGATAGACTTCGTGATAGAGGTCGATATGAAACTACCCTCAGATAAGGTAATTTGGTCACCATCGACGGCAGCTGCATGAGCCTCCACCAAAGCGTTTCGTCCAACAAAGGCTGTAGCCTCATCGCCATGTTGAAGGATGGCGGTCATTACATCGTTCTGTGCCCATGCCACACATGTGCAGCACAGCACCATAAGGGTTACAAGAATCTTTTTCATAGCTTTCAAAATTATTATGAGGTTAGTAATAAGGGTTTAAAGGTTTAAGAGGTTAAAGGTTTAAGAGGTTAAAAGGTTAAAGGGTTATTCTTCAAATCGGTAATACAGTTTCCAATCCGAGATCGTGAAGGCACAGGGGAGTTCATCGCCATAATACGGTTCCGAACAACCCGGATAGAGCGAAAGGGTGTTGGTGTGCAATACCGCATCGGGGTGCTCGTTGCCAGTCATGAAGTTATTCGCTTCCCAATTTGTTATCTGGTCGATGTATGTTCCATCCAAACGATAGGTGCCTTGACCATTGAGGGTAAATAGATAGGTGTGTTCGCCTTCCGACGAGGGTACAATGGTGAACGTGCCTTTAGCCTCATGTGTCATAGTACCTTCTACCCAAGAGTTGAATTCCATGATGTCATCGTTCTCGATATTGTAGCGATAATAGTTGGTGAGGGCCTCCAGAGTGGCATGCTTGTGAAGGAACGACGTGCTGAGTTGGAAGGTACCACTGCCCTTGCCCGTCTTCCGGTCGAACGTGCCTTTCATAGTCAGTCCGTCCTTCACCAAATTGAAGTTACCCTGTTCGTCAGGTTCCATGTAACGATGTCGCTTGAAAATATCTTCAACATCCGTGTTGCAGTCGTAGAGAGGAATAGCAAAACCCATATCATAAGGTTCCCAACCATCTTCTTCCTGCTCTTCTGGAGTTGGTACCACGTGGAGCGGTGTGTTGACATACGAGGGGTTGTAGTCCATAGCCCAGTCGGACTCGCCCTGTTTCACCATCAGGAAGCCGTGGATTTCGGGCAACTGGCTGACGAGCAACTTAGCGGTAAGTTTCTGCCCATTGGGGTCGGTGCCGCTGACCGTGAATGTGGCTTCGCGAATGTCATTGCCCGTGTTCTCGGTGCAAATAATTTGCAGTGTCTTTTTCACCAGTTCTACAGTAAGCCAGGGATATTCTTTCTCAGGCTTCACCTCAAGTCCTGTACAATTCGTACCGATGTTTACAACCTTCATATCGGTGTCGTCATATTCCACGGAAAGCATCTCCTTCGAGAGTTGCAGACCTTCTATGGTGGTCATGAACTCTGTGGTGGGTTTGGCAGGCAAATCCCACGCGAAGAACGAAGTGACAGGCATGGCGGTGTACTTGATGCCAGGCTGCAAGCCAGTGGCGGAAACGCTGAACTCCGAAGGCTCACCACCCCAGTATTCGCGGGAATTCCATAGCGTACTAACGAGTTTGCCCTTATCATCGAAGATATTAAAGCCAAGTCGGTTGGGGAATGGGGTCTTGCGTCCAACTCGAGCCGAAAGCGTGCAATGCGTGTCGTCGTATGGGTCGGGGTCGGCCATGACCTCTAGGAAGTTGGGCACCAATCCGCCACTGCCACCCCAATGTATCGGGAACACCTCTTCGCGTTTGAGCGAGCGCGTCCAACTACCTAATTTGGCAATGGCCTGCACATCGGCAAAGCCACCCATGTCCAGACTGGCATCGCGATTCAAGATGTCATAGATGAGCGTCTTGCTCGTGGCAGCCTCCAAAGCCTTGTCTGCAGGCAAAGCCACGTTTAGCAAATCGAAATCTTCCTTCTTCAGTTCTGCTTCCAGACTGACACGCACACCAGCATCGGCACGAAGACTTACCTTGCCCAGTTTCTTTGACACGGCAACAACACCTGTCTCGAGGTACATGCCCGCCGAGATGGTGGCCTTACCCGTAATCTTCTTCCACTCGTCGGAAGAAGAGAGCATCATGACATTGGCATCGAGCTCACGTTTTCCAAACAAAGAACTGTCGAAATATGTGTAGCCATAGAGACGAGAGGAAGTATTGAGTTGATAACCCGCATTGATGGAACCCTGTCCCTCGGCAAAGAAACCTAAGTCGCTATCGACGCGCACAAAGGGCTGACCCAGAGGAATTGGTATCTTGGCAATGGGGATATCGACATGGCACGTGAAACTACCCGATACATCGAGCGACATCTCCGTATCAAGTTGTGCACGGACCGTAGAAGTGAACTGAACTCCATCAAGCAGACCCACATAGAGGAAGGCACGGATGTCAATCGAGGGCTTGAGCTTATAGCCTACCGAAGCACCGATGTCAGCCGACAGTTCGTCGGTGAAACCGAACGAGGAGGTCAGCGAAAGACTACCTTCCACAGGCGTGAGATCAACATGGGTAGGCTCAAGCTCGTATTCTGCACGACGAGGTTTGTCGAGGGCCTTGACATTCGTTTCGTTATCACCATGTGCCGCCACTTTGATGACCAAGAAATCAAACAACTCGGCAAGATCGGCAGAATCGCACACCACCGTGTAGCCTCCACCACTGTTATTCACGGAAACCACTTCACCCGCAAAACCGTAAGGGAAGAGGTCGTCAACTTGCAGCAGGGAGAGTTTCGTGCCTTTGACAGGCAACAGGTGTTCTGGAGTGTTAGCCGCCAATGTCAGTGTCATGTCATCGACAGCCGTAATGTAGTTTTTGAGCTGTTCCTCCATCTTCACAACGCCATCCTTGTACTTGGTTTCAGGCGTAACGAATGACACGCTGTCTATGGCAGAAAGCGGAATGCGATAAACGCTGTCAAGGGCATGTATCTCCTGCACCACATATTCATCATGCAGCGCACCAAGGGTGTCCACCATACTGAAATCGATGCTCTCGATGTCATCAAAGAAGAACGCATTGAACACACCGTCGTTACGGAAAATGTACATGGCATCCTGCCGCTGTTGGGCTGTTGCAGGCATAGCGCCACATAAAGTCAGTAGCGCCACATATATGTATCTCGATAACTTGTTTTTCATCGTTTCAGAATTTTATAAGTGATGTCATTAGCTTTCACAACATACACGCCTGTGGGGAAGGCGCGGAGAGATACGGAGCAAATGCCCGTAGCAGGAACAATGGCGGAGGCCATCTTCTTTCCGTCAAGAGAGTAGACACTGACGAAGGAGCCCTCTGGCAGATTACTGATGGTGACCTCGTTGTCTTGAACAATCATACCTTCTGTTGGGGCCTCAGCATCTTCGATGGCATCGAAGTAGCCTTTCTCAAAGTTGTAGTACGACACATCGCCAAGGGCAAACGATACTTCATCCTTTTTCGTCCGGATGTGCAGGTTGCCTTGTTCGAAGGTTACTTGCGGTCTGTCGAACAATTGGAACTCGTGATGCGCGCCGTCCTTCGTATAAACTGTCAATACAGTATAGACACGGTCATCGACATCCATCAGGTCATCCACAATCGTTAACTTATTCCACCCCTCAGCTGCCTCAAATGCCTCCTTCTTGCCACGCAATACATGGATGGTAAGTGGCTCCGTAAATGACGGCCATCGTGTATATCGATCCGGAAGGGGTTGAGGTTCAAGCGCATAATTATAGACATCCTTCAGTGTGTTTATATAGACGAAAGAGTTGTCACCAAAATTCCTCACGGACGAAGGAATGGTCAGCTTGGTTATGACATAAGGAAAGTAAAAGGCATCGGCTTCTACATCGCTTGTCACGCGAGGAATAGAAATCTCTGCCATCGAGGGCGGACAAGTGATGAGGCGAGACTTGTTCTTGTTGAAGAGCATGCCGTCGCGTGATGAGAATAAGGGATTCTGTTCATCTACGATAATGGCAGAAGAGGAGTTTTCGTTAGTTACGAACCCTTCCGTTGGAATTATGTTCAAGGCTATTTCACCAATACTCGATACGGTTTTGGGAATATGTATCTCTTTAAGGTGAGCTATGCGGAACGCCTCACGACCAATCTCCTTCACGCTCTCGGGTAAGTAGAGCACACCGTCACCAAGTTTGGTGCAGAAGTCGAAGGCGTTATCTCCAATCTTAGTCACGCTGGGGTGGATGGTTATCCCCTGAATCTGGCTGTCCTGAAAAGCTCCCTTGCCAATCTCGCGCACCTTGCCCGCAATCACCAGTTGGTCGATGCGCGCACTCTTGAAGGCCTTGTCGCCTATCTTTTCCATGTTGAACAACTGCAGTGTAGAACCTATCCTACTACCTTGGAAAGCGCCCTCGCCGATATGGGTCAGCGTGGATGGGATGAAGCCGAATGACTTACTACTGCTGGCGTAAGTGCCAACAGAGAAGGCATAGTCGCCAATGTATTCTATGCCAATGAGGTGACTGCCGTCGTCGCTCCAGCGCTGGGGCAAGCCAATATCGTTCTTGGAATTGCAACCATAAAAAGCGAAATCATCCACCTCACGCAAATAGCTCGGAAGATAGACATTGGTGATGTCGGTACGTTCATAGAAAGCGTAGGGTGCAATAGAAGTGACGGTATACGATTTTCCATCCACCTCTATTTCATCAGGAATATCAAGTTCACCAGGATTCTTTCCGTAGAGCAATCGTGCCTCGCCGTTCGACTGCAACTCATAGACAAGACCGTCCACATCGTGCCCATCAGGATTATTAGGCTGGATGCCGATGATGGCATAGAATCCTCGCACATATTCAGGACCTCCGATGATTATAATGCCAGGCTTCTGGACAGTTACTGCCGTGCTGCGGTAGAAACCATCGTACTGACCACCCCATCCCAGATTCATGTGGAAGAACCCTGCATCATCATATCCATCGCAAACGAAGGCATGACCGTCTCCCACTCCCGCAGGATATCCTGCCATGATGACAGGCCGGTGGTTGTCGAGTTCCTCACGCAGCAGGACGTCAAAATTGTCGCCCTCCTCATCCGCCATAACGGTACGCAGGCCCTCGCCCTTGTAGCTGAAGTACTTACGGAGTCCCTCCCTCACCTTGTCCATATAGGCGGGTGTCTTGTCATAGCCATACTTGGCCTCGCTGGCCACACCACAGTCATAGATTAGGCGCGCCACAGCATCTCCATCTGTATTCATGTGATCCCAGTCATAGACCGACTGGTAGAAATCGACCTCTATCCACTTGTGCTTGTCAATGGCATTGAGGTCGTCCATATAGAGCCAGTAGTAGTAGCCATGCTTGTTGTGTCCTCGCTCGGGCCATTTGTGATAGTTCATCACCTGGGCCATTGCAACAGGCACACAGCCTGCCATGCAGTGCCGCCCCAGCGTATCGGGGTCAGGACAAAGATTGTTATAGGGCGCATCTTGATTCCACGTAGTGGTGAGCAACGGTCCCACGACGGGCGTGCCCGTCTCTGCCTTACGGGGAGCACGTACAGAGGGGAAAGGCTCTTGCTCTTGAAGTGCACCGATTTGCTCAGCATAGACCTGAAGCAAGCTTCGCAGGTTGTCGGGAGCCTTTTCATAATCGAATGCTCCCTTGTCGCTATATCCCAACACAGGACTGACTGCACGGTCATCACCAGCGACAATTACAAACCCGCCATCGTCGCCATTGTTATAAATATAGAGGCTTGCCTCATCCTTGTCTTTCGCCATAGCCGTATAAGCCAAACGAGGCTTTACCGAACGACGAGCGGCCTTCTTTCCGTCGGCCTGTCCCGCATGGCTTAAGGAGGCCATCGCCTGTTGGGCTATCTTCTCAGCCTGTTGTTCCTTAATTCCTTCTGCCCTGACGACACCCGTCATTAGCAGAAGTAGAAACAAGAATGTTGTTTTCCTTTTCATAATCAGTTCCTATTTTAGTTTATGAAATCTAACGTACCAATACTTTGAACTACACTCGAACTCGTTCACACTAGAGAATGCCATAGCAAACTTTACATTCTACTCACTTAATCAAGACTTTACGCCCATTCACGATGTTTATGCCACGCTGCGTCTTATTCAAGCGTCGGCCCGACAGGTCGTAAATGGTGCGTGTGCCATCGAGGTCAATAGTTTCTATCGACTCAACGCCCGTCTCGTCAGGCAGTTCCAACTCGCTCAGCCATGTCTTGATGCTTCCTGTAGGCGACACGATATAAGCACGATAGGCTGGAATGTAGGCCGTGGTCTTTTCCGTGGTCACCTTTTTCCACTTATTGCCGGTCTGCATGATGTATGCACCCATGGCGGCTGCCTCGGCATTGTCGATGGTGCGCACTGTGCCTGTGAACTGCAAGTCATCGATGGTGGGTTTATCAGGCACCGTCGTACTGGGCAACACCTCTGTATCAAGAATCGTATTAAAGTCGGTGATGTCGGAACCCAAGTTCGAAAGCAAATAGGGCTTGTAGGCTTCCATCACACCACTCTCCACCTCCTCAAAGACAATCTTTTTCTCTGCCCTCAAGTATTGCTCGTTGGTACGCAAGGTATACACCTTAGTGCCTTCGGGCACCTCACGTTCATAAGGCAGGAACACGGTGTAGGCATTACCCGTATTCGCTGGTATGTTACGTCCGTAAGTGACTCCATCTATGGCGGTGAAACCATAGGGCAACGTCAGTGTCTTGGCATCATACAGCACACAGTTTGCACAGGTGAAGTCATCCTCATCAAGCTTCTGCACCAGATTCTCAGAACGGTCCATTGCAATGCAACTTGCCACAGGACTGTTCATATACACGAACACACTGTTGTCCACACCCTCGAACATGCCCGTACTGCTGGTCACATTTTCCGTATTAAGCGGCAACAAGTCGAAATAGCTGAATCCGGTGCATCCTTTGAACATGCCGTCCATCGAGGTTACCTTCTGCGTGTCGAAGGTGGAGAGGTCAAGATTGGTGAGTGAAGAGCAGTCGGCAAACATGTTGTTCATCGAGGTCACTTGCGATGTATTCAGGTTTGACCAGTTGGTGAAGCCTGTCAGTTTATCAAATGAAGCGAACCAGTTGTCGCACGATGTGGGACGGAAGCGAGCAAATTCGTTGTCGAACACCACGGTCGTTGCATTCTCGGTTATCGTGTTGTCGTTATACCACTGCGAGTTTGCAGTCACATTCAGTCCATCCCATACCTTGCTGATGGTGCGGCCATTGAAGGTACCACCTATCGTCAGCGGTGTGCTTGCCGTGAAGGTCAGCGTATTGTTCTCTGCCGTCCAGATGGCGTGCGGTCCGAACTTCCAGAAACGGTCCACACCCTTGGGCACAGCAATATTCTTCAGACCATCTACCTTTGAGTGCAGCACATCATTACAATAGATATAATGTGTGGTGGCATCCGAACCATTTACGGTTAGATTCGTAGCCGTGAAGTCATGATAAATTTTGTAATTCGTATCATGTTGCACCCAACATCTGGCACAAGTGAATGTGCCGTTTGTTTGCTTTAGCACAAGGTTGTAATTCTTGGTGGTGACACCCAACTTATTCCATTGACTATTCGGAATAAAGATAAAGCACTTGTCGGATACCCCTTCGAATGCATAACCATTGACGGTAAGTTTAGTTGTGTTGAAGTTACTAATGTCAAGGCTTTGCAGGTTTGTGCATTGACGAACAATCCAACCGAAGTCTGTTACCAATGGTGTTTCAAAGCTGCTTAAATCAAGTTCGGTTAAGCCAGAGCAATAAGCAAACATTCCACCAATACTGGTGGCCTTGGCTGTATTGAAGTTCGTTACATCTATACTTGTTAGGCTAGAACACCGCTGGAACATATCTTGGAATCGCCTACAATTCGAGGTCTCGAAGCCGCTTACATCCACGCTTTGTAACTTAGCATCATTCTTAAACATCTGATAGAATGAAATAACCTCCGAAGTCTTCAGATTCTCCCAACCTGTTACTGTAGTCAGATTTGTGCAATTATAGAACCAGTTACTACATGATTCAGGAAGATAGGTGGCAAAACTGTTGTCGAACACCACGTTGGACAGCGTGCTTTGTACTGTAGAAAGCCATGTAGGAGTAGACATATCTCCTGTATTAAAGGTTGCCCATACCTTGGTTATCGTTTCACCGTTATAGGTATCCCCAACAGCATACAGGTCCTCTGGCACAAGGAATGTCAAGGTTGTATTACCTTCAGTCCAAAGAACTTGTGGTGCACCCCCTTCCGACAATTTGTCATTACCTTTGGGGATGGCTTCGTTAGCAAAGACAGTTATCTTGCGAGTCACGACATTATCCTTAAACAGCCAAACAACCGTCGCGGAGGAACCATCAGCCGTCAAAGATGTGGCAGTAAAGTCATAAAGAATGCCATAAGTCTTACCGATTGTCATCCAACAGTTGGCACATGTCCACAGACCGCTTCCATCCCTCAATACCAAGTTCTTCGTACGCATATTGCGAATTTCCGCACGTACCGCAGCAGGGATATAGATGAAGCACATTTCAGGAACATTTTGGAACATATTGGCGTATGTCGTCACCTTCTCTGTGCTGAAACTGGAAGCGTCCAACGTTTCTAGCGAAGTGCACCCGGCAAACATGGACTCCATATTTGTCACATTTGCCGTATTGAAGTTCGTTAGGCTAAGTTTGGTAAATTGGGGACAATCAGCGAACATGTAACCCATGTCAGTCACCTTAGCCGTATTAAAGTTCGTTATTGTCAAGTTCGTCAGCTTGGTACACCCTTGGAACATCGAGTGCATATTCGTTACATTCTCAGTAGTAAAGCTCGCCCAATTCAAATTCCACGTTGTAATTGCCGTACAGCCTTTGAACATGTAGGCCATCGTGGTCACACTCGAGGTGTTAAAGTTACTGATATTATAGATGTTGCCGAGGGACGTGCAGTTCATAAACCAACCATAGCAAGAAGTAGGTCGTGTATATTGGAATGAACTATCAAAATATACATCTACCAAAGAACCTTGCACAACGCTCTGCCATTTAGGAGCGGCGTTGCCTGTAGCTAAGACATCATTACCTTTCCAAATGTTTGTAATGGTGCTTCCGTTATAGCTTCCACCAACTGAAAGATTCTCCCGATAGGTAAAGGTCAAGCGATGATTTCCTTCTGTCCAAACGGCCTGTGCGGTTGGAACAACCAATTTATCTCGACCGAGGGGAATATACGCATTAGTATTTGTCACGGTAGAATAGAGTGCATCATTACGATATAGTAAATGTGCAAGGGCAGTAGAGCCATCAGCAGTAAGCGATGTCGCGGTAAAGTTGTGCAAGATGTTATATTCGGTATTTATCTTCATCCAACAGTTTGCACAAGTGTAGGTGGAAGAGGTATAGCTCGACCTCAGGACTAGATTCTTTGTCTTCTGGTTTTTCAGTCCGTCAGGCATACCTGTGGGAATATATACAAAACACAAATCGGGCAGTCCCGTGAACATCGTGGCATAGCTGGTCAGCTTGTCCGCATGGAAGTTAATGGCGTCGATGCTCATCAGCTTCGAACAACCATTAAACATATTATCCATAGTGGTTACCTTCGGTGTGTTAAAAGTAGAAAGCCCAAGCGTGGTCAGTGTACTGCATCCCTTGAACATATTGGCCATCGTTGTCACATTTAGCGTGGTGAAACTGCTCAAGTCGAGACTCTTCAGTGCAGCACA
>JAEEGL016721733.1_pt1 | contig 11011 bp, 8 predicted proteins | sample 9134231 | NCBI WGS metagenome assembly JAEEGL01 (sample SAMN16246548, study PRJNA631951) | gut metagenome | biome: gut microbiome; feature: rumen; material: fiber-attached | host: Bos | place: Iran: Karaj | collected 2018-10
AGGTGGTTCTTTTTTGTTCGCTTGTGTAGCGGGACTTGAACCACTCACGGCGCGGAGCGCCGTGATACGGTCCTGCGGCGAGGTGCGGCGGAAGCTGCCCGGCCTGTGCTTTTTTGTTTTGGCGGATGCCGCTGTGAGGGGGATTTTTTCCGCATCCCTGCGGGCAGCCCAATGCAAATTCCGTGTGATATCTCAGAATCATGCTGAAACGCTTCGCGCGTTTGGCCGCGGCCACCGCCGCGCTCACTGCCCGTCGGAGGAGCAGGGCAGCGTCGGGACGCTGCCGTCGCTGCCGTAGAACGGGGTATCGCGGTCGTTTTCCCAGCGCCGGCGATCCTCTTCGCGTCGGAAATCCGGCACGTCGAGCGGCACGCCGCCGCCGAGGATGCTCCGGTGCGCAAGGATCGCCACCGACGCCATCCGCGTTGCAAAATATACGTCGAACTCCGGCCGCTCGCCTTCGCGCACGCAGCGCAGGAATTCCCGCACGATCAGGAAATCTCCGCCGCCGTGCCCGGCCTTCTCGATCAGCGCCTCCTGTGGGTCGTTCCACTCCGGCATGTAGAAGTTGATCTCCTCGCGCCCTTCGGGAACGTTCCACTTGTTGTAGCGCAGCATGATGCGCCCGCCGGTGCCGCGCACATTCTCCACCTGCCCCTTGTCGCAGCAGATCCGGTACGAATCCCCGTGCGCGCCGAAGCCCGCGCAGCCCGTGATCCGATAGACCGAGCCGTTGTCGTTGACGCAGGTGATGATCGCGGCGCGGTCGCGCACCGCCGGCCCGAAGAGCGCGTCCTCGCCGGGGTGCGGATAATAGACCGGCGCGGCCGACACCCGCACCGGCAGCGCGCCCGTGATGAAGATCAGCGGCGCAAGCGAGTGCGTGATGTAGTACGTGCGCGGCGTGTAATTGCGCCAGTGCTTCTCGAACGGACGCCAGCGGCGGATGCTCACCTCGTCCGACGGATCGAGCGGGTGGTTGTACTCGCCCTCCGCGTACAGCAGCGCGCCGAGCGTGCCGCCGCGGAAGATCCGCCGCATCTCCCGGTTGAACTTCATGTGCGGGTAGTTCTCGTCGAGCATATAGATCGCGCCGCTCTTCTCCGCCGCCCGCACCAGCGCCACGCCGTCCGCCATCGTCGCGTTTGACGTGCATTCGCTGAGGACGTGGATCCCGCGCTCCAGCGCCCGGATCGCGTAAGGTGCGTGCTCGTGAAAGAAATTGCACAGAAGCACCGCCTCCAGTCCCGGATGCGAGAGAAAGCGGTCGAAATCCGTGTAGCAGGCGACCTCGCCCAGCTTCTCTCTCGTCCGCGCGAGCTTCTCCTCGCTCTGGTCGCAGACCGCGACGACCTCCCCGTTGTTCTGTAAAATGCTGTCGAGATGGGCGTAGCCTCTGCCCAGCCCGAACACGCCGACCTTGATGGTTTTCATGCGCAGAAATCCTTTCGATTATGGGATGATCCTATTGTAGCACCGCCGCGCCGCTTTGGAAATAGAAAAAACACATCACATGATGGAGGATTTCGTTCTCCTCTTGCAATGCGTGATTTTTGTGGTATAATCAAGGTATCAAGGCAAATCCCCGCCGGGGGAAAGGAGCGCGCCATGGACGGTCCCATCTGCAGATTCAACGACAGCCGGGCGAACGCCATCAACTGCACGCAGTTCATCTACGAAACGACCGACGTACAGAAGCAGCCGCAGTGCGCCCGGAGCCATCTGATCGGCCTTGTCGCGGCGGGCGGCGGCACGCTGTCCGTGGACGGCGCGTCCGCCCCGCTTGCCGCCGGCGACGTCTACTGCATCCGCCGGGGAAGCTGGTTTTCCGTCATGCGCGGGGAGGGGATGGCGTATTACTACATTTCCTTTTCCGGCTGGCACGCGGACGAGCTGGTGGAACGGCTCGGCGTTTCGCGCGAGCGATTCGTCTTCCGCGGCCGCGGGGCGCTGCGCGGCATCTGGGCGGACTGCTTCGCGCGCGCGGAGGCGGGGAATCTCGATCTGTACAGCGAAGCGGCGCTGCTGTACGCCGCGGCGGCGTATGCGGAGGCGCCGACGCCGAAGAATGCGCTGGCGGACACGATCGCCGAGTACGCGAACAGCCATTATCAGAAGACGGATCTGAGCATGGCGCAGATCGCGGGTCGGCTCGGCTACGACCCGAAGTATCTGTCGGCCGTTTTCCGGCGCGGCTGCGGCGTCCCGTTCTCGAAATATCTGCGCGGCATCCGCATCCGGCATGCGGCGTTTCTGTTTGAGCAGGGTGTGGAGAGCGTCAAGAGCGTAGCGCGGCTGTCGGGCTTTGCCGACGCGCTGTATTTCTCGAAGGTGTTCAAGGAAGAGACCGGCGTTACCCCGACGGAATACATCGCCGGCCACCGCGGGCAGTGCCCGCAGCCAGGCGCGCGCAGTACTTCAGCTGAATTGTGAGGCATCGCACGGAATCTGCTCGGGCGGGGACCGGGGGCCGCCGGGGGGCCGAAGGCCCCATGGGCGCGCGCAGTACTTCAGCGAGGCTGTGAGACATCACACGGAATCTGCTCAGGCGGAAGGCGGGGGTGCGGGGGTGGGGGCATTGCCCCGGTTTCCGCAGGGAACGCGCCGCCGCCCGTTTTTCGTCATGTTGCACAAAAACCAGGCGTGATTTTTGTGCAATATGCGAGGTGCTTTCTTTGGAAAGTCCCTTGTATTTTGCTTGTCTATATGCTACAATGTTATTGGTAAAAAATTAGATTACTGTACGGAGGATCCATCTATGAAACGCACAGCCACCCTCGCCCTTGCATTCCTCTTCCTCCTCCCCGCCTGCTCCCGGCAGGCAAAAGACGACGCCTACCACTGGGGTCCCCCGGAGAAAAAGATCATACAAACTGCCGCAGAGGATGGATACGACCCAGCAAGCGGGATGACGTATGAGGAATACCTCACAACGATCGACGCATCGATTATTGTATCTATGGAGCGGATAATCGGGACAAGACCGACATTGGATTTAACAGACAGTACCCTAATATCTTATATTAAATACATCCGGAATTCTCCATATGTTAAGGATATTTCTTTTCCTACGCTGCTGCACTGGCTGGACAATTTCGCCGGGGAACAGATCATACAATTTCCGGAGGAATATATAGACCGCGACTCAATCGAAGTTGAAAACATACGCTTTGCGCCGATGGAAAAGGCGACCTTGATGATCGGGCAATATCAAACAGCGCTGAAGGAAGAGCAGATCGGCGAGGGACGCAAATGGGAGGATATGCGGGAATGCTGCGTAAATCGTGCGCTGTATGAAAAAATGCTGGCAGACGAAGCAATGGAATTCAGCGGTCTGGGAGACAGTATTACCGTAACGGAAACCTGTTACCGACGGGGACTCAATCGGGAAAGCAAAAAGGAAGCCATAGGCCTTCATCATGATCTTGCCATTACAAAGCATGAATACACCGTGGTCGGAATCGTGGCGGACGAAGGAGAATATACCAACACGGACGCGTATGGCTTTTTTCATATTTACGCCCCGCTGGATATGGTAAAGAATCTGGTTGCGAAGCATGATTCGACGCAGCGCCCAAATTATGTGGACGAGGCGATGTATCTGCCATTACAGGTAGTCCGGAATGGCATTCATGATACAACCTTCCTTCTGTTTGACCGTGAATTGCCGGGGGATCCAACAAAAAAAGAATTGCGTTTTCCCGGAAGACAAATAATACCGAAAGAAGCGTGGCTGCAGCGTTTCGAAAACGCCCCTGTAAATGCGGGATATTTGATGGAAATTACGCTGGACAGCGGAAAAGGATATGCGGATTTTTTGGAATATATGAACACCATGAATGAAATAGTCAGTGCAAGATATTATTATGATGCTTATTACAGAATATATGAACTCAATAAAGAGAACAACAAAAACAATCCCAATTGGGTGGATTCCGTAAATATGCCGCAGATTCTCGAGGAAATTGCAGAAGACGGCGAGCTCGACGAATGGTCTTCAACCCGTATTGTCCCCCTTATCATCCGTCCGCTGCGCGTCGCACCGTAGCGGGAAAAGGCCCGGCGCAATGCCGGGTCTTTTCCCGTTGGGCAGGATGCGGCGGTGCGCTTGAATTTCTGTTTTATGGAATTTTAAACAGCAAATTGACAGCCGCGCATAAATATGTTACAATGTATCGTACCCGAACAAATACTTTCCGGGGTTATCCCGGAGTCCGGAGGAAAACTATGAAACACTGGCTCGCCGCGCTGGCAGCATGTCTCATGCTGCTCCCCACCCTCGCCGCCTGCTCGTCCGGCGGCGGAACGGATACCCCCGTCACCACGCCCGCCGTCGCGGACACCACCGCCGCGCCGGAGGAAACCACCACCGCCGATCCCGGCCGCGCCGGCGCGAAGGACAACATCCCCGATTCCTTCACGATGAACGGCGCGACTGTCGGCGTCTACTGCCGCGGCGATACCATCCGCCCGCTCGACGTCGACGGCGGCGGCGAGGAGACCGGCGACATCATTTTTGACGCCGTCTACGCCCGCACCCGCGCCGTCGAGGAACGCCTCAAGCTGAAATTCGACATCACCGCCGTCAGCGGCACCTGGCAGGAATTCGGCAACGGCATGCAGACCAACATCGCCGCCGGCGACGACACCTGGCAGATCGTCTTCACGACCGGCAACGCCGCCATTCAGTCCAGCCGCGACTACCTCTTCGTCGATCTGAACGGCCGCGAGTACCTCGACTTCACCCAGCCCTGGTGGTGGACGGAGGCCATGGAGGAGCTCTCTCTCGACGGAAGCCGCATCAAGTACCTTGTCGGCGACCTCTGCCTGCTCAACTACACCAAATCCGGCGCCGTCTACTTCAATAAGAATCTCTATACCAACAACTTCGGCGACGCCGATGAGATGTACAAAACCGTCCTGGCGCACGAGTGGACCTACGACAAGATGCGCGAGATCTGCGAGGCCGTGTACAACGATCTGAACGGCAACGGCGTTGTGGACGACGGCGATCTCTACGGTCTGATCGTCGACAACGCCGAGTACGTCAAGCATATGGATTACTCGATGGACGTGCGGCGCTTCGTGCGCGACGAGAACGGGTATCCCGTCGTCGATTACGACGTGGACCGCGCCGCCGCCGCCGTCGAGAAGCTGAACACGCTCCTCTACAGCACGACCGGCACCAAATATCTGAATTCCGCCGCCACCTCCTCGCTGTTCACGACGGATCAGACCTTCTTCTACGCCGGCCGCCTCGAGCAGGCGATCTCCGCCCTCTTCCGTGAAATGCCGGACGACTACGGCATCATCCCCTACCCGATGATGGACGACAGCCAGACCGGGTACACCGGCATCATCCACAACTCGTCCGACTACGTGACGATCCCCGTCACCTGCCAGCACATCGAGGAGATCGGCGCGGTGATCGAGGCGCTGTGCGCCGAGTCCTACCGCACCGTCGTCGAGACCTTCTATGAGTCCGCGCTCAAGATGAAGTATTCCCGCGACGCGCTCTCCGGCCAGTGCATCGACATCATCCGCGACAGCTGCAAGAAGAATTTCCTCTATGAGTATTCCGGCGTCGTCGGCTGCGGCCTGCTGATTTCCGATCAGGCGCGCGCCGGCACCAGCAACTTCGCCTCCGTCTATGCGAAATCCGCGCCGGCGACCAACAAGCAGATCAAGGCGCTGATCGAAAAGTACGCAAAGCTGGAGCAGCAGTAAAGGAAATACAGAGAAAGTAATGCGCGTCTCCCGACGGGAGACGCGCCTTTTTGGGATGGCTTTTCTGCCGCTTCACGGGACGTTTGCGGCCTAGGCTTCCCCGCCGAGGAAGCGGCGGTTCAGCGCCAGCAGGCGCTCTTGGCACATCGTCCAGGACGGATCCTCCGGGCCGCAGCAGGTGCGGATCACTGTGCCCCAGAGCCCGGCCTCCCGATAGCGGTCGATCATCTCCTCCAACAGCGACCAGTACGTCTCCGAGCGCTCCTCCCAGAGCAGCGCCTTGGAGCAGATATAACTGACGCCCTCGCCGCAGACCAGCGGCCGGCTGCCGGCCGCCGCCTGCGCGGCGGCGAGATTTTTCTCCATGAGCTCCACGTAGCGTGGCCGCTCGTCGGCGAGCCGCGCCTCCAGCGCCGCCTCCGCCTCGCCCAGCCGGGCGGGATCGAGATCGTGATGCCGGGCGATGTTCCGGTACCAGTCCGGCGCGGCCGGCAGGCGGCCCCGCCGCGATCCGGCGACGTCCTCCGGCGTGATCTTTCCCATAAACCACTCCGGATGCGCGTCGAACGTGCGGTTGTAGATGCTCCATAGATAATACGAATGGAAATTGTAGACCTGCGCGCCGGGCGGCAGCGTGGCCTCCACCTGATGCGGACCGGCGGCGTCGTAGGCGAAGAGGATCTGCGGATGCGCCGCTTTCAGCCACCGGATCGCCTCCTCGTGCTGCGCGCGGTACGCGGCGGCCTCTTCGTCGGTGAGCGCGTTCCGGTTTGAACCCCAGCGCACCGATCCGCACAGGTACGGATGGTCGTTGACCTCATTGAACAGCTCGACGAAGGCGATCGTGCCGTCGAGGCCGCGCGTCTCCAGCTCCTGCAGCAGATAATGCCAGAAGCGGGCGAAAACGGGGATGCGCTCCTGCGGCGGAATGGCGAACAGCTCCGCGGCGCGCCGATCGCACGCGGCGTGGAACCAGTAGGTGTGCAGATAATACCACTGCGAGAGGATGAGGACGATCCCGTAGCGTCGGGCGCGCGTACAGACCTCGATCAGCCGGCCGAGCAGATCGCACGGGCCGCCGTCGCCGGTGACGTGCTGCTGCCGCGGCAGCTTTTCGTATTCGCCGAACATATCGGAAACGAGAAACGGCGGCCGCCGTCGGCCGTCGGCGTCGTGGATCAGGCCGACGCCGCTGTCGATACGGAGACAGTTGAAGCCGCGCTCCGCGTGCGCGCGCAGGACGGCGTCGATATCGTAATAGGGAGAATACGCGCCCGGCGTGGCGTACAGCAGCCACAGCGGGAAGCTGATGGTCAGCCGCCTGGGCAGGCGGGCGAAGGCGGGATGAGAGCGGATGGGTTCGGTCAAGGGGACACCTCCTTCCGGTCGGCGCATCCTGTCCGCCGTCCGAGCGGGTGCGGGCAGGATGCGGCGGCAAAGGGGGTGCCTTTTTCGGAGGCACCCCCTCGTTCTTCTTTTGTTTTCTCAGGCCCAGGACATGGTGCCGGGCTTCGGATCGCGCATCAGGATCGGCTTGAGGAAGGCGACGGCCTTGGTCAGGCCCTCGTCGATCGACATGAGGCTGTCCTCATGCTCGATCGAGAGCACGCGGTCGTAGCCGACGAGGCGGAGATTGTCCACGAAGTCGCGCCAGAAGCTCTCGCCGTGGCCGTAGCCGACGGTGCGGAAGACCCACGCGCGGTGGATCTCGTCGCTGTAGTGCTTGGTGTCGAGCACGCCGTTGGTGGCGGTGTTGATCGTGTCGATCTTCGTGTCCTTGGCGTGGACGTGGTAGATCGCGTCGCCGAGCGCGCGGATCGCGTAGGCCGGCTCGATGCCCTGCCACACGAGGTGGGACGGATCGAGGTTGGCGCCCAGGATCGGGCCGACGGCGGCGCGCAGCTTCAGACAGGTCTCCGGATTGTAGACGCAGAAGCCGGGATGCATCTCAAAGGCGATGCGGGAGACGTGGTGCGCCTCGGCGAAGGCGGCCGCGCGCTTCCAGTAGGGGATCAGCACCTCGTTCCACTGCCAGTCGAGGATGGCGAGGAAGTCCTCCGGCCACGGGCAGGTGACCCAGTTCGGGTACTTGGCGTCGGGCGAATCGCCCGGGCAGCCGGAGAAGGTGACGATCGTGTCCACGCCGAGCTTCTCGGCGAGGAGCACGCAGGCCTCGTAGTCGTGCTGGAACTGCGCCGCGATCTCCTTGTTCGGGTGGATCGCGTTGCCGTGGCAGGAGAGGGCGCAGATCTGGATGCCGTACTTGTCGATCAGACGGCGGAAATCCGCGAGCTTCGCCTCGTCGGCGAGCAGCTCGTCGGGATTGCAGTGCGCCTTGCCGGGATAGCCGCCGCAGCCGAGCTCGATGGCCTCGACGCCCAGCGCCTTGAAGCATTTCAGCACGTCCTCGAGCGGACGGCTGCCGTACAGATTGGAAAGAACGCTCAGTTTCATCGGGTGATCCTCCGTTTGTCTCAGAAGGTGTAGATCGAGCCGCTCTTCGCGCTCTCGTAGATGCCCTCGAGGATGCGCGTCACGGTGTAGGCCTGCTCCGGCAGGACGGTCGGCGTGCCGTGCTCGACGACCGCGCGGATCCACTGCCGGGCCTCGCGGACCTCGGCGGGTTCGCCGTTGTCGCCGTCGAAGAAGGCGGCGCCGCCGGCGCGCATGTTTGCCGTCTCCACGCACTGACGGCCGTTTTTCACATAGTTGATGCGGACGGTGTTGTGGTCGGGCATATCGCCGCCGGCCTTCGTGCCGCATACGGTGGTGACGGCCTCGCGCACGTCGAGGGTGTTGAGCGCCCAGGCGGCCTCGAGGTTGATCGTCGCGCCGTTCTCCATTACGATCATGCCGAAGGCGCTGTCCTCGACGGTGAATTTGGCGGGATCCCAGCGGCCCCAGGCGTTGCCCTGGTCGGTGTCGTTGTTGAGCTTGTGATAGGTCGTGCCGAGGCAGTACTTGGGCTGGTAGTTGTTCATGATCCAGAGCGTGAGGTCGAGGGCGTGGGTGCCGATGTCGATCAGCGGACCGCCGCCCTGCTCGTATTCGTTGAGGAACACGCCCCAGGTCGGGACGGCGCGGCGGCGGATGGCGGTCGCCTTGGCGTAGTAGATATCGCCGAAGGTGCCGTCCTCGGCGGCTTGCTTCATGAACATGGAATCGTTGCGCTGGCGGCTCTGGTAGCCGATGGTCAGGAGCTTGCCGGACAGCTTGGCGGCGTCGAGCATCTTTTTCGCCTCGGCGGAGTTGATGGCCATGGGCTTCTCGCACATGACGTGCTTGCCGGCGTTGAGGGCGTCCACCGTGATGAAGCTGTGCGCGCGGTTCGGCGTCAGCACGTGCACGACGTCGATCGTCTTGTCCTCGAGCAGCTTTTTGTAATCCGTATAGACGGCGGCGTCCGGCGTGCCGTAGTCGCGCTTCGCCTTTTCGGCGCGCTCCGGGATGATGTCGCAGAAGGCGACCATTTCCACGTTCGGCAGTTTTTTGAGCGCGGGCATATGCTTGCCGTTGGCGATGCCGCCGCAGCCGATGATGCCGATACGTACCTTATCTGATGCTCCCATTTGATTCCTCCGGAAATCGAATTTTTGATTGTGCGTCCGGCGGCGTTGCGTGCCGGGATACACAATATATAGTACCCTATTTTGGCTGCGTTTGCAAGAGCTTTTTGTGAATTCGGGGAAAGATTTTTCTTTTCATGCGCCTGCGCAAAAAACGGACGCCATGTTTTTCGACTCTGACGAACATCATTTTATAGGGATGTATTGATAATTTAGGAATGATATGTTATAATAAGAAAAAACGAAACGAGGGACAAAGGATGCAGTACAGAGATTTCGGCAGGACCGGGCTGAAGATATCGCAGCTCGGCTTCGGATGCATGCGTCTTCCGGAGGTGGAAGAGAACGGCGCATGGCGCGTTGACGAGGAGCGGGCGATCCCGATGCTGCGCCGCGCCTACGAGCTGGGCGTCAACTATTTTGACACGGCGGTGATGTACTGCCACGGGCAGAGCCAGTACACGGTGGGCCGGGCGATCAAGCCGTTCCGGGACAAGGTGATGCTCTCGACGAAACTGCCGATGGGCGACGTGCACGAGAGAGGGGATTTCCGCCGCATTCTGGAGCAGTCGCTTGCGCGGCTGGACACGCCGTACATAGATTTCTATCATTTCCACGGCATCAACCGGCGCGTGTTTGACGAGAAGATCATGGGCTATTCGCTGATGGACGAGGCGCGGCGCGCGCTGGACGAGGGGCTGATCCGGCACATCTCCTTCTCCTTCCATGACAAGCCGGAGGCGATCAAGCACATCGTAGAGCGGGGCGAGATCTTCTCGAGCATTCTCCTGCAGTACAATCTGCTCGACCGCGCCAACGAGGAGTACATGGCCTACGCGCACGAGCGCGGACTGGGCGTGGTGGTAATGGGGCCGGTGGCCGGCGGACGTCTGGCCGCGCCGTCGGAGCTGTCCGAGAAGCTGCTCGGCCGCGCGAGCACGGCGACGCCGGAGCTGGCGCTGCGCTTCGTGCTCGGCAACAGGAACGTGTCCTGCGCGCTCTCGGGCATGCGCTCGATGGAGATGGTGGAGGAGAACACGGCGATCGCGGCCGAGGAGGAGCCGATGTCCGAGGCAGACTGGGTGCGCGCGAAGACGATGATGGAGGAGATCAAAAAGTTCTCCGACCTCTACTGCACCGGCTGCAGCTACTGCATGCCGTGCCCGAAGGGGATCAACATCCCCTCGGTCTTCAACTGCCATACCTACCGCTCGGTCTACGGCCTCGTCGGCCCAGCGAAGGACGCCTACCGCCGCATCAAGAATCCGGACGATACCCGCGCCGGTTCGCCGGTCTCGGCCTGCGTCCAGTGCGGCGCCTGTAAGAAAAAATGTCCGCAGTATATCGATATCCCCGCGAAGCTCCGCGAGGTGGACGCCGAGTTCGCCGACGTGTGAGGACGAGAGAACGAGAGAACGAGAGAACGAGAGGACGAGAGGACGAGAGGACGAACGAGAGGACCCTTTTGAAAAAAGGGTCCTCTCGCGCTCTCCCCGAAAACCTTTATGGCAAAACACGGGACAAGGCGAGTGCGAATCGCTTGTCCTGTGTTTTTTGTTTTGTCTGCGGCATAAAACTGACTGTCCGGCTTCTTGCGAACGAACGCCGCCGCCCATGTTTTTTCCCCTTTCCGGCTGCGCATTATGTCCCATCCATGGGGCGGGGCTTTTCTCCCAGTTTCCCGAAGGGAAACGCGCCGCCGCCTTTTGCGGCGCGAG
>JAEEGL016793043.1_pt1 | contig 11011 bp, 8 predicted proteins | sample 9134231 | NCBI WGS metagenome assembly JAEEGL01 (sample SAMN16246548, study PRJNA631951) | gut metagenome | biome: gut microbiome; feature: rumen; material: fiber-attached | host: Bos | place: Iran: Karaj | collected 2018-10
AAGGAGAGAGTAAATAGGTTTAGTATAGAATCGGTTCACGCACCACGCCACCACGATGAGCAACGGCACCGTACATTCCATGCTGTAGCCATAGATCAAGATACCGAAATGTCCGAATATTGGTGAAATGACAAAGGTGAATACATCGTTGACCAGCTTCTGCAAGATATAAATCTCAAAACTGAAACCGCCAAGCCATACCAGCGGGGTCCAAGTCAGCACCTTTCCTATCAGTCCTTCACGACCATTGAGCAGGGCTGTAACGACGATGAGAAGTGCCACTGGAAGCCACCATATTGGGGCGTTTTCCAAGAGCACACATGTGGCATTGCCCAAGGTGTGAAGCGTGATAAAAACAGCAAATAATGCAAGCACTGCTATCTCAAGCAAGGTCGCATTTGCCAACGAGATATGTTCCAATTTGTTACTGAGGTTGAGACGCTTTACTGTCAATGCCAGCACCATGCCTATGCAGTAATCAACAACACGCGTGGCGGGACACACATAGGGGTAGTTGCGCAATTCACCGTCCATCAAGACATTGACTGCCACCACAGCCATCGCAGCGACAGTTACCACACACCAGATCAGCTTGAGCGAAAGGCGGTTCATGAGTCGCATGAGCAGCGGTGTTGCCAGGATGCACATCAACAGCGTGCTCAGGAACCAGGAATGAATGCTGTAGCCGAAGAACACCCTGTCGGCAGGAATCCACGACTGCAGCAAGGCAACGTGCAACGGGAAATCCCAACTGTAAGCAATCCTGTGTATAATAGCAAGATCAAGCACCGTCACCCATGCCAGTGCCAACCAGTGCAACGGAAAAATGCGTGCCATACGCTTTGTATAGAAGCCTCTCACCGAGCCAAAATCATCATGGCGCAGCACCGTCAAAAAACCGCTCACCATAAAGAAGAAAGACACTCCGGCATAGGTCATCTGGTCAAACTCATGCATCCCAAAATGAAAATACACGATGCACAATGCAAATAATCCACGCCATGAAGTGAGTGCTTTAATCATAATATCAAAGTAAGGGGCTAGATGATAGTTGTGTAGTTGTTTTTACGTGTAAAGAGACCCTTAATGCGGTAGGCCAGGCTCACGATTGGGCGCACCAGGACCATGAGAGGAGTAGAAAAGAACAGCAACGGCAGGCGTAACAGGTAGCAGTTGCGGAAGGTGGTAAGCATCATTGGCAACCATGTAAAAAGCAAAATCAGCACTGCAGCCACGATAACCACCACGTTGTTGTAGGCAAGAGCAACTGCTGCAGCAAGCGACGCCAAGCGCACATAATAGAGCAGCGACATGACAGCCTGCACGGCAAACTGTGACTTGACGCTAACATGTCGTGAAGTGAAATCGCGTCGCGACTTCAGCGTGCTGAATGCATGAGGCAGATCATCGTAATGCGATGTCATATAGCTTGCCGGCGACATCTCAAGACGTGTGTTGCGGGCATTTGCTATTTCGCTGATAAAGATGTCATCATCGCCCCATTTCATCTCCAGCGACTTTGAGAAACCTTTGCGCTGATAAAAGACTTCCTTGCGATAGGCAAGGTTGTCGCTAATGCCACGATAAGGCTTTCCGCCCACAGCACTCAGCAGCCACTGCATTGATGTCGTCATCTGGTCAAAAATACGGTAGCGCCTGCCAATCTTGTGGTCATCCTCATGCCTGAAATGCGAATAGCCGAGAACAACATCAATTCCAGGACCGAAGTTTCGCATCATCGCCATGAGCCAACGGCTGCCAGACACCTGGCAATTGGCATTGGTAGTCAAAATGACATCATGCTGCGATGCCTTGATACCAAGCATTATAGCAAGTTTCTTTCGGGAGAGGGAGCGAGTCTGGTCGGGGACTGTCACAATCTTAAGGTGATCAAAGTAAACCATCATCTCACCCACCAGGTCCTTAGTGCCGTCGACCGAAGCATCATCAACCACTATCACCTCAAACGGTGCGGGATACTGCTGTCGCATTATGGCTGGCAAAAACCTGTTCAGCCATTTCTCATCATCGTTGGCAAAGACTATAACCGATACCGAGGGCAGTTCCGACGGTGAAAGATAGCGGCGTGTGCGCTCATCATATTTGATAAACTTCAACAGCCTCATACTGCGGCGGTTATACCACACCACCCACAGCATTGACAACACAAAAGCCAGTGCCAGCAGACACCAAATTAGATAATGTATCTGAAACGAAAATATCATCATACTCTTTTCTCTAAATCGACCACAAAGGTACGCAGTTTTTTGGGGATAATCTATAATTCCAGTAAAAATATAAAAGATTTTGGTTTTCACCGATTGCACACGTAGAATGTAGCGAAATGTGATTTTAACTTTAACGATGTTAAAAATATAGGTGATTTAACATTTATAACTCAAAAATATTATTAATTAACGTGTTTTTTGCACCATGATTATTGGCAATATGATAATTTTGCAATGGAAAAAGAAATTAAAGCAAAAACTAATATGAGTGAGTCAGTAAACATTAGAGAATTAAACGACATCATTGCTTCAAAGAGCAGTTTTGTCAACACTATCACACAGGGAATGAATCAAACCATAGTTGGGCAGAAGCACCTCATAGACTCGCTGCTGATTGCCCTGCTGGCCAATGGTCACGTGCTGCTCGAAGGCGTTCCCGGTCTGGCAAAGACACTTGCCATCAAGACACTTGCACAGCTGATTGACGCCAAATACAGCCGCATCCAGTTCACTCCCGACTTGCTGCCAGCCGACGTGATCGGCACCATGGTTTACAGCATCCAGAAGGAAAAATTTGAAGTAAAACGAGGACCGGTATTCGCCAACTTTGTACTTGCCGACGAGATTAACCGTGCACCTGCCAAGGTGCAAAGCGCACTGCTCGAAGCAATGCAGGAACGTCAGGTCACCATTGGCGACAACACTTTCGCCCTCGATGAGCCATTCCTGGTAATGGCGACCCAGAACCCCATCGAGCAGGAAGGCACCTACCCCCTTCCCGAAGCTCAGGTCGACCGTTTCCTGATGAAAGTGGTAATTGGCTATCCTAACCGTCAGGAAGAGAAGGAAATCATCAGAATGAATATCGATGAGACCAACCGCACCGTTCAGCCGCTGGTTACTCCAGCCGACATTGTTGATGTTCGAGACGTGGTAAGAAAAATCTACATTGACGAGAAGATTGAGCGATACATTGTCGACATCGTCTTTGCCACACGCTTCCCCGATGACTACGGCATGAACGACCTCAAGAGCATTATCTCGTTCGGTTCATCACCTCGAGCATCAATCAGCATGGCTCTTGCTGCCCGTGCCTATGCCTTCCTGCGCGGACGCGGATATGTAATTCCCGAGGACGTGAGAGCCGTTTGCCATGATGTGATGCGCCACCGTCTGGGCCTCAGCTACGAAGCCGAAGCCAACAACATCGGTGCCGACGAGATAATCAGCAACATTCTAGACAAGATTGCAGTGCCTTAATAGTTTTCAGTTCTCAAAATCAAGAAATCCAGTTTCCAGAAAAACAGTTTCCAAATAATGGAACGTAGTGAATTGCTAAAGAAGGTTCGCAAGATTGAGATCAAGGCCAAGGGGCTTTCTCAAGACATCTTTGCCGGTGAATACCACTCGGCATTCAAAGGCCGCGGCATGACCTTCAGCGAAGTGCGCGAATATCAGTATGGCGACGATGTACGCGATATTGACTGGAACGTTACGGCCCGACAGAACAGGCCATATGTCAAAGTCTATGAAGAAGAGCGCGAACTCACCGTGATGCTCGTGGTTGACGTGAGCGGCAGCAAGAACTTTGGTGCTGTGGGCGAAAGCAAACAGGAAATAATGACCGAAATTGCCGCAACAATCGCTTTCTCGGCAATCGAGAATAATGACAAGGTGGGCGTACTGCTCTTCAGCGACAAGATTGAGAAATTCATACCACCGCAGAAGGGGCGCAAGCACATCTTGCGAGTCATCAGCGAGTTGCTGAACTTCCAGGCCGAGAACCGCGGTACCGATCTCAACCTTGCTCTCGAATATCTCACCAGCGCCATAAAAAAGCGCTGCACGGCTTTTCTCATCAGCGACTTTCTTGATTCACGCGACTACTACAAGAGCATGTCGATTGCTAACCACAAGCACGACGTGATAGCAGTCCAAGTCTATGACAAACGAGAGGCACAACTGCCAAACGTGGGCCTGGTGAAGGTGGTTGACGCTGAGCGAGATATAGAGCGCTGGATTGATACCGGTAGCCGTCGCACGCGTCAAGCCTATGACCGCTGGTGGTATCAGCGCCAGTTAGCGATGAACGATATACTCACACGCAGCAATGTCGACCTGGCACAGGTGGCGACCGACGAAGACTATGTAAAATCTCTCATGGCACTGTTCAAGCGCCGAGGCTGAAACTCATTTTAATTTAATAAAATGATTCTCAAGAAACACATATCATTTGTTCTGCTGTTTGCTGCCATGATGACTGCAATAGCTGCAACGGCAGGCAATACTACCATCACCACCAAGCTCGACTCAACGCACGTGATGATGGGAAAAACCATAACCCTACACATCGACATCACTCAAGACCAGAACGTGAACGGACTGATGCTGAGCCTGATTGCCGACACTCTAAGCTCTAAAATCGAAATTGCCGACAAAGGCAAGGCCGACACCACAACACTTGACAACAATCGCCTGCAAATCAAGCATGACATCATGCTGCAGGCCTTTGACCCAGGCACCTGGCAGGTGCCAGCGCTGCTCTATCTTGTGGGCAACGACACACTCAAGAGCAAGCCGCTGCAACTGCGTGTCGACTCGATAAAAGTGGACACTGAAGGCAAAATCAAGGACTTAAAGCCAGTTGCCGAAGTTCCATTCAGACTACTTGACTGGATCCCTGACTTTATCAGCGACTACTGGTGGGCATGGCTCGCCGGATTATTACTGATTGCCGCTGCAATCTTCTCCTACCTGAAGTGGTTCAAGAAGGGCATTAATCCATTAAAACCGGTAAAGAAACGTCTTCCTCCCTATGAGGAAGCCATGCAGGCACTCACTGCCCTGAAGAGCCGCAACCTGTGGCAAAACGGCCAGGAGAAACAGTATTATACCGAGCTGACCGACATCCTTCGAGTTTACATTGACCGGCGCTTTGGAATCAACGCCGTGGAAATGACGTCAACCCAAATCATGGAGAAAGTCAAGCAAAACGAAGAGGCACACATCGCCAATGACCAGCTCAACAACGTGCTGGAAATCGCCGACTTCGTCAAGTTTGCCAACATGCACACTCTTGCCGATGACAATGAGATTGCATTCCAACGCGCACTGAACTTTGTCGAGCAGACAAAGCCCGCACCTGTTGAACCTGACGAAGACAAAGGAAAGGAGAAAGAGCAATGATAAGCAACATGCACTTCATGCACCCGGGCCTACTATGGCTGTTACTGATCATTGTGCCACTCATAGCGTGGCATATGATGAAAGGACGCAAGAGCGACCCGACGCTGCGAATGTCAACAACCGAGGCCTTCGATCACATGCCTCGCAGCTGGAAAGAATGGATGCGGCACGTGCTTTTTGCCTTGCAGATGCTCTCGTTGGCTTGCCTGGTAATAATCCTTGCCCGACCACAATCGAGCAACAGCTGGTCAAAGACCGACATTGAAGGCACCGACATCGTACTCTCGCTCGACGTCAGCGGCAGTATGCTTGCCAAGGACTTCAAACCCAACCGCCTCGAGGCGGCAAAGGATGTCGCCAGCCAGTTTGTCAGCAACCGCACAAGCGATAACATCGGACTGGTGGTCTTCGCTGGCGAGGCATTTACCCAAGTGCCAATGACCAACGACATTGCCACCCTGATCAACCACATTGGCGAGCTGCAGATTGGCATGCTTGAAGACGGTACTGCAGTGGGCGACGGCATAGCCACTGCAATCAACCGTATAAAGGATGGAAAAGCCAAGTCAAAGAGCATCATCTTGCTCACCGATGGCAGCAACAACACTGGCGTGGTGGGGCCACTCACCGCAGCTAAGATTGCCATGAAATATGGTATCAAGGTCTATGCCATAGGTGTAGGAACCATGGGCGAGGCCCTCTACCCCACCATGAACATGGCAGGACAAATCACTTATGAGCGCCAGAAGGTGGAGATTGACGAGAACTCACTGCAAGAGATTGCCCGCATCACTGGCGGCAAATACTTCCGCGCCACCAGCAAAAGCGTTCTCAAAGATATTTTTGCCGAGATTGACAAACTAGAGAAGACACGCATGGACGTTCAGCGACACAACCAGATGGACGACAACTACCAGCCGTGGGCCATTGCCCTGTTGCTGCTGCTCACGCTATGCGCCGTGATAAGATATACTGTGCTAAGGACCATTCCATAGCACAAACTTTAGACCGATAAGATATGTTCAGTTTTGCAAATCCTGAATACCTATACCTCCTGTTGCTATTACCAGCGATAACAGGATTGTTCTTGCTTGAACGAATGGCTCGACGCCGCAAGTTAGAGCGATTTGGCAAGCAGAACAATGTAGCAGACTTGATGCCCGATGTGTCGACACGCAAGCCACTCATCAGGCTTATAATCATTCTATTGCTTCTTGCCACTGTCATTGTAATGCTCGCCAGACCCAGAGCAGGTGCGGCCAAGAAAACTACCGGCAACGTCAACGGCATTGAAGTGGTTATCGCCATGGACGTGTCAAACTCAATGAATGCAAGCAGCACCAGCGACCCGCAAGGTATGCCGCGACTTCAGCGAGCAAAGATGATAATGGAGAAACTCATTGATAAACTGCACAATGACAAGGTGGCGCTTGTGGTCTTTGCAGGAAAGTCCTACATGCAAATGCCTATGACAGTTGACGGACAGAGCGCAAAGATGTTTCTCAATGGCATCAAGACGAGCATGGTGCCAATGCAGGGCACAGCTATAGGCTCTGCCATCGATTTGGCGATGTCGGCATTCTCCAAGAGCGACAAGACATCAAAAACAATCATAATCATCACCGATGGCGAGAATTTTGAGGACGATGCCGTGGATGCTGCCTCAAGAGCCAGAAAGAATGACATACAGGTGAATGTAATAGGTATTGGTACTGCCGAAGGGGCTCCAATCCCCACCGAAGATGGAGGCTACATGACCTATGATGACGGGCAGCCAGCGGTTTCTTGCCTTAACGAGAAAATGGCTCAACAGATTGCCAAGGCAGGAAAAGGTGTTTATGTTCAAGGCAATGCAACCGATGCCGTCGAGGTGCTTGAAGAAACCCTCAAGAAACTTGCCACATCCAACCTCTCACAAGTGACCTTCACCAAGAATGACGAGCAATTCCCAGTATTCGCATGGATTGCGCTTGTCCTGCTCATTGCAGGCGTGCTGATGATGAACCGTCAGAATCCATGGATTGCAAAGCATGACTTTTTCAAACGCAAGGAGAAAAAAAATGAAGAAATATAGCCACATACTATTCGTTTTGTTGATTGCTGCAACACTGATTTCCTGCTCAAAAAGTGATGAAGCACAGCAAGAACCTCAGTCAAACAAAGCTGAGCGCAATTTCATCAGAGAAGGCAACAAGCTCTTTGCCGATGAAAACTATGCCGATGCCGAAGTCGCTTACAGCAAAGCCCTGCAAGCCAACCCCAGCTCGGCTATTGCTGCCTATAACATGGGACTGGCACTTGCAAAGCAGGCCAACGAGGGCGACACAACAGGATTGCTGCAACGCGCCGACTCGCTGTTTAGCTTTGCCGCTTCGTTGACTGGTGACAAGGCGCTCAAGTCGCAGGCTTTCTACAATAAGGGGAACCTGGCTTATGGCGCTCAACAATATGATCGGGCAATAGAGGACTACAAGAATGCCCTGCGCTTTGTGCCCACTGATGACGACGCCCGCTACAACCTGCGCATGGCTCAGCTCAAGCTGCAGCAGCAACAGCAACAGCAACAGCAGCAAGACAAAAACAACGATAAAAATCAGGATCAAAACCAAGACCAGCAGAATCAGCAAAATCAAAATAAAGACCAGAATCAAGACCAACAGGAAAACCAAGACCAAAACAAACAAGAGCAAGGGAAAGACCAGCAAGGACAGCAAGACAACGCTCAGCAACAACAAGGTCAACAACAACAGGGGCAACCCATAAACATGGATGAACGCAGTGTTGGGCAGGTGCTTAAGGCAATGCAAGACAAGGAAAAAGAAACTCAGCAGAAAATATATAAAATGGGTGAGCAGCAACGCCAGCGCGAACGTCAAGCCACCCGCAACAAGTGGTAAATACCATTGCTCAACAAAAACAGATACACCACATGAACAACATAAGACATATATTATACCTCTTTTCTCTTATCGTTGCCATCACGGCTCAAGCAGCAACATTCCGCGTGCAAGCACCAAGCCAGGTCGCTGCAGGAGGCAAATTTAGGGTAGAGTTCATTCTTGACGGCGCCGAAGGCTCAAGCCTGTCTATACCCGACCTGGCAGGAGCCAGACTCCTATTTGGTCCAGAAGTGTCGACAAGCATGAGCATGAGCAATATTAACGGGCACATGTCGAGCAGCTATTCTCAAGTCTTCACCATGCTTTACCAAGCCGAAACTCCCGGCCGGCACACTCTTGGTTCAGCCTCGATTACTGCCGACGGCAAGCGCCTTACCACTCGCCCCGTGACAATCGAGATTCTGCCATCAGGCAGTTCGGTTCAGCAATCAGCACCACAACCTCATTCTTATCAGGCTCCTACCCCAAGCAACATACCTGACTACAGCAACCCCATGAAGCAGTCGGCAGGTTCCAGTGTCGATGCCAACGACTTCTTCGTGCGTGTGAGTCTGTCGAAGGAAGTAGTCTATGAACAGGAGGCTGTTGTATGCACCATCAAACTCTACACACGCTACAGTGTGTCGCAGTTCCACTGCACACAACAACCATCGTTCAATGGTTTCCTTATCGAAGAACTGCCCGTCAGCACCAATTTCCAGCAGATGGAAATGATCAACGGCAAGAAATATGCTACTGCCGAACTCAAAAAATGCATCCTCTATCCACAAGAGTCAGGAAAACTGACCATCACCTCAGGAAATTACGATGTGCAACTGGTGCAGTATGACGTTTACAGCACCCCCCTCGGGCAGATTTCTCAACCCGTGCCCATCGACATCAAGGTAAAAAGCAACTCGGCTAGCGTCAACATCAGGCCGCTGCCAGAACCCAAGCCGGCAAACTTCAGCGGTGCCGTGGGCGATTTCTCTGTGACGACAAGAATCAACCCAACTACATTCAAGACCTACTCGCCCGCAACCTACAGCATCGTGGTCAGCGGCACCGGCAATCTGAAATACATACAGAACCCAACGGTGGCTATGCCCAAAGAGTTCGACACCTATGACCCACAGAACAACATCAACATGTCGCCCAATGGCAACAACGTGAGCGGATCGGTGACTTTCGACTACCGTTTCATTCCGCAATTTGTGGGTGATTTCAAAATTCCCGACACCTATTTCGTCTATTTCAACACCACCACACAGAGCTACGACAGCCTACGTGTTGACGGCTATAACCTGAAAGTTATGAAAGGAGAAGGAAAGCCGTCGGCACACTACAAGTTGCGCAATATGGACATCAAGCCCCTTCACAGTGGCGACACAAAACTACACAAGGGACAATCATTCTTCATTTCGAGTTTCTTATATTGGTTGCTGGTTGCACTCGCTATTATAGCGTTCATTGCAGGAATGATAGCCTACAACAAGATTGAGAAGACTCATGCCAACACCAGCCTGATGCGCAAACGCCGCGCCAGCAAGCTTGCCCAGCGACGACTAAAGAACGCCAATGCTCTCATGCAGCAGGGAGACCGCAACGGTTTCTATGCCGAGACACTGACAGCTCTGTGGGGCTATCTGAGCGACAAACTCAGCATCCCAGTTTCGGAACTTAGCAAGGACAACATTGCAGCCGAAATGAACAGCTTCGGCTTCAGCGAGCAACATGTGAGCGACACCATGAACATGCTTGAGACTTGCGAGTTTGCACAGTATGCTCCAGAACTTGAGGGCGGAAACATGGCAAAAGTCTATGACGACTGTGCACAACTCATCGACAATCTCGAGAAAGTGAAACGCGACAAATCCAATTCAACGATGAACACACGAGCCATCACATTGATAATTGCTGCATTGGCGGGCCTGACGGCTATGGCAAGCGGCGTAGACTATATGGCACAAGGCAACAAGGCCTATGAGATAAAGCATTACAAGAAAGCCGTTGAGATGTATCAAAGGGCATCAATCGACGGTGCCTCATCAAACCTCTACTATAACATGGGTAATGCTTACTACCGACTCAACGACCGCGCCAATGCCATCCTATATTATGAGAAGGCGCTGAAGATTGACCCGTCTAACGGTGATGCACGCTATAATCTCAACTTCGTGAGGGAGAAAGCTCAGCTTGCCGACGACAACGGAGCAAATTTCTTCTCAACACTCTTCGGCGACTGGATTGGACATGCATCAAGCAACACTTGGGCTGTGATAGCGATATTGGCTCTCATCCTGGCTCTTGCAGGAGTGGCTTGCTACCGCATTGCCGGCAGTGTAGCTCTCCAGAAAACTGGATTCTTTGGCGCTATTGTCATGGCTGTAGTTACCTTGTTGGCCATTGGCTGCTCAATCTATATGTACAACAAGTGCACCAGCCATAGCTATGCCATTATCATGACAAACAAGACTCCAATCATGAAGTCTCCACGCACTAGCGACAAAGATATAGCCTTCACACTTCCCGAAGGTACAAAAGTGGAAATTGTCGATTCAGTTGTAAACAAGCAATATAACGAAGGTAACGGATGGTATAAGATTGAGACCACCGGCGGACGCACTGGTTGGATAGGAAAAGCCAGCAAAGACAAAGAAATCATTTAACCCCTATAAACCTCTTACTCTGTGGAAGCACTACAACAATTCGACGCGA
>JAEEGL010639471.1_pt1 | contig 11010 bp, 6 predicted proteins | sample 9134231 | NCBI WGS metagenome assembly JAEEGL01 (sample SAMN16246548, study PRJNA631951) | gut metagenome | biome: gut microbiome; feature: rumen; material: fiber-attached | host: Bos | place: Iran: Karaj | collected 2018-10
GAAGTTCGCCGCCGACGTCGTGGCCGCAAACGTCCTCGGCCCCATACTAATTCGTTTCGCGCGCGAGATCGCCGCGCTTGTCCGCCCTGGCGGACGCCTGATCCTGTCCGGCATACTCGAAGAGGTGTACCCCGAAGTTCACGACGCCTACTCGGCGCTCGGTTTCACGGAACTAGAGAGCGAACTCGTCGGCGAATGGCGCACCGGCCTTTTCTGCCGCCCGTAGGACGGTAGGGTTACGCGCCCTGCGTGACCGCATCGGGAGGGTCGCAACTTGTTGCGACCGTATTGGGAGGGACACGATGCGGAAGTCATTTGTGGCAATCGACCTCTATGCCAGAATCTCTCGGTTGAGCATGAAATCCATCAAGCCAACAAAGGAAACGCCGGCCTCGTCCGTATAGAACGGCTGGGCACCATACACGACCATGATTTTCTTAAACGAATCGCCGATCTTGCGAAGTCCCCTCGTTTCCTGTTCCATCTTATCTGTTCCTGCAATCCGATAGGCGGACTGGATGTAAACTTTCTCGCGCCCAAGGTTTACGATGAAGTCGATTTCCAACTGCTTCGCTTCTCGCTTGCCGCCTTTGCGGGACTCGACTTCAAGCACGCCAACGTCCACATTCGCCCCCCTTGCGACCAGTTCGTTGTAAATGGCGCACTCCATGAGATGGTCGGGCTCAATCTGGCGAAAATTGAGCCGGGCATTACGCAGTCCGACATCAGCGGGGTAATACTTGGACGGGAAATCAAGATAGTTTCTTCCCTTGATGTCGAAACGTTCTGCCTTCCTGAAGAGATAGGCGTCCGCTAACATGCCAATGTAGCGTCCAACAGTACGCGGATCCGGCTTTTTCCCAAGTACAGTCCCTAGATGGTTTGCAAGTTTCGTAGGATTCGTGAGTCCGCCCGTAGAACTCATCAGGACGTCATTGACGCTGGCAAGGAAGTAATCGTCGTGCAGTTCGTAGCGCTCGACGATGTCCCTGAAGTAGATCGTCTTGAACAGTCCTTCAAGGTATGCCCTCTTGGCCGCGTCCGTCCGCATTGAGAAAAGTTCTGGCATCCCGCCGTAGAGAAGGTATTGCGACCATGCGTCGGACTTGTCTCCGCCGACGGCAGCATAGTACTCCGAGAATGTGAGCGGGTTGACCTGTATCGCCTCGCCCCGTCCGCGGAACTGCGTCGCAACGTCTGTAACGAGAAGCCGAGAATTCGAGCCCGTCACGTAGAGGTCGATGTTCTTGCGCTGGCGGAAATCGTTCAAGATGTCATAGAACTGCTGTTCACGTTCGGCTTTCTCCTCGGGCGTCTCCCGACCTACGCCCTTTGGCCGTCGACATTCCTGAATCTCGTCGATGAACACGTAGACCCGTCCGCGTTTTCTCGCAGTCTGGCGCGAAAGAAAATCGTACAGGACGTCCGGATCGCGGAGCTTTGCATCCTTCTTCCTGTCGAGGGCGATCTCGACGATGTTCTCTCGGCGCACGCCATCCTTCAGCAAATGCGACTTGAAGAGGTTGAAGAGCAAATAGCTTTTCCCGCATCGGCGAATACCCGTCACGATCTTGACGAAACCGTCGCCCTTTGCCTCGATAAGCCTCCTGAGGTAGAAATCTCGCTTGATTTTCATGGTGAGCATTATACCAGATACCGCCTCGCATATCAAGAGCGCCATTCCATTTTTACCCGGATATCCGGCTAAATATGGAACCGATTCGCAGCCAAACTGGGATAACAGGCGTTCGCCCGTTGCGGGAGCGGCCACGCTTGTTGCGACCGCATAGACACCCGCCATCTTGGCGGCGGGAGGGACGCGCTCCCGCGCGTCCGCCCACTGACTGGGACAGCCGCCATCCTGGCTACAACGGTAGGGTCACGCGTCCCGCGTGACCGCCCCCTGACTGGGACAGCCGCCATCTTGGCGGCGACCTACAATCATTAACGTCATTAACGACCTTACCAATCTTAACGACGTTAACGACCTTAACGTCCTTAAACTCTTAATCCGACACGCCCACCACCGCGCGCCGCTACGGCAACTCTACCACCACCTTGAAGAACCTAAACCCGGCCTTATTCTCCTCGGTCACGGTCTGCCAGTCGCCGCCCAATTCCACCGCCCCCTTCAACACCGCCCGAGCGCCAGACACATTCCACTCCGCCTGCGGCGGGTCGAACTCTACCACCGGCGTCCCATCGGCCCCTATCGTTATCGACGTGATCTTGAAGTCCACGTCCGCCTTTTCGGGATCCAGCCCCACCACATAACATTCCCAGACCTTCCGCCCGTTCGCCGCCGTCCCATACAGCGCTGCCTCGGCGTCGCCATTGACCGCTTCCACAAGCGCGGTCCGCCCCTCGATCCATGTGCGAGGCACGGAGACGGTCTTGTCATCCCCCGCATCGACAATGATGTACGGCGCGACCGCAGGCGTCCACGACACCCGGTCGAGCCATCCGCAGTCTTCCCCGACCGAATCCGCCTCGTCCTTGACATACTCCCAACGTAGCGTATGCGCTCCCGGCCCCGTGACATCTACCGTGAGCTCCTCCCACTCCGTCACGCCGCCTATCGCGGACATCTCAACGCCATCGACGCTGAAGGACAGGATGTCGATGGGCATTTTCTTATAGGCCTCGCTCGATGTCTTCCACCAGAAAGAAACATTCCCCTCGTTCGTGACCGTCGTCTCGATCCACGAGCTCTGGAGGTCTCCGATTGCGCCGCTCCGTGCCGATGTGCCGCCGACATGCGACACGGCAGTCGTCCCGAACCATGGTGCATCGCCGCCCGTCGTGAAGACAAGAGTCGTGTTGTCAAGGCATTCGTTGAGCGTCCCCCAGCTGCGTACGCTCTCCGCCACCACAACAGAACTGTCGAAGTAGTCATTCCGCACGGCAATCGCCTTGATTGTCGTCGTACCATCGATCGCAAACGCGCCCGCATAGAGCGTCCCGTTCGTCACGGACGGCTCGCTGCCGTCCAGCGTATACCACACTTCCGCGCCATCCTCCGCCCAGATCGTCACAGCCGTCGTGACTCCGTCGTACATGGCCTCTACGTCAACCACAGGATCAACAAGCCGCTTTTCGTTCCAGACCGCCGTGAGAACGACGTTCGTGGTCGGCATTGCATACATGTGGCCCTCATAATAGACATCCTCGCCGTCAGTCCACCCGACAAACTGATGCTTCGCATAAGAAAGCAGTCCCTGTCCGGGCAAATCGACCGAAGAGCCGTACGTACCGGATACCGCCGCCGGAACCTCGCCCGACGCACCGCCGGCAGCGTATGAGATCGTGACGGAGGGCGCGAACTTGACCATGTCAACCCATGCGCAGTCTTCACCAGGGTAATCGCTGTCGTCGGCGTCATCCTTCACGTACCGCCAAACGACGGTATGAGCACCGCCGCCCCGCACTTCCAGTTGCACCCGAGTCCAATCCGTCACGCCATCGAGCCATGCCACCGGCTCGCCGTCAAGCTCACAGACAGCGTGGTCGTACCAATATTCGCCGAGGTCATCGTACTCGCTTGATGTCTTCCAACTGAACAAGAACATTCCCGCCCCTTCGAACGAAGCGCTCATCCATGTCGACGAGTCGTCTCCTATCTCGCCGCTACGCATCGAAGGCGTACCGTCCGGCGAATCAACCTCGGCGTCCACCGTCCATGGATGCGCCACATCCATCGCAAACGACACGGGCGCAGAGCCGTCCTCCAACATTTGCCCCGCCACGTCCAGCACATCCTCGATGTTCGGCGAGTATCGAGTCTCGGCCATGGCGCCCACGCGGACGCCGCCGACGAACGCCGCAGCACGGACGACGACAAGCGAATCGACGACAAGCGAGAACCGCGAAACGTATGCGGCACTCGCCGCCGTCGGTTCCGTCCCGTCTGTGGTATAGCGCACGGTGACGATGTCCCCCCATCCACCCTTCGTCACCGTAACGGCGGTGCGCCCGCTCTTGACGCCCGTGGCAGGCGAGATGACGATTTCGGGACAGGCGGGTTCGCCCTCTTCGAAGTATACGGCCGCCTCCTCCGAGACGCCGTCAAGCGCATCCTCCAAGTCATCCAGACCCGTTCCGCGGAACACGACAAGCTCCAGCGCCGGACAACCGCCGAACGCACGCGCGCCCAGCCGCTCGACATTCCGCCCGACGATCACCGCCACCAGCTGCGCGTTGTCAGCGAGACTGCCCGACATTACCGACGCCACCGGCATCCCGTTGATTTCATCAGGGATGACAACGACTTCGCTTGTCACGTCCGCACCCACGATCTCGACCTCGCCGTCGCGTACGACATACCGCCATGTCGTCCCGCCCAGTTCGACGCTCTCAGGCATAATCTCGAACGTCTTCACAACGACGCCCGTGTAGTTGCCCCTTCCCGTTACAGTCACGGCAGCCGTGCCCAATTCGACATTGTCCGAGTAGGAGACCGAGTAGTCCGCCTCCGACAGGATGGACGGCGCGCCATCCTTCACCGTCACCGACGGTTCCTTCGCCGTTCCGTCGTATGTCAAGGAGGCAACCGCCAGCGTTACCATACCATCCTCAAGCGCCTTAGGGGCAATCGACACCGTCGCGACGTTCGTGACGGACTTGAAGTTGGCCGCCTCTACCGCGTACCACACCGTCACGGCCGATTCAGTCTTGTTCGTAAAGAGCGGACTCTCCACGCAGTACGGCCCTTCCGCCGACAGCGCGTATGTCACCGTCCAACCGTTCTCCGGACGCGACACCGTCACCTCGATTCCATGTCCTTCGCCGTCATAGACGCCATCATAGGACACCGCAGACACGAAAATATCCGCCGGAAGTATCCACCACTGTGCCGTCGCCGTCCCGGCGAAGTTCCCCGTGCCCGTCACAGTCAGCGCGTACGTTCCCGCATCCGTCGCCGTGTTGCCGCTCACATCGCATGTGACCGCGAGCCCGTCCACGACCACGCCTGTCACGGTCTGCGTCTGTTCTGCGCCAGTATAGACAGGCGACGCGCCAAGCGTGATTTCCGCACTCGCGATGTCCTTGGGCGCAACGGCATACTGTTTCGTCACCGTGCCCGTGAAGTTTCCCGTGCCCGTTACCGTCAGCGTATGCGTCCCCGCCTCCGTCGCCGTGTTCCCGCTCACGTCATAAGTCGCCGAAAGCCCGTCGATCATCACAGACGCCACCGCTTGAGCCTGAGCCTCGCCCGAGTAGACAAGCCCCGTACCGAGTGTCACCACGGCCCCCGCGATGTCCTTGCGCGCAATCGTAAAAGCCTTCGTCGCCGCCCCCGTGAAGTTGCCCGTGCCCGTCACCGTCAGCGTATGCGTCCCCGCCTCCGTCGCCGTGTTGCCGCTCACGGCGTAGGTAGCCGAAAGTCCATCGACGAACACATCGGCCACCGCTTGGGCCTGGGCCAAACCCGTATAGGTCAGTGCCGCGCCAAGCGTCACCTCCGCACGGGCGATGTCCTTGCGCGCAATCGTAAAAGCCTTCGTCGCCGCCCCCGTGAAGTTGCCCGTGCCCGTCACCGTCAGCGTATGCGTCCCCGCCTCCGTCGCCGTATTCCCTGAAACCTCGTAGGTCGCCGAAAGCCCGTCAATCGTCGCGCCTGTCACCGCCTGCGCCTGCTCCGCGCCGTTGTAGGTCAGCGCCGCGCCGAGCGCCACAACAGCCCCGGCGATGCCTTTTCGGAAAACCGTAAACGGCTTGGATATCTCCAACCCTTCGTAGTCGGACGTCCCCTGCACCGTGAACGTCGCCGTGTAGTCGCCCGCGTCCGTCGGACACCCCGCGCCCGTCGAGCCGTAGCTGACTTCCGCCGTGCCGAACTTCGCCGCGCCAAAGCTGGCCGCATGCGCCGCGCCGTCGTATGTCCAATCCGACACCGCAGGCTCAGCCACCCATTCGTTTTTCGCTTTTGCAATCGTACACGTCTGCGTCGCCGTGCCTGTGAAGTTGCCCGTGCCCGACACCGTCAGCGTGTAGGTCCCTGCATGCGTCGCCCGGTTTCCGCTCACCGTGTAGGTGACGTCGAACCCGCCAGACGTCACCCCTGCCACAGGCTGCACCTGCTCCGCCCCGTTGTATGTCAAGCTGCCGCCCAGCGCAACCTCGGCGTCGCCAAGGGGATACGGTGAGATCGTCACCGCCACCGTGTTCGTCAAGGGGATGTAGCCGGGCGCGTCGACCTCGCACCACACCATGTATTCGCCCGCATCGGCGAACGTCGGCGGCGTGGCCGACCATTCGCCGTCCGGCTGTGTCGCCCCCGCCGCGCCGTGCGCATACGTCACCGTAACACCTTCTATCCCCGAAGCCACCGTCACGCCGATGCCATGCGCCACGCCGTCATACGTGCCTGAATAACCCGTCGTCGTCACGTCACCCGCCGCAAAAGGCATGGCCTTCCCCGTCACACGGAACACCGCGGTCTCAACCGCCCCCGCCACGCCGTTTGTGAACGTGGTGTGCGTCAGCGTGTACGTACCGTTCCGCTCGACGCTCCAGGCCAGATCGCCTTCGCCCGTCAGCCCCTCTGCAAGCGCTATACCTCCCTGCGCGAGCATTACTGTAGCCGTAACATCGCCATCCCACAGAGATGAATATGAAATCACCTCGTCACCAGCGCTCTCGCGCGTTCCCGTGCGCGAATCGATCGCCACAGGCGCACTGTCTCCAACACAGAGTGCGTCGGCTCGCTCCGCCCCGGCTACCGCCTCGGGGCTGAGCTCGCCCTCTGTGTTTGACAGGGTTCTGACGAGGCGGAAGCCGTAGACGTCGTAGTCGCCGTCCTCGTACCACGGGTACCAGTCCCACCGAGTGGACGAGGTGCAGCCGTCCGCCTCGACGTACCAACTACCGCCGCGCCTCACCCGGTCCGTCCCAAACGAAGGCCCCTGGGGATCCGTCACTCCGTTCGCCAGATCGCCGAACCAGTCCAGGCACCACTCCGACACGTTCCCGTGCATGTCATAAAGTCCCCAGGCGTTCGGCTGGTAGGAGCCGACACGCGTGAGTCCCTCATACCCACCCTTGCCGTCGCCATAGTTACCGTTATACCGCCCCAGTTGCTTGAGATCGTCTTCCGTATCGCCGCCGTTGTTGAATTTACTCGTCGTCCCAGCCCGACACGCGTACTCCCACTGCGCCTCGGTCGGCAGGTCAAAGTTCAGGCCCGTACGCGCTTGAAGACGCCCGACGAACGAATTGGAATCGACGTTTGCGGAACTTGGCCAGTTGTAGGTGGAGGAATCGCCCCGGATCATGGTCCACGAAACATCCCACGCCGGCCGCATTAGGTAGGAAGAAGGATTGCTATCCGCCGTCACCCGTACGTATTGCGCCTGCGTCACTTCGAACACGCCGCAGTAGAACGGCTTCGTGAGCGTCACCTGATACGAGCCGCCCATCATGAACGTGCCCGGCTCGATCAAGCGCAGCACGAGTTTCGTGGTTTTGTACTCGTCGGTCCAACCTCCGGATGGGACATCTGCGAGATATGAGACGGTATAGGACGATGCCCTCGCACCGCCGGAAAGATCAACAACGCAATAGCGCATGATTGATATTGGCACATACCCAACAGTGAACGTCACCTCGTCTGAATTGATCTCCAACCCCTGCGCGTCCAAGTCCCACACCACGTGATGCGCACCTTCCGCCGTCCCCGTGTCGCCGGAGAGCGCGGAGGCGGCAGCCGCGTATGTCGTGCCGTCCACGCGGTTCGACGCAGTCACCGAAAGGAACGGCACGTTCCACGCCGGAAGCCCCGCCGTCACGTCGCCCGTCAAGGTGTACGTGATGTCCACCTTCCCGTTCCACGGATACCGCTGCTTGGCGGTCATGTCCGTCACCGTCGGAGTCACGGCCACCGCTCCCAGAGACAAAACGACAATTGCTGATGCAAACAGTTTTTTCATGCGTCGTCCTCATTCATCGAATCGTTTTCCGTTCTACACCGTAAATGGTGTTGACGTGTCCATGACACCCGCGATGTCCCACACGGTAAGGATTCCTAGCAACGGTTCCACGTCCTTTCCATTCTCCGTCACGAAGAACATGCCGATGCGTTCGCGCTTTTTAAGCGCGTCGTCGCACAGTTGCCGCAGATGGAGAACCGCATCGTTCTTCGGCACGAACCTGAACACGTCGGCAGTATGTTTCTTCATCGGCAAGAAATCGGCGATGTCGCGCATGATTGCGGGGGTATCGTTTCCTGCCTTGTTCATTTCAAGCATCGTGCTTTCACTGAACACTCCAACAACCTTTCCTTTCCCATCAAGAACAGGAACATGTGAATAACTGTTCTTGACCATTTCCGCGACAACTGGGCGAATCGCGTTTTCAAACGAGCATGTGAAAACCGCATCACGAGGAATCATGATGTTCGCAATCGTCGCCAACCGCCTTATACGGGCAGCGGCATCTTTAATAAACTGCACATCCGTCTCCCCTATCGCGGCTAGAGTGCTGGCTCCAGGGACCGACCCGCCCGCCGCGCCCAGTACGTCTTGCAATGCCGCAAGTCGCTTGAAATCCAATACATCGACCTTCATCTCCTCCAGAAACTTCACGACATCACGTCCGTCCCAGGTCGGGAACGCCTGCTGTGCGGCGCAGATGAAGTCCGACCATCCGCCCTTGGCCGTATTTTTAGCGTTCGTCGGGCCGAGGATGATTGTCTCGCTGTATCGGACGCTCTTAGCGGCACCTTCAAGGTCGGGATAGATCGTTGCCGCGTTGATGTTCACCTGATCAAGGATATGAACGGCATCGTTCTCCATGTCTGCATCAAACACGAACTTGACTAGCGCGGACGGGAGTTTGGATTCTAGGTTTACAAGATGAGAAACATCGCTCGTGATGAGCCGTGTCGGTTCTTCGATTTCGGCCATCGTCGTCTTGAGCGCCGCCGCGAGGTTTTCTGCAAATCCGTCAAAGGTACGTGGCATCAGTTCGATGCCCGCCTGAGCAGTTTGCCGTCCGTTGTAGGCTGGCTTGTAGAGCGGGATGATGCCCTTGGCGTTTTCCGACGCGCAAGACCAGATATTTGCCGCCGCGTCCTCGGCAGTATAGCGTTGGAAGTAGTGGTTCTCAAATTGAGATTCCAGATTCCACCAGACACGCTCGCCCTCGCGGTCGATCTTCCTCTTCTCTTGTTCCTCTGCGGCGACACGCTTCAGGAACGACTGGTAGCCGCTCCATACGCCGTCCTGATTCATCAGCGAACCATAGTTGACGGCAAATATCGCGCGTTTCTTTCCTGTCGCCCGTTTCTCGTAGGCAAAGAACAGTGCCACCATGATGGACATCGTGAAGTCGAGCAAACGCGTCTTCGCCCCGTAATGCTGCATGGCTATCAACGCGGCAGCATCCGAATCAAGTTCCTGATACTTCCTTGCCATCTCCCTGAACTTTGATATCGCGAAGAACTCCGCCCGGGGCAAATTGAGCGTAAACGCCGCCTTGCTCCAATCCTTGTGGACTTTCAGCATGTCTTCTACATGACGATCAAGTGTACTCTTAAGTCCCCAATCGACATTCTCATGCCCGCGATATATCCACTTGCCCGCGCCCATGACCTTCAAGATTTTCGTGAAGTCACGCCATGAGTGCAGTTCGATTCTGCCCGTCAAAGGCCTTTCTCTAGCCATCGCGTGTCGTATCCATTTCCCGCCACCACTCGCCAAGACGCGTACCCTCGTGGCGTAACAAGGATGCCGCACCTCGTTTCCCCTGTCTCAGACATCGGGGCGGTAGCGGAAACTAAGCACCTCCCTCGATGCATCGAGAGTAGGTACCTCGGATGGACCTGTAGCAATACACCGAAGGAGGCGAAACTGCACGAAGGCAGTGCTTCTTCTGTGCGTTGCTACGAGCTTCAAGTTTCCGAGGCTTTTACTCTCAACGCGACCCAAACGCGGCAGTTGCGGTCACGCGGGACGCGTGACCCTACCGCTGCGCGGGTAATCTGTCTTGTCCCTCTTCCATGCGGAATCGGAACGCCGCTATTCTACCCCATTCCCTGCCCGAAAACAAGCCGGAAATCAAAGTTTGCGGAATGGCGAAACATTGGCCGGAGCAATTCTCAGTCATGCGCCGCCAAGATGGCGGCGTTCCCAGTCAGTGGCGGGATAGCGGCGCGGGGCGCGCTTTTTCTAAACGGCGGAACTCTCGAGATAGCAAGCGTCTCTGCAGAAGTCAATTCGATTGTTCCATATCTTTGCGCTGTCTACAGTCGGGTCAATGTCCCAGGCAAGATTCCCGTTCTCATCCACAAATACGCGATTGAAATCTTCCGGGGCCGCCACTTTCTGGAAGATTGATCCCTCCGTCAGCTTCGATGAGCAGTCAAGAATTCTCCGCTCGCCATTGTCAAAGGTAAGGACAATCCTATGCCCTTCCTGTGGCTCGGCAGTACGGATGCGCCGCCGTCCCATGGAAAAGTAGCGGGCGGCACGTTCGTCCATGCCCATCGCAATATAATCTGCATAGGATCTCGCCATGCTCATCCCTATCTCAATGGTTCAATTGGGAACAGTTCCTTCTGCTGTGCCGCTAATGCCCAGTTCTCCATAAGCTCATCATGGTGGAGCACCGCCCAGCCAAGAATCAATTTCTTCTGCCGAGGCGGCAAGTCTCCCTCAATTGGTTCAGCATCATCAATCCTGACAAGCATTTCCTCGCCACCATATTCAACATGGAAGTGCGGCGGATTGTGGTCATCCCAATTGATGAACACCTTGAGACCTCTGAACATGGAAATTGTCGGCATCTCTTTTCTCCTTCCGAATCACGCTATCCCTACCGCTACGCGGGTAATCTGTCTTGCCCCGGCCCTTATGAGGCCAGAGCGCCTGCATTATACCCCATCCCCCGTCCGAAAACAAGCGGGATTTCAAAGTTTGCGGAGTCGCAAAACATTGGCCGAAGCACTTCTCAATCATGCGCCGCCAAGATGGCGGCGTTCCCAGTCAGCGGCGGAGTTCCATAGGGAGTGCC
>JAEEGL011206589.1_pt1 | contig 11010 bp, 5 predicted proteins | sample 9134231 | NCBI WGS metagenome assembly JAEEGL01 (sample SAMN16246548, study PRJNA631951) | gut metagenome | biome: gut microbiome; feature: rumen; material: fiber-attached | host: Bos | place: Iran: Karaj | collected 2018-10
CCAAAGTCCTCTTTCACCTTCCTTTCCGTGTCGGCGCTCGCCGAAAACACAATGTAACCGGGGTGCAATTTGGCCGGAACACCAAGGCTTTGGAAGGACTCAACATCGTTGACCTGCCTCTCCAGCTTGTTCAACATTCGCAACCATTCAATGTATTGATAGATGAAATCGCTGGTTTTCACGAGCAACAAATCCAGGAATCGAACAACCTTCTCCTCCGGGGAATACTCCGTCACCGTGGGGTCGGAATCTCGTGGCGTCATTCCTGCAAAGCCCTCAAGCCATATGTGAGGGACCCACTCGCCATTGATCCAAAAATTGACTATGTTGCTCGTCCCGCCACCATGGTAAGAGTTCCTCATCACCCGATAATAGGACACCCCATTTATGGTCGTCACCTCCAGATGATATGAGGATTCCAATTGAGGGTCAACAATGACAGGCAAATTGAATCCATTGGTCTGAACCACCAGCGTGTCCAATGAAGGAGGAAGGTCATTCGTCTTTCCCAGAATGATTTGCTCATTAACAACATCCTTGAACAAGTTTATGGTCTTGGGTTGAACAATAATCGTGTTGTCCTCCGCATTCAATCCCTTGACCGGAATACTTTGTGCAAAGATGTCCGAAATTGATTCAAACTTTACAGGAGCGCCATTCTTGTCATTGATTCCATCCACAATGGCAACCGTTGTGTCTTCAATTGGTTGAGGTTCATCTCCACCACCGGGATCCGGAACTTCCCCACTTGCAATCCCCTGAGAGCTGGCTGCGGAACGAACCAGGTCCAAGAAGGTTCCAAGGTTGTATTTCCTTCCAATCTTGGCGTTCGAGTCCTCCATGATCTTCAACAGGAAGTCGCCCGGGCTGTAATCCATGTGGGAAATGTAATTGGCATACATTCCCATTGAGGTGTCATTCTTTGAAAAGCCGATTGATTCCGTTCTACTCATGTCTTGTTCTTCCTAACTGGGCACGGATGTGCAAACATATGCCCGCACTTTGTAATATGGTGGAACATTGGAGTGTGGTTTGGATGTTGCGCCAACCTGGTATCCATCATACATGACGCTCCCCGTGTATGGCCCCTTTCCAGTGGATGAAAGGATTGCGGAAGAGGATGAAATGGGTTGGGCGGTGTCCGATATGACAACCATCCCCGGAATCTTCTTCTTCTCGCCCAAATACTCCGCGGTGTCCACTTTGGCAATACCTCCAACGCTCTCACCCTCTGGCTTTCCAATGATGGAAACATTGTGTATTGCCTCCCCGGGAAGGGTTTTGTGGTTGTGCTTGGGAACTCCGGTTGTGGGCAAGGCCATGGTGTCGCCACAGGAAATACTCTTGCCATCCCCGGAGCACCAAACCATCGCCTGACTTAGAGATCCTGCGTTCAATGAAAGCACGTTGGTGAACTTTGAAACCTTGGCGGAATTTCCAAAGGTTGCAACGGTGGTCGGGGGTGTGCTTGAGGTGGTGAACATGACCTTCCCAATATGGCAAGTTGGATTGATTACATCAATGTAGTCATCCATGAAGTCGGAGAGGGATTTCAGGGTTTGGGTGATGTCCCCAATGTTGACTTGACCATTGAGGTCCTCATTGATTTCCACCGCTCCATCGGCGTCCAACCATTGCTTGTTCGCCCATTTTTTACTTGAATTGTTCAAGAACCCACCCGGAACAATCTTCATGTAATCCCGATGCTTGAATGCATTTTTATCATCAATTGCCGTTTCGGGAATGTACAAGGCCTTGGCGAGCTCGGCAACCTTTGGAAATTGAACATGAGCATTGTTTCCTTCAACAGCGAGGTCAATGTTGGTGTTCCACCTGGATGGCCACAGCTGCAACTGGGATGGATTGGTGATGTTTTTCCCTTCGGTGCCATATTTGACCAACATGGTTCGCAAGGAGGATGCCAGATTGTCCAAGTATCTGTATTGGAAATGCCTGAACCACACATCGGTTATGTTCTTGTTGCTGAAGCTTTCACATCCCTTGTAATCCCCAATCCAGTCGCCGAATTCATTTTTCAGCACATCGCCGAATGCCATTGCTTGCCAATTCTCAATCCCTTCCGTTCCAACCGCACCATTGATGGCTTCTTCCAGATCATCGGAAATGACCTTGAGGCTGTTGGTGTCGGTATCCTTGTACACCAAAAACGCATACACATGCCTGCAAACATATATCAGGAAATCATCGAAGTTGTGTGAAAACACATCCGGGGCCTCGCCCTCTGACCCCTTTTCATAGAACAGCAAGTAAGAAGGAACCTTGGAATCACCCGCGAGCGGGAGTTCCGAAAGGGTCACTTCGCCCAGCATGTGGGCCAACGTGTTGGCAATGTCGGCGTTCATGAATGTTGGTTACAGCTTGAAATTGGTTGCACAAAGAACGGGCCTTTCGCTGGTTTTGGTTTCCAGCGCCCGGGCGATGGGCGTTTCCGATGGATTGATTTGAACCCTGGCCCAACCCGGATGTTCCTCATCGGCCACCAAGAGGTCAAACTTGCAGCAGCCGCCCCATACCTTCACGGGAACCTTTCCAACCAGGGCAATGGCAACCGCATGTTCATATTTGTGATCGGCCCCTCCCTTGCTCTCATTGAGGACCAAACCGGGGTTGGTCGTCACCACGGCATTGGCGGTCTTGTCCGCAATGGTGATTTCCTTGAAGCCCCCAAACTTGACCAAGGTTCCAGGCTCGTATTCCGCATCCGAATTATAATACTCGGCCAAGTCACCCCAACGGGTGCGCATTGCGGTTCCATTTATGTCCTTGGCGAAATAGGATTGACCATACACGCTCAATTGGTCCCACATCGTCACTTGGTCATGAAAGCGGGCTTGTGAGTGGAAGGTGGTGACCTCTCCATTTATTTCGGCATTTCCATACAGCCTCATGTAGCCAAGCCGGTTTGGTTGAATCGATCGATAGAATGTATGGGCGCCATGATTGGAATTCACATTGTGAACATTGTTCTCCGCCTCGGGATGCTTGCATGTGAGCAGCTTCACCTCCGTGCCGATGCGAATCCATGGGAAGGTGTGAAGGGTCTTGACAATGGCCTTGATTACATTGAAGAACCAAAGCATGGACACCTTGCGGGAAACATAATTGCTGTGTTTCGATTCCTGATTGTCCGGGCCAACATATTCGGAAACTTCAATGAGGCTCTTCGCGGCATAGGTTTTGGGAAGCTGGGTCAAGTTGACCAGTGTCTCGGTTCCAGGATCTCGACCGGGTGGATTGAACGTGGAGTTGCTGCTGAACACTTCATCTTTGCTTTGCTCAATTCTTTGCGGGTCGGTGTTTGTCCATCCATCATGAACGGTGGATCCATCAACCTTCACATTGTCCCACCAAAAGTATATGTCCCTGTCCGTGAATCGATCATTGCTCTCTGAAAGTGGCCGATTGATCGCGGACCCTTCATCATTCAGTGCAATTGCATTGAACAGGATTTGGTGCTGTATTCCATAAATTTCATCCGCAAACTTGGCACTGTCCAGGTACTCATGCCAATAAGTATTGGCGTAAGGATCCGAAATCGGAATTGTATATTCATAGTTCTTGCACTTTTGATTCAATTGCGATTCGAAACTCGCCCAGGGCAGCTCTGAAATTCTTTCAATCATTGGATGTTTCCTTGCAAATCATTCAAACTGTATTTACCATGGTGTTGACCTTTTGCAAGGATTGAAGAACTTGAAAACAAAAACCCTCCCAGGAAGGGAGGGTCAATGTTCATCGAATTGAACGAAGCTTCTTTACTTTCCGGAGACCTGCTCTTGTTTCTGCTGACCGGAAAATGCATTGGTCACGGAATCCAAGGCATGCGGGTTGAACGCCAAGGTTGCAAGGATGACCAGGATGATGACCAGGACCGTGTATTTGCTGAACAGGCGGGCGACCACTCCCTTCCAGGATTGCGGTTCGGCCATTTGCTCCTTGAGGGAGTTGATGGACTTGTTGACATCGTTCAATTGCTCACGCAGCTTTTGCCTGTCTTCCCTGTTTTCATCGCTCAGTTCCTTGAACTTCATCTCCGTCTTGCTGTCCTGCTCCAGGTCCTTTCCGGTCAACTTGTCCGTGTATTCGCCCAACTTGACCAGGAACACCTCCTGACTCTTCTTCACATCATCCCGGATGTTTCCTATGTCGGTGCGTATCTGCAGAATGTCATTGGAGGTCTTGGTGAAGACGTTGTTGATGCGGTTGTCCTGTATCTTATTGTCCTCAACCTCGCGTGCCTCCAAATTCCCGATGCGTTCGTTGGTGTTGCGGAGCATGTCCGAAAGCTGGAACAGCTTTTCCATGTTGTCGTGGAGGCCCTTCATCATGGACTGCTGGTTCTGCTGCACCTGCGTGAGTTCGTCCACCTTCTTGGAAATGGCCTCCATTGCGTGGAACGACTCCTCATCCTTCTCCTTGACCGCCTTCTCGGCAAGAAGCCTGGTGTGCTCCAAGAGCAGCTCGACCATTCCCTGTATCTTCTGCTCCTGGGTACGGCCGTTGCAGTTCTCAAGCGATGCGTCCATCAAATCGAGCCACTTCTTCTTTGTCTCATCGTCCAACTTGCTGTTGGATATGAGCTGTTTGGTTTCCTCTGTCTTCTTTCTAAGTTCGGGGGTGATAGCCATCTTGTCATCCTGTTCTAACTCCACAACTCGTTATTCACGTCAAATTTGCCTAGAATAGTCTGTTGGGGTTTCTGTGCGTATTGCGAAAGGGATCTGTCCGATTTGATATGAGCCCACACTTGGGAATAAGTGCTCTTGCCATGATTCAGGGCATCCAAGAGGGCGTTGGTGAACAGGCCGCCGGAGTTGTCGCCATAGGAGTAAGTGTTGTCGGGGCATCCGGACCAAACCAGCATGTCCACGGGGGAGGTGGCGATAACCGCATCGCGTGCGCCGGCCCCATAGAGGTCCGGATCGGGCTCCTTCAGGAGGTCCTCCGGCGGAATGATGGGGAGCATCGGCGCACGGAACATCGTTTCGGAGTGGCAGCAGTCGAAGAACAGGAACACCTTGCCCTTGCACTTGGTCACCATGTCCCAAATCTCATCGTCCTTGAGGTAGGTGTCATACAGGCAGAGGTATTCATCCTTGCCATCGGCTTCATTCTTGGTGTCGGCGAAGCGCTGCGAACCGCCATGCCCGGAGTAGGTCAAGATGAAGATGCCATCCTCGGGAACCTTGTCAATGAGCATGGACATTGTTGCCTTGACCATTTGCTTGGTCGCCGCGGAGTCGCTGAGATATTCATACCACTCGCAATTGTCCTTCAACAACTTCTTCATTTGCAGGGAATCCCTTTTGGCCCCGGGACAAGCCCCAAACCTGCGGCTTTGCTCCACCCCAATGGACAAGGCAAATCTTTTTGCATTGCCACCACGGGCTTTCTTCCTTCCAAAGACACGGGAGAAGATTCGTTTCAACCAGGAGAAAAAGGATTTCATGTGAGTTCCCATCGCTGCTATGATTATTTACCGGATGACCCTGGATTTGCCATCCCTCCCGCCATATAATAAAAGCAACACAAACACACACAGGAAACAAATTGCAATGAAGATACGCCTCACCAAGATCACCGTTCGGGACCTTTTCAATGGATATGACAACAAATTTGAGGATGGGGTCACCGGGTTTGGAGGAAAATTGGACATCCGCCCCAAGTTTCAGCGCGAGTTCATCTACAACCCAACCCAAAGGGATGCGGTCATTGACTCCGTGGTCAACGGCTACCCCATCAGCGTCATGTACTGGCTGCACAACGAGGACGACACCTATGAGTTGATGGACGGCCAGCAGCGCACCATTTCCATTTGCGAATATGTGGATGGGTCCTTCGCCTTCAACAACGAGTACTTCTTCAAGCTTCCCCAGGAACGCCAGGAGCAGATCCTCAATTACCCGCTCCTGGTTTATGTGGTGGAAGGCGGCACGGATGCCGAGAACCTCGCTTGGTTCCGCAAGATCAACACCGCCGGGGAGAAGCTCACCAACCAGGAAATCCGCAATGCCGTGTATGTCGGCCCGTGGGTGGTGGATGCCAAGAAGCACTTCAGCAAGACCTTCTGCGCGGCAATCAAGCTGGGCGAGGATTACATGAGCGGATCCCCCATCCGTCAGGATTACCTGGAGACCGTGCTGGGGTGGATCTCCGATGGCAAGGTGGATGATTACATGAAGGCCCACTTCAAGGATGAGAATACCGAGGAGCTGTGGAAGTATTTCGAGGCGGTCATTGACTGGGTCAAGAAGGTGTTCCCGACCTATCACAAGGAAATGAAGGGAGTTGCGTGGGGAGAGCTTTACAACAAGTACAAGGATGTCGACACCACGGGGTTCCCGGAAAAGGTGGAGGCCCTGTATGCGGACGAGGAAGTGCAGACCAAGAAGGGCATTTACACCTACCTCTTCACGGGCAATGTGGAATGCCTGGGATTGGCGGAATTCCCGAAGTCCTTGCTCAAGGCTCAGGTCAAGGCCCAGGATGGCCTGTGCGCCATTTGCGGAACCAAGCTCACCACCAATGGGGCCATTGCGCACCGCGTGGACAAGTGGGAGGAAGGTGGTCGCATTGACCCGTCCAACTGCAAGGTCATTTGCCCGTCATGCGAATACATGTACATGCGGCAAGACACCTTCGAGCGCAAGGAGCAAGAAGGGCTTGGGGTTGGACCCATGTTCTTGAACAAATACCACCTGGACCAGAAGCGCTTGCTCAAGGAGGGAATCAAGGTCCTTCCCGAGATGTGCGAGCGAATCCAAATCAAATGATTACAAGGATTTCAAGACAGGAGGTTTTTGGTTTGTGTTGGGTCGCCGGGTGTTCATCGCACCCGGCGATTTTTGTCAACCTTGTCCAAACTGAATGGCATCCAATATGATCTTGGACGCCTTGGCCAGCACGAACCCATGCTTGTTGAAGTGCTTGCCATGCTCCTTTGCCAGGTATTTCTTGTTTCCGATGGAATTGATGTATACGTGCCCGCGTCTGGTTGAAACATTCGCCGAGGTTCCATTTTTCATCGTGGCCGAGCACTTGATTGCATCCGTTTCAAACGCACACCCCAACTTGGAGACGGCATCCATCACATCCATTCCCTTTGGAAGAATCCAATACAGGTACAAATCCTCATTGGTGAAGGAACCATCATCGGGATATGTGAATGTCACCACATGCCCATTCTTGTCCTTCTTGATGGAAACCCCACCATTCTTGTTCATGCGGCAAGGATAAACCCGATTGGGATAAGCCTTCTCCGTGTATGGCCTGAAATTGGTCGCACAAGAAGAACTCACCGGAAAACAATATGAAAGGCCGGAGCTTATGTTGAGGACCGGAACGGGGGATGCTGAACTCAGAGAAGTGTCGTTTTGAATCAAGGTGAAGGTCAATTTGTCCAACTTGGAATGGTCATCATCCGCGGAAGCATACAACGTGGACAAGGTTTGAACCACCGCAATGGACTTGGTCAATTTCCCGGAGCCATCCAGGTCATCCCCATTCAAGGATATGGTCACATCCTCTATGTTCAGCATCACGTTGGGGGATGTGTTGGCGGAACCCCCACACCCAATGGCCCTCTTCAAAAGGAACTTGGGCTTGTCATCCGATATGTTGTAAATGTCGTATGTCACCAATGGAATCAATTTCATTGATGAGGTTATGTCATTCACCAACCACTTCATCTGCGCATACAAAGTCAAACGCCCGTTGGTCTTGTCCGTGCTGTTCAAGTACAAGTAACAATCCTGTGGTATCAATGGCATCGGTTGGTTGGTGACGGAGGAAATGTATTCGAATGGAGGCTTGAACAAGTTTTGCATGTTGAAGAACAAGTCAAACCCATTCTCCGTCTTCACATACTGCGCATAGATCTTGTACAAATCCTTGAACTCATCATCCGTGACCTTGACCGGTATGATGGAAGTGCCATCATCCTTCACATAGTTCTCCCATGCGTGAATGGTGTACTTTTTCCCAGTGATGTTGTTCAATGCTTGAGCAGATGTGATTCCCGCCGCCATTTCGCAGGTTGGCGGAAGGGCATTTCGATCGTCAACCGGGGCATCCAGAATGAAGGCCTGAAAATCATCCGTGTTCCCAGAGTACTCGCTTTTGACCTTCACATCCACCCCGGGGGTTGCATTCACCTCAATGGTTTTGAATGGAATCCCGTTGTTGACATCCGACTCCCTTTCCTCTATGATGAAGGTTGACCAAGGAAGAATTCCATTGCACTTGAGCTGATTGCGCCTGAAATTCAACAAGAGCCGGCGAATCTCCAAAAGCGGGCGATCCCATCGCATCGTGTAGTGGCTGGGGCTTTGTTCATCCAACTTGAACGCGGTGCTTCCCTCATGGATGTAAAGGTAATCCAGGAAGGTCTTGGGAGGCTTGTTGGCGGTCATTTCCGGATTGGGGTCCCGCATCAAGGTGAATTTGTCCTTGCCTGCCCCACACTTGGGGCAAGTCCAGTTTCCGGGAAGTTGTGACCATGGCATGTCTGTTTCATCCGCGCCATGAACATGACCGCACATGGAACATGTTGCATGAACCCTGTCATGAAAGTCCGCCCTCAAGATCTCATCTTCGTCATTGTGGGGTATGTTGTAGAAGATGTCGTCATGGTGGGTCAACATGTGATAATCCGCCAAGCGTTCCACCTCTTGCTCGGATATGCCAAGGAGGACCGACTTGGCTGGAATCATGGACACCCCATCCATGAAACGCTTGATTTCGGGGGATTCCCTGCTTTCCACATCGGCATCATGCTTGAAGAATTGAATGGTGACCGTCGCAAGGTATGGGGTGCTTTCATACGGCACACCGGGAGGAAGACCCGGGTCACCCGAGCCGGGTTTCAACTTCCTCAATTCCATGTTGAACATCATCTTGCGAACGCCCGGAATTCCATTTCCATATTGCAACAGATAGACCGGAGAGGCCAAGGTGCTTGGCCAATCCGGATCCTGTGCATATGTGAATGGATCCTGGGTTCCGGAAAGGATGTGGGAAGTGGAATTGTAAACGGCCCCTCCATGGCCCAATCCCGCCGTGTAGAAGTCATCCAATGGAAGGGGAATGAACCCCGTGCTGTCCGGACGAAGCCTGATGGACTGCTCGGAATCATCCGGCGAAAGGGAATCCTGGAACAACTTGCTTATTTCGGTCTCTTGCATGAACCAGTTTTTCTCATTGAGGGCCTCCCCATCCTTCTTCTCATTGCACCTCACGATGGTCATTATGCGCCGCAGGAACACATCCTTGCCCTCTTCATTGAGGAGCCATTGCTCCGTCCATGTTGCCACCCCATTCACGAAGGACAAGTTGGGATTGTACAACTTCTGGATGTTCATGTCATGGGTTTGATCTTCCATGGTTGGACCCGTGTGCTTTGCGCTCTCCCAAATGCGATACAGGGCATCCGCAATCCTCCTGGGGTTCACATAGGTCTTCACATTGTCCGTTTCATCCGTGATGATGAGGTCCTCCGCAACCTTCATCAAGTCCTTCAATCCCGGGTTCTCCAATCCAAGGAGTTCTATTGCCCAATGGTCCTTGCCGCTCAGATAATCGGAATCATGCAACTTGCTCAAGCCGGAGATGTTCGGGTCTTCAAACCCATTGGGGCTTTGATATGCGAACGTGGGAACATAGGATGCATCCGAGGTGATGTTCATCAACCTGGCATCAAAGCTCTTGGCCGGGTTCACCTGATTCATTGAATTCCAATCCGCTTGACTCAACGTTCCATTGAAACGAACCACACACAAGAACTTGTCATTTCGGTCAAAGGAATTGAACAATGGACCCGTCTCCCCATTGCCATCCTTCTTCCCTTCGGTGAACCTGAGGTCGGCATAGTCGCCAATCTGCTTGTACTTCTCCTCTTCCTTCATCCCCGGGAACCAAGGCTTGGTGTTGGGAACCTCACGATCCCTCTCCCCATGAATCTGATAATAACGCTTGCGAAGAAGGGCGGTCCTTTCCACCGGGTCGCTGTCCGAGAAATACTTGCTCATGCTTCCGGTTTCCGTGGTGCAAATCAGGTCCTTCACGGTTTCCTTCATTCCACCCAGGAACGCAAACCCAATCCTGTCCCCATCAATGGAAAACACTACGGAGCTGCCCCTGGACAAGCACACGTCATCCCCAAACTGCTTCAACCCCCGGAGGTTCACAATCTTGCTGTCATAGCTTTGAATCAATTCGGTGGTTTCATAATTGCTTCCCGAAATGGTTTGGCAAATGATTTCCTTCGCCGCGATGCATATCCTTTCCACATTGGAGGCCTTGACCACCTTGGTACGATAAGCCGGAATGATTATGCTTCCCCTGGAGCGGCTGAAGAACTGCTGAGGTGAAAGCATGGTGTCCTCCACCTCCTTGCCCACAAAGTCAATGCATGGCATGTCCTCAAACAGCTTCTCGAAGTTGTATGTCCCATCGGAGGAACGAACCTCCCTGCACAGGACATGAACCGGAACCAGATGATTGCGATCCGAGTCCCCGAGTATAGTTTGACCATCCTTGGCCTTGTCCCACATGGAGAACACAATCGTGTCGGCATTCTGTTCAAACCCATAAAAGATGGGGGCCTTGTTTCCGACTCGAATGCTTTGCTTTGACCCATCCAATTGATATGAATCCAAGAACCTTTCAATGATGTCGTTCACATTGTCATTGGTGGTGCTGTTCTTGTATGGCACTTGACCAAAGTCAAGCATCCGTTCATCATCATTCAAGAAGGAGTTGGAGCCTCCAATCCTTTCCAGGATGCGATCATTGTTCCAATACACGTCGAATGCGGGAAGGGCAATGGGTTCCGCATTCCAGCGAATCCACAATTCCTTGGGGCGTTGCATGACGGTCAAGCACCTTCCATGATACACCTCATCATTGGGGCATATCCGCATCTCTATCAAATCATTGGTCGCTTGAAGGGACCTGTCCAGGGCTTCAATGGCATTGGGAAGGGGTGCCGCC
>JAEEGL012230554.1_pt1 | contig 11010 bp, 13 predicted proteins | sample 9134231 | NCBI WGS metagenome assembly JAEEGL01 (sample SAMN16246548, study PRJNA631951) | gut metagenome | biome: gut microbiome; feature: rumen; material: fiber-attached | host: Bos | place: Iran: Karaj | collected 2018-10
CACCACCTATTGAGAAAAAGTCTACCACATTTCGGAAAAATATGCTACAATAGAGACACTGTACATTCCCGGGTAGCTCAATGGTGGAGCAAGAAGCTGTTAACTTCGAGGTTGCTGGTTCGAGCCCAGTCCCGGGAGCCATGAAAAATAAAGAAAGACCCGCAGGGTTCTTTTTTTATTTTTCATTACTCTTGTGTGCTGGGCGCGAACCGAAGGTTCGTCTCGCGAGGAGACGAGCAAAAATCCCAAAACTTGTTTGGGATTTTTCGAGACGACGCTGCGAGAGAAACCATTTGCGAAGCAAATGGTTGACGCCCAGTCCCAATATTTCCCTACCCAGTCCCCAATCTATAACAAAAAAAGAAGCCCCTCGGCTTCTTTTTTATTAATAATCAAACTACAACTTCACCCACATCCACTCTTTGGCGCTTACTAGTTCAAAGCGATATTTCTGCTGCGCATCTGGATGTTCTTTTCGATCAACAGTAGACAAAAACATATCATAAGGCCTACACCACAAGCGGTTGTCACCATACAGTGCACGATATAACACCATTTTTTCTTTAGTCTCAGAATTATAAGCCACATCCTCCACGATGTAACAATTCCCTTTAAAATGACGATAGATACCGTGTATTTTCACTTCCCTTGCCATACCATGATTATAACATGCCTGCCCCCCCTAAAAACAAAATATCCCCCTCTTGAAAAATTATTAATTTTTGCTATAATTATTAAAAATCGCATTCATTATTAATAGAGGATAAAAAAATGTATTCTGCCACAATCACACAATCTGGCCAAGTAACTCTCCCAAAAGAGCTGCGCACTTTTCTCGGTGTCAAGCCAGGCGAAAAGATAATATTCAATACGGACGGCAAACAAGTCGTTATTAAGCGCAAGCTCAGTATGGAAGAGTATTTCGCAGAAATGGAAAAAGGTCTTAGTTCAAAAACTCGCGCGCTAATCAAGGCCAATGCTGGCAAAACAGCATCAGAATTGATGAATGAATACGCCAGCAGTTCAAAAGGTAAGCGCGAAATAAGGAAACATTATGGTCTCTAGTGATTCATTGGACACCAACATCATTCTTCGCTTAATCCTCGGCGACAACCTCGATCAGCGAGAAAAAGCCTATAGATTAATCAGTAAAGGCCAACATCATATTTTTGACGCAGCCATTACCGAAGTGGTTTATGTTCTGGCATCATGCTACAACTACAACCATATTACAATTGCTCAAAAGCTCAACCGCTTCTTTGAGCAATTCTGTGAGAATATAGACTACAACAAAACAATCACCAAAATGATTCTTCCATTTTGGGTAGAGCACCCTTCCCTTTCCTTTGTTGATTGCTATTTAGCTTTTATATCCGGTTTATCCAATTCCAAAACTCTAATAACTTTCGACAAAAAACTCGCCAGCCAACACCCAAACGCCAAACTTGTCATTTAATCTATTACGCTTATGCTTGCAAAAGCCAAAAAGTTATATTATAGTGAAATTATGAATATAAACAAAACCACATACGAGTTTAAGAGCTACAAGCGCCTATCAGTAGTCGCTGTCATTTTGAGCGGTCTTCTACTATCCGTCTGGCCACTTAACAATTCGTATGCGGGAGTAAGTTTAGCAAAATCCTAAGAAAAGAAAAATCAGTACTAAATTCTAAATGAGCTCCGAAAACCTTCGGAGCTCATTTGGCCGCATAACAAGGCCAAGCACATTAAAATCACGGCAAACAATATTAACTTTAAAAGGAGGAAAAACAGTGAAAAAGACACAACAAGAAAAAGAAAAACGCAGTGCTCTTTCTAGCCTGCGCCTTACGATGATTGAATCTTCAATCACCGCCGGCCTTCTCTGTATGTCGATCATGACCCCGTTCTTCCAGAGCATCGGGCTGAGCCAACAAGAGATTGCCATCACGCAAATCATTTTTACCATCGTTGTATCCGTCTTAAACGTTCCAACCGGCTGGTTAGCAGATCGCTTCAGCCGCAAATGGGCCAACATCATTGGCGACTTTGGCACCTTCATCGTATTCATCGCCTATGCCAATGTTCGCAATATCGTTGGTGCCATTATCTGCGAAAGCTTACTCGGGATCTTGATGGCCTTCTCTCAAGGGGTCGACGTTTCCCTGATCCGTCACTTCTGCTACAAAATCGTCACCAGAAAATCCGAGAACAAAAGAGTAAACGAAGATGCCGAAAAGTTCTTCAAAAGTAAAGTTGCAAGATTATCCACGGCTCAATACGCCTGTGAATTAATCCTGTTACTGCTCGGTGGCCCCATCGGTGCCATTAGCTTCCGCCTCGCCATCGCTCTCTCTGGAGTAACAGCCTTAATCGGCGGCATCATCAGCATCTTCATCAAAGATGACAGTGAGAAATTAAAGACCGAAGGAAAACCGGTTAAAGAAATGTTTAGAATTACTAAAGGCGCCATGAAGAATAGGCCTCTTAGAAATCGCATTTTTGCCTTCGCCGTAGGCCGCCAATTAACCCATGGTATCATCTGGGTCGCAACGCCGATATTCCTGTTTGCGGGCGTACCGTTACCGATCGTATCGGTAGCCTGGGCCATTAATTCAGTCGCCTGTATCGTTGGCTCGATCGTAGCCACAAGATACACCAACAGGCTGAGTGAACGCTGGCTCTTTGCCATTCCTTTAATCCTAGCCATCATCAGTATGGGAGCCCTCAGTATCAGTATTAATCTGTTTACTGTTTGTCTCTACTTCCTGATGGGTATCGTACAAGGTTGGGCTAACGCCACTCTTATGCCGATGGTTCAGCGCCATGCCGATCCGGCCGAGCAAACTACGATTGTCTCCATGGCCAAAGTTGCCGGACAAATTCTCTACATCCCGATCGTCTGGCTCACCGGCTACGCTGCAGATATTAGCTTGAACTATGCACCGCTAGTCACCCTCATCATCTTTATCCCTCTGGGATTATTAGTCATAAAAACCTTAAACAAAAAAAAGCCGTGAGCAAAACTCCAGAGCAATCTGGAGTTTTTTGCGTCTCGCCGCCTTCAAATATTGTCATTATGCTATAATAAAATAAACATAAGGATAAACAATGGATAACGGCTTCAATAATCAAAATCCCAATGACTTTAATTCTTTTTATGGCGCACCCCAAGGAGCCGCACCATATAACCCGCAAATAACCCCGACTATGCCAGCTGCACCAGCCGCACCAGTCGCACCAGAAACACCAAAAAAGAATTCCTCCAAGAAGCTGATTTTTATTCTTGGCGGAGTTGGTCTTATTGCGATCATCGCTATCGTCACCACAATCTTCCTCCTTTCCTCTTCCCCTAAAGATTACGTCGGCACCTGGGCCTGCAGCAAGTTTAATTCGTATACAGATTTCAGCGAAGTCTCTCCAAGCGTCCGCCTCACTCTCAAAAAAGACAATTCATTTGTTTACGGACAATACGCTGATACTGCCAACAACCACTACGCCGGCACTTACAAAGCCAAAAAACTCGAAAAATCCAATCCTGAGAATGATAAAGCCTATCTCATTACCTTCGACCCAACCAAAGAATATATCGAAGACGGCGAAAAGCAAGATACTTCTGGCAGACAAATGGACTCCCTAGAAATGGATATCTCCGTAAAAAATGGCGAAAAAGAAGCCCTCATCATGTTCGAACATCTTGGTAGTATCTACAACTGCACCCTCGAAAAATAGCCCTAACCATTACTCCCCTTACCACCCCTAGTTTTTTGACGCAAAAAATGCTATAATAACAGATATCTTTTCAAAAAATAAGGGGGTGTATTTATGGAGATGTACATTACAAAACAAGATGCGAATCATTCATTTTTCTTTGACGAAGAACTCGATATTTTTGCTACATTAATCGAAGACAAAGTCATTGTAGATGATAAGTTCTTTAGTTTTACCGATAACATGTTAGCATTCTACACTATCAAACCCACAGCATCGCCTGTAGCAGAACGAAACTTCACCTGCTATGGCGAGCGCAGTACAGAATACGATCGCAAAATCGCCTATGCACTATTAGCGCAATTCATGAACACCATAGTTGAATCAACTCAGGAGATTGAAGAAGACTTATGCCAACTTACTCAACCAGTTCTTGCCAATAATATGATCGTGATGATGGGCTATATCAAATTTAATGACATGTATGCATTTATGGTAGTTCAAACCAACATGAAATTAAAAAATGCCCTCTATACAACCTGCACAACGCTCTGCTATCTCATACACGCGGCATACATAATTCTCTGTTCTGGAGAAGAAACTCTCCTACCGGAAGATGTTCTCCTCGATGGTTATGTCGATAAAGAGATAAGCAATCTGATATTAGAATCTATCAAATACTGGTTTTGTTCAGATAATCCGGTTCTTACCGCTTGGCATAGTAGACTTCGACAGGAATCCGAGAATCAAAATGAAGGAGATGAATAGTAATGCATAGCACCACAAAAGTGGTGCTATTTTTTATCTACGTTCACCGACAGACCAAAGTGGTCCGAAACCACGTCTTTCACCACTTTAAAATTTGAATACTTTATTTGTTCATTTACATAAATATGGTCGCAAGCAATCGAAGTATCTATCTTGAGCCCAGATAGAGTATTTTTAATGCCGTTTTCATGTGTCAAATCATGCATAAAATCGAGCGCCCTTAAAGCCGGTGCCTCGTGCTTCAAATTTAAATCTCCGCAAAATACTAAAGGCCCTGCATCCGAGTACGGCTTAATGATTTTTGCTAGTTTCGTGAAAGCCTTCACGCTCTGTTCATCCCCCATCGGCTGCGGCCGCCAAAAACCATGGTGATTAACCACCGTGATGCCGTTTTCCAGCTTCACAATCTGCACATTCAGATTATTATGTGCAATCCTTCCCTTTTTCATCCCAATCTGAAAAAAGCTACCAGACACGAATTTACTTCTTGCCGACACGAACGGCACCTTAGATAGAATCAGATTCCCGACTTTAAACTTTCCGTGGCCGATTTTATTGCTCCAGTTCGGAGAATAAAGTGCGTAAGGCATTTTGCAAACTTCCATAATCTGCGAAAGATCCATAAACATTCCCCGGATATAGTAGCGTTTCTTGCAATAAACAACTTCCTGCATACAGATTACATCGTAGTCGGCATTAGCCAAAAATCGCTGAAGCTGCCCCTCAATTTTGCCAAGCCAAATGTTTAATTGTAAAACCCTCATGGTTTAATTATAACACCGTAAAATGATATAATAAGTTCAATGAAAGTTATCCGCTATAAACATGATTTGGATTTTACCTATGCCTTGGGGGCAACATTGGTTTTTGAGCTACTTAAGACTAGGCCAAATTCTATCCGCCGAATTTTTATTAAGCCAACCCTCAACAAAGAGACTCCAGAAATTCAAAAGCTACTCGGGCTCGCAAAGGACTGTAAAATCGATATTTACGAATCCGAAAAACCTTTCAATGTGTTATCACCTAAGGACAACTGTTTTGTAATTGCCGAATTTACAAAAACCACAAGCGCTTTAGAGAAAGACAAATCCAATATCGTTCTCGTCAATCCTTCCGACGCCGGCAATATTGGTACCATTGTGCGCACTGCCGTGGGACTAGGCTACCAAAATATTGCCGTTATTGGCCCCGCAGTGGACGTATACGACCCGAAAAGCATTCGAGCGACTATGGGTGCCATTTTTCACGCAAACGTGCAGTATTTCGCAAATATTGAAGAATTTCTTATGCTTTTTCCGAACCATAATCGTTACTCCTTCATGCTCAAAGGCGCCCATGATTTCGATAAGACCGGGGTTAAGGCTCCATTCTCTCTAATCTTCGGTAATGAGGCTAGCGGCCTTCCAGATAATTATGCCAAGCTCGCCACCAGTGTCAAAATTCCACAGACATCAGAAATCGATAGTTTTTCCCTGCCAATCGCCGCGAGTATTGCGATGTACGAATGTAAAGATATCAAATAAAAAAAGACCTCTTTCGAGGTCTTATTTTTTAACCCATCAAAGGTGGCACGGACGGACCAGCGCCCGGAGTTCCATTAAGTGGTGGAACAGATGGACCTTGCGGAGCCTGTGGATCTAATGGTGGTACTGGAGCAACTGGTGGCGCCATTGGTGCTGGACCCATAGGGCCCATCGGTTGACCACCCATCGGAGCTGGTCCCATCGGCGCAGGGCCCATAGGCCCCATCGGCGCAGGACCCATTGGCATTGGACCCATTTGCATTTCATCGTCATCATCCTCAGCGCCTATTGGCATATCTTTACCAAAGCCGAGAATTGGGTATCCAACGTATGGGAAAAGGAACAAAATAATCTTCATCGAGCCATTCTTGCCGAATTTTTCATCAAAGCCTTCGGCAATCTTCCAAAGACCAAAGATATTCACAAAAGGAACAAACATATACCAAATTGGCACTTCGGTAATCTGACACATCACGATCAAGTTATAGATTGGAATAAACGCAGCCCACCCTTCTCTACCACATTTAGTAAATATTTTCATCCAACCTATACAGATTAAGATGCTAATAGCTAAAGCGATGACGGTCATTATCATGAGCCACATCATAATACCAGCAAAGAAACCAGCTGGTTCCACCCCGGATGCTGCTCTAGCAAAGCCCATCGCCATTTCTAAATCAGACATTTTATTCCTTTTTTGTTTTTATTAATTGTTATGCTTATAATACCGCATTTTTCCGAAAAATCAACCCCGCAGCTCAACTTCCGCCCAAACCCTTTGCAAGCCCCAAAACCATGTTACAATAGAGATATAAATGTTAGTCTCAATCATTGTTCCCGTACACAACGCCAAAGACTATCTCGCGCGCTGCCTTGATTCCCTTCTCGGGCAAACCTTCGTCGCTGACCACATCAATGACTACGAGATTCTCTTAATCGAGAATAATTCCACCGACGACTCAATCGAGGTAATCATGAAATACCTCGCCAACTATCCAAAGATTATCCGCTATTATAAATGTAACGCCAGAGGCGCTGCCGCTGCGCGCAACTTTGGTGTCACCATGGCCCACGGCGTGTATATGTGGTTCATCGATGCCGATGATTATGTCGATACTACCGCTGTCGAGAAGCTCTATCGCGCCGCCAAAAAGACCAAAGCCGACCTTACCATGCTCGGTGCCAAACATATCTTCAAAAATGGCCACATTCAGTATCTTTCCGCCATCGATCCTAAAGAGAAACATTATAAAAACCGCTTCGTCCGCTACGGCTCCGGCCCATGGCAATTCTTGATTCGCCGCAACTGGTGGATTGAGAACGGTTTTGCCTTCAAAAACGGCATCATCCACGAAGATATGGAACTCATGTCTTCCTTAATCCTCTATACCGACAACTTCGCCTCGGTAGACGAGCCGCTTTACTTCTACCTCGAAAACAGCAACTCCGTTCTTCATAAGGAAGTTTGGACTGGTGAGTATCTCGACATCTTTCCTGCCCTTGAGGGTATTTACAACCGTTTCAAAGAAAAGGGGGCTCTCCGTAAGTACCACGACGATCTCGAATATTTCTTTATCTGGAATCTATTGCTTGACTCCGCCCACGACTTCAAAAAGTTCAAAGAAGGCCACGTCGGTTTCAAGATGACCCGCGAATTCCTCAAAAAATACTTCCCAAAGTGGCGCAAGAACAAATATTTCAAAGAAAAACCCTTCCTTTTCAAACTCCGCCGTAGACTTAGTTATCACGGAATTGTAAGAAAGTAAGAAAAAGCTTGTCTAGAGTTTCTTTTTCGTTATCGAAGGAAGCCTAACCCATAAAAGAAAAATGAAGAAGCACCCCTTAAAGGGGTGCTTGCTTCGTTTTTCTTTAGAAGCTTCCGGAGATAACGAAAAGAAACTATCTCGGAAAACTACTTCTTATTGCGTTCTTCTTCTTCAAGTTTCTTGAAAGCAACTTTTCCGACAAGCGTTTGTGGAAGCTTATCGCGAAATTCGTAAGCCACTGGAAGTGCATAAATTGGTACGTGGCGGCCAAGAAGATCGCGGATTTCGCGTTCAATCTTCTTACCTGCTTTGTAGCCTGGTTTGAGCACGATAAAGGCTTTTGGTACTTGACCCTTGTGTGGATGATCAACGCCAATCACTGTAGAAGTCAAAACACCTTCGTGTGAGTTGATCACAGATTCAAGATAGGTTGGATAGATGTTGTAACCGGAAGAGATAATGATACGTTTGATACGCTGAGTAAAGTAGATGAAATTATCTTCGGCACTGAGGTAACCAACGTCACCAGTATGGAGCCAAACTTTGCCATCATCATGGAGACGCAAAGCTTGCGCAGTCTCAGCATCATCATTGAGATAACCCATCATTACGAGTGGACCAGAGATACAAATCTCGCCTTCTTCGCCCGGTTTAGCTTTATCATGGGTACCAATCTTTACAATCTTGAAGTACATATCTGGAAATGGAGCACCAATGATACCATCCTTGAAGGAATTCTCAGGTGAAAGACAGGTCGCACCACAAGCTTCAGTGAGGCCGAAACCTACGCGAATCTTTGCCTTAGAGCCATGAGCCTCAAGATAGGCATTTACCTTATCGCGAAGCGTAGAGTTAAGTGCGTCGCCACCACAAATCACAGCGTTTACACACTTAAGATCGTCGGCTTTGAGCTTCGTACTAATCAATGCCTCGTAAAGTGTCGGCACACCAGCAATAAAGCTTGGCTCATTCTTACGAATCATATCAGCGAACTGTTTGCGTGAGAAAACTGGAATTAGCACCACGCCCATACCACGAGAAAGTGGGGTATGCATACATACACCAAGACCGAAAGCATGAAAGTTTGGCAAGATTGCGAGAATCGAAGCACCAGGCACAGCTTGGCGAATCACAGTCGTAGCCATCATACCGAGGGCGTTGAAGTTAAGGTTTGAAAGCATGATTCCCTTTGGTGCACCGGTAGTACCACCAGAGTAAAGAATCGCAGCAAGATCATTTGCGCCACGCTCTTCGTGAAAGTTTCCCTGATAGAAATAGGAATTAGCAATAAAATCTTCCCAAAGCACTACGCGGCTATCATTGGTAGGAAGCTTAACCTTCTTAACGTGAAGGAGTTGATACATTCTCTTCTTAAGGAAGCCAAGACCATCAGATGGGCGAACCACAATGATGCGCTCAAGGCTAGCTGAATCACGTAGTCTATAAACCTTATCAAACATCGCATCAAATACGAGTACATATTTAGACTCGGCGGCGCGCACGTAATATTCAATTTCCTTTTCGGACGACAATGGGTGAACCATGTTTGCTACAGCACCAACCATGTTGATAGCGTAAAACATCGTAAGAGCTTCAGGAGTATTTGGCATACAAATGGTAATTCTGTCGCCTTCCTTTACACCATAGTTTTTGAGTGCGCGTGCAGTTTTTTCAATTTTTTTGACGAAGTTTTTGTATGAAACTTTGTGGCCATAGTACGAATAAGCCATGTTGTCTGGCCATTTCTCCGCACTCTGAAGAACCATATCTACCATCGAGCAATCTGGATATTCCAAATTCGCCGGCAAGCCCTCTTCTTCATAATATTTGAGCCAAGGGCGCTCTTCATATTCTTTCTTTTTCATTCCACCATTATATCATATTTAGACGCTTATAGTTAAAGTACAAAAAATCACCCCTGACGGGGTGACTTTTTGTTTTATCGTTCTTACTTAGCGATTGAAAGTGAGATCTTACGACCTTCTTTATCGATGTCGAGGACCTTAAAATCTTTGCGCTCATTAAGAGTGAAGATTTTCTCTGGGTCTACATCAGAGCCTTCGCCAAGTTCAGAAACGTGGACAAGAGCTTCAACAGCTGGTGAGATCTGTACGAATGCACCAAATGGAGTGATGCGGGTAACAGTACCTTCAACCTTTGAGCCTTTCTTAAGACCTTCAACTTCAGAGATCCATGGATCTTCAACGAGTTGCTTCATAGAGAGGCTGAGGCGTTCCTTATCGATAGCAATAATCTTAGCTTCGATAGTTTCACCAACCTTAACATAGTCTGATGGGTTGTTTACACGTTCCCAAGAGATTTCTGAAATGTGGATGAGACCTTCGATACCGTCGACATTTACGAATACACCGAAGTCAACGACGCCAGTGACGATACCCTTAACGGTGTCACCAACTTTGAGTTCAGCAAAGCGTTCAGCAAGGCCATCTTTGATAGCTTCCTTCTCAGAGAAGATAAGCTTGTTCTCTTTCTTGATAGCGTCAAGAATGCGAACCTTGATGGATTTACCAACGAGTGAGTTGAGGCGTTGCAAGATTTCATCTTTATCAGCGGAACCTACGCGTGGGTAGTGTTCAGCAGAAAGTTGTGAAACTGGCAAGAAGCCGCGAATACCTTCGTATTCAACGAGGAGGCCACCACGGTTTGCATCAAATGGGGTAACCTCGACGGTTTCAGCGTTGTCGAGTTTGGCTTGGATTTCATCCCAACCTTTATCCTTAACAGCCTTGCGAAGTGACAAGAGTACATAGCCGTCGTCCATTTCAGCTTCGATAACTGAAGCGGAAACTTCATCGCCAACGTTAAGGTTGCGTGCGAAAGAAGCTTCGCGGCGTGGTACGAGACCAACACCTTGAGCACCGAGATCGATAAGGATTTCGTGCTTTTTTACAGAGATGACAGTACCTTTTACGGTGTCCCCTGCGATAACTTTTTTGAATGAATCCTCGCTTGATGCTAGGAGTTCATCCATTGTAACTTTTTTGGCAGATTGTGCCATTGATTATATTTCCTTTCTTCTGGACCCATTCAGAAATCTTCGGTAATGCCTCTCGTATATTTGGCACCAACAAAAACTTCTGAATGAGCCCAAGAACTTCTCTAATTTTATCACAAACTCAAGATAAATTCTAGAGTTTTATGGAATAAAAAACACTCACAAATTCCACAACAAAAGGCGTATAATTTAAGTTGTATAAAAAATTTGTTCAAAGTTTTTATGCTAAATAAATTGTTTGTTCTAA
>JAEEGL012494097.1_pt1 | contig 11010 bp, 8 predicted proteins | sample 9134231 | NCBI WGS metagenome assembly JAEEGL01 (sample SAMN16246548, study PRJNA631951) | gut metagenome | biome: gut microbiome; feature: rumen; material: fiber-attached | host: Bos | place: Iran: Karaj | collected 2018-10
GGACTGCTGACAAAATTTATCTTATCGATACATCTTGCCTATACAGCCTAGCTTACTTTTTTATTTTTGTTGTAAAAATTTTTGAATTTTTTAAATTTTCTCTTGATAAGATACTCTGTAAGTGGTTGATAAGTATAGACTTACAAAGAGAAATCAGGTTAAAAATTTTTCGAAATTTCTTTAATTAGCTTATTAAATCCTTGCCCTAGATTGTTTGCCTTTCTATAAGACGCATAAGAGAGTAAAAATATTCCTGCCATCTTACCAAAAATGAGGAATTATTTTCAAAAAAATTTAAAAGGGTTCGTTTTTAGACGTTTAAACGCGATTATTGACAGAATTAATAAAGTTTTACCGCCAACGTCCTTCCCGATATTTGGATTAGCGATATAATAATAATGAGTTGCGAGAAGCGAGTTGCGAGTAGCGAGAAGGCGCGAAAGAGCTTCTAACTCCCATTTTCTATTTTCTGCTAAAAATGTATTATATAGGAATTGACCTTGGAACAACCAACTGCGTGTTGGCGTATACGGAACAGTCAGACGAATCGCCTGAACTGAAATTGTTTTCCATCGACCAGCTTGTCGACGCCTCGACGATTGAGGGGCGGACGTCGCTGCCGTCGTTTGTTTATCTGGCGTCGGAACCTTCGGATGTCTACAGTCTTCCGTGGGCGAAAGACCGCAGCTACGCCGTTGGACGCTGGGCGATGCGTCTGTCGGATTCCCAGCCCCATCGGGTTGTCGACAAGGCGAAGTCGTGGCTGTGCTATAATCGGGTAGACCGGCACGACGCGCTCCTGCCGTTCAACGATGGGCAGTCTCCAGACGGGGAGCAGATTGACAAAATTTCCCCTGTCGAGGCGTCCAGACGGTACCTGGAACACATGGCGTCCGCGTGGAATTACGCTCACCCGGAAGCGCCGCTGTCCGAGCAAACGGTTGTTTTGACCGTTCCCGCCTCGTTTGACGCCGCCGCCCGAGAACTGACCCGGGAAGCGGCTTTGGCGGCTGGGCTGCCGGAGAACTTCACGCTGCTGGAAGAACCGCAAGCGGCTGTCTACGCCTGGCTGGCAAAGACGGGCGACAAGTGGCGAAAACAACTCAAGGAAAACGACGTCCTGCTGGTCTGCGACGTCGGCGGCGGCACGTCAGACTTCTCCCTGGTCAACGTTGAACAGGAAGACGGCGAGCTGTATCTCAACCGCTTGGCAGTTGGAAACCATCTGCTGGTTGGCGGCGACAATATGGACTTGGCGACAGCGTATTTCGCCTCGCAAAAGTTTGCAGAAAAAGGCGTTACGCTCGACCCGTGGCAAAACGCAGCCTTGCAGCACGCCGCTCGCAACGCCAAAGAACGGCTTCTGTCAGACAACGCGCCCAATTCCCATACAATTGCCATCGCCGGGCGGGGGCGAAAGCTGTTCGCGTCAAACGTCTCCGTGGAGGTTACAAAAGACGAAATCCTCAACCTGCTTCAGGAAGGCTTTTTCCCCATCTGCGCTTCCACCGACAGACCGCAGCGCAATCGGCTCAGCGGGTTCCGTCAGCTGGGATTGCCGTACGAATCCGACGCGGCGGTTACGCGCCACTTGAGCGCGTTTCTGCAAGACCATCTTTCAGACGGACGGTTCCCGACGCACGTTTTGTTTAACGGAGGCGTGTTCAAGTCAAACGTTTTGAAAAACCGGATGTTCGACACTATCGCGTCCTGGGCGCCGGAAAATGCGGATTCGTCCGAAACGGCTTTCAATCTGCTCGAAGCGCAAAGCGATCTGGACAACTCCGTCGCCCTTGGCGCTGCGTATTACGCCTGGGCGAAAAACAACGGCGGCATCCGAATCAAAGGCGGAACCGGACGGTCGTACTACGTCGGGATTGAAACGGCAGGTCTGGCGATTCCCGGCATGCCGCGCCCGATGAACGCGCTGTGCGTCGCGCCGATGGGCATGGAAGAGGGAACGGAAACGGACGTCCCGTCTACAACCATGGAAATTGGCTTAGCGGTCGGTCAGCCGGAGAAGTTCCGGATTTTCAGCTCTTCAACCCGAAAAGACGACAAGCCGGGCACGCTGTTGACTCGCTGGTCGCCAGACGAGCTGGAAGAAACGGACTCGCTCGAAACGACCCTTGCCACATCGGGAGACGCCGAAGACGATTTTGTCCCGATTCAATTCCATTCCGTTGTAACAGAACTGGGCATGTTCGAACTGTGGTGCCAGTCCGTCAACTCGCCCGATAAATGGAAGCTGGAATTCTCCGTTCGGGAAGAAGAATAAACGTCAGACAGTCTTACTAATCGCTGACAGCTTGCTGAGTTTGCGGTTAGACAGGAAATATGACGCGGTTTCTACGGAGTTTTATTTCCCTTGCTCGTCCTGTCCGAACAGGTGCAGTATTTTGCTGTAAAAGAGCAGAATTAAAAACGCTGCCAAGACGGCTACGCCAAATCCAAGCGGTGAAACAGGCTTGAAATCTCCGGCAATGTAGACCATCGGTAAAAGAATCATGCTTGTCAGCGCGCCAACGCAGCCGACAAAAATAACTGTCATCAATCCTATTTGACGGTCATTAAAAGCAGTTAGAATTTTTGCCGTCAGACCGATTGACATAATAAAGCCGATCCAGACAAACAGGCGGCTCATCATTGGAACGGCGTTATTGTTCCATTCCTTAAATCCGTTCCTGACTTGTTCAGAGTTTGGGGCGTCTTCATTCGAAACAGACGATTCGGAATTGGCAACATTTTCCAATTCCGAATTTTGTTCTATGGATTCTGAATTTATATTTTCTTCTCCCCAGCTCGTCGATGCAAAGCTAAAGCTCAGAAGAATGTAAATACATACCAGCAACGCAACGCCGCTGAAAGTTTTAAGCGTTAAGCGGTAAGCGACAAGGCTTCCTAACTCCTCGCTCTTCACTCTTCACTCCTCACTAATCAGAGTCTCTTAATGGTTTCTTCTTCAGAGGCTTTCTGCAGCGCAGCGCGTTCATTATACAACGGCTGTTCCGAACCGGCGGGGAAATACTGCGTATCGTCTTCCAGGTAATAGGGGCTGGGCAACGTCATGCCGCCAACGGTGGACTGGCAACCGACATTCATAACGCTTAAAAGCGTTATCGTAAGCAGTAAACCGGCAAAATACAGCGTTCTCATGGCAAGACTCCAAAAATATTTAAATGTTTTCTTCGTATCGAATTCATTTCCCGGAGATAACGGTTTATTCTGTGGGATTCGTTCGGCTGGAAATACTATAATTCCACAATAATACCGAAAATCGATACAATCTGTTGTTGTTTTTATCGTCTGATTTGACTGCTTTCTTGAGTCTAACCGAAGAATAATTCTACCGATTTAATACTTTTTGCGCCCAAAGAGCCAATTTTTCTCGAAAAATTTTGGCGTTATGACGAATATCGACCGGAAAAGAGGGGTGAACCAGAAACAGTTCAACGTCTTGCGTCAGCGGGCTGGTTTTAGCTAGATTCCGCATTTTATCTATAAGCTCCTTGGTTCGATTGGAGTCGTTGCAAATTGAGGGGTCTTTCGGTTCTATTATCATAACCGGGACGCGAACAGGCGAGGTCGCCGACGCATTTTCGTCCGGAACGCCCACCAGAGCGGCACGGTTGACCAGTTCCGATTGCAGGAAAATGGCTTCCGTCGGGATGGAAAACCAAGTCTTGTCTTTCCCGACGACGCGATGAGCCATGCGCCCGCAAAACCAGAATCGGTCTTTGTCGTCCAGATAGCCAACGTCGCCCATTCTGTGCCAGATGAGGGATGAGGCAGTAGGCAGTAGGCAGTAGGCAGTAGAGGAGTCTTTACTACTGTCGCTTGCCTCTTGCCTCTTGCCTTCAATAATCTTTCCTGTCGCGTTGGCGTCCAGACGGGTTACGTATTGGGGAGAGATCTGCGGACCGGTAACGATGAGTTCTCCAATTTCTCCGGGGGGAAGTTCCTCAATCAGGTCAAGCGTTGGAATGGGACCGTCAACGATTTTAATAACTTTCCATTGGATTGAGGGAAAATGATTGCCAACGCAGACGCCCGCGCCGATTCGCGTTTTCGCGGCGGTTTCCGACAAGATCGTATTGGAATCGTTGGTTGCGGTCGGGAGGGCTTCTGTCGCGCCGTAGGGCGTATGAACGACTCCGCCTTCCTGAATGCAGTTAACCATTGTCCGCATAACGGGTTCCAAAACCGGCGCGCCGGCGGAAAGAATCATTTTGACGGATTCCAGCCGTTCGCCATGATCGGCGCAGTACTGACCGACTTTCTTCCAAATGGCAGGCGACCCAAACGACTGCGTAACTCCCCAGTCGCGAACGGCTTCGATGATGTTGCGCGGGTCAACGGACGCCGGGCGGGACGCGTCCAAGTCCGGCAAAACGGCGGTCGATCCCATGGCGCAGTTGAACAGCCCAAACATCGGGAACCCCGGCAAGTCAATCTGACCGGGTTGAATCCCGTACTGTCGGGCAATTTCGTCAACCTGTTTTTCAAACGTTTTATGCAAGTACAAAACGCCTTTGGACGGTCCGGTCGAGCCGGTTGTAAAGATAATCGCCGCCGGGTCGTTCGGTTCCGGTTCCGGAAAAGACGTATCGGCAACCGTCTGAGCGTCCAGCTTCCGGAACTGCGCCAGAGTTTTACCACCCCAAAACCAACGCCGACCAACGGTTACGTTAAATTTTGCGTGAGGAAATCGTCGGCGCATAAAACAGCGAATCGCATGAACTTTGGAAATGGCGAAAAATCCGTCTGGATCGGCGTCCGTCAAGCATTTGAGCAGATTCTTCCCGCCCATACCGGGGTCGATGAGAATCATAACCGCTCCGGACTTGAGCAGTCCGAAAACGCTGGCGACAAAATCAATTCCCGGCGTAACCAGAGCCGCGATTTTATGTCCCGGCTTAACGCCCATGCGAATCAGCCCCGCCGCGATTTTATCGGCGTATTCGTTGAGTTCCCGAAACGTGATTGTCTTGTAAACCCGCCCAGAGGGCATGATTTTAAGTGAGAAATTCTCGCAACTCGCAAATTTTGAATTGCCGGCGTTTTGAGTATTTACATACTTTCTTGTTGGTTCAGCAACAGCAATAACGTCAGGCTGAGTTTGAGCCAGTTTTTCGAGTCGATGGGCTACGTTCACGATTTAGGCTTTCTGGAAACAGTAAAATTGAAAATGTCAAATCAACGGTTACTTTTTGAAACCAAATTTCGTATTAATAAGTTCAAGGAAAAACAATAGAGTTTTTCTGAACGAGTTCAATATACCTTAAACGTCCCTGGTTGTCAATGGTTGGCGGGGGGTGTTGTAAATAAATAATTTTTGTTGTATAATATGGGAAGTTGCGAGTAGCGAGTTGCGAGTGGTATTAGTGCATAGTGCATAAGAGAGGAGCGCTTGCTTACTAAGTACTATGCACTAAGTACTATGCACTCCTCATTCCTGACTCCTAACTAAATAAACTCGCTTTATATTCAAAAAAACATTTTTAAGGAGGCATACAAATGAACGAGAGTATGTTTTTGTTGGCGCAGTCTGTTGATGGTTCACAATCGTCGTTGTTGATGATTGGCGGCATTATTTGCTGCGGCGCGTTGGCTGTTCTTGCCATGATCTTCTTTTGGGGGATTGGCGTTTACAATGGTCTTATCGGGCTTCGAAACCAGGTCAAGAACGCCTTTTCCCAGATTGACGTTCAACTCAAGCGTCGTTACGATTTGATTCCCAACCTGGTGGAAACGGTCAAGGGATATATGGGACACGAAAAGGGCACGCTTGAAGCTGTTATTAACGCTCGCGCCGCTGCGTTTAACGCAAATAAAGCCGCCGCTGCCGACCCGACGAATCCGGAAGCGATGAAAAGCCTTTCCGCTGCAGAATCCAATTTGGGCGGGGCGCTGGGACGTTTGATGGTCGTTTTTGAAAACTACCCGGAACTGAAAGCAAACCAGAACGTTATGCAGCTTCAGGAAGAACTCACCTCGACAGAAAACAAAATCAGTTTTGCTCGTCAGGCGTACAATGACGTTGTTATGAAATACAACACACAGCGCGAGGTTTTCCCCGCCAATTTGATTGCCGGACTGTGCGGATTCCTGCCGTCAACAGAATTCGTCATTGAAAATCCGTCCGAAAAAGAAGCTCCCAAGGTTAAGTTCTAATTAGCAATTAGTAATTAGCAATTAGCAATTACGCTTCGCGTTTCTCATAAGAGTTTACTCAGCCGCTTGCGCCAATTGTTAATTGCTGATTGATAATTGATAATTACTAATTATTGTGGCGCTTTGCGTCTATTGAAAATTGCTAATTGCTAATTGATAATTGTCATCATGTCCACGATGGATTTTTTTGAACATCAAGATCGCGCCAGAAGCGCAACTCGCAAGTTGTACTTCTACTATTTTTTTGCGGTCTTGTTTGTGATTATCGCCTTGAACGTCTGTCTGATAGGGTTGTTTTTAACCGTTGAATCAGCAAATTCAGACTTCTCTGGAAGTTCTTCATATACCGATTCATCGGCTGAAACCTCTTCATATACAGCCGCTCCAACGGCTGATGAACTTGCGGGCGCAGCGGCGATTATAACCGGGATTTCCTCTCTGCTTATTTTTAGCGGAGCTGGAATCCGTTCCAGCCAACTTCGAAGTCTCAATGGCGGACAGGTTGCGGAATCGCTCGGCGGACGTTTGGTGGCTGCCAATACAACCGATCGCAAGGAGAGACAGCTGCTCAACATCGTGGAAGAGATGTCGATTGCCTCCAGAGTTCCAATGCCCAAAGTTTATATTTTGGACAACGAAAAGTCAATTAATGCTTTTGCTTCCGGATGGAATACAGACGAAGCGGCGATTGCTGTTACTCGCGGTTCTCTGGAATACTTTACCCGAGATGAACTCCAGGGCGTTATTGGACATGAATTCAGTCACATTCTCAACGGCGATATGACTGTCGACATGCGTATGGTGGGGCTTTTATTCGGTCTGGAGCTGATTTTTCTTGTTGGCTACTTCTTTTTCAGGCTTATGCTTGAATTTGTATCCAACTCTAACCGCTCATCGTCAAGCAACAAGAATGAAGATTCCGGCAAAGGAATTGCAGTTCTTTTTGTTCTTATGCTTGCCGGTATAATCATAATGATTATTGGTTATATTGGCAAGTTTGCGGCTAATGTTATTCGTATGGCAATTTCTCGTCAAAAAGAATATCTTGCAGACGCCTCAGCGGTTCAATTTACCCGAAATCCGGAAGGAATCGGATACGCTTTGATTAAAATTGGTCAGATAAACGCCAAAAATCCAATTACCAATCCCAACGCGTCTGCGTGCGGACATTTCTTTTTCGCCAGCGTCAATATTACCAATCTTATGGATTCTCACCCGCCGTTGAATGAACGCATCAAGCGAATTTTACCGCAGTATAACGGGAAAGTTCCGCAAAGCGTTCTTCGAGATTTGAAAAATCCGCCAGGATTGCGAGAATCAGAAGAAACAGAATCAAAGAAGAAAACGAATCCTTTGGATGAAATCAGACAGCGTTTGCCGGAGCAGATGCGTCAGACTCATATTCCCGGTTTAGGGGGCGCCATTTTAGGCGGTCTTGGAATAGATTCTGCCGTTTTGCCGCCAGACGAATCGGAATCGTTGAACGATTTGATTCACGATCAGTATTCCGTTCACGGGGTTATTTACGCCCTTTTGATGGATTCATCGCCGGAGATTCAAAATTTGCAATGGGACGTTCTTCGCGGCAATCAAAAAGAATATATGCTCAAACTGATTGAACGTCTCATTCCTCGTGTGGCGTCATTGACATGCGCTGATAAAATTCGCATGGCAGAATTGAGCGTTTCCGCTTTGCGTCAAATGTCGCATGAACAATACCAAACGTTTCGCGCCAATATAGTCGCTTTAACAGAGGCAGACAAGAAAATCGATCTGTTTGAGTTCGCCCTGCGAACGATTCTTACAGGACGACTGGACGTCTCTTTTGGCGTGAAAAAGAGCGTTGTTAAATACGACAGCGCTCAACGCCTTTCAACGGAATTCAAATTTGCATTGGGATATTTGGCATGGCAGGGAGCAGACAGCGACCAGGATGCCGCGAACGCTTTTGAAGCGGCTGCCAATCTGGCGAATTTGAAAATGTCTTTGCCAGACAAATTGTCCTGCACAATGGGAACGTTTGCGAATTCATTGATGAAAATTCAATCCGCTTCGATGCAAGTTCGAGAACTGTTTTTCAAAGCTGTTGTCGCCTGTATTAATTACGACGGAAAAATCACTCCCAAAGAAGAAGACCTGGTTAATGTTATCGGCGCGTGTCTTAATCAGCCCTGTAACATCCATGCAGGCAGTTCAAAGACCGATTATTCATTATGAGACATCATCTAATCTCGGCAGACAAGCAGACCGCGGATACCGTTACATACAACGAATCCGCGCCGCGGGTTTACGTTTTGGTTGAGAGTCTGGATTATGACAACGCCTTGACAATGAGTTTGCAGTCCAAGGGGATAATTGTTGACACCTACTTTCGAAGTGAACAGGTTTTAGCGTCTTTTGATCGTTCTCGAGCCGGGTGCATTCTTTTGCTTCTGGAAGAATCCGGCGTTCGTTCTGCTAAAGAACTGCTAACCGATTTGAAGTCGTCTGTTGAAAGCCTTTGTTTGTCAGCTCCGATTATTGTCTATATGAATTATCCCAATTTGCCGGCGGCTCTGAATTATCTTCGATACGGCGCGGACGACATTATAGGGAAATTCACCAGAGACAAATCAGAATTGACCGACGTAATCTTAAGCTGGCTTGAAAAATCGGAACGCAAAAGACAACGATTAAACTCCAAATATGAAGCAAAACAGCTTTTCAAACAGCTTTCGCCGCCAGTTCAGGAAACTGCCCGGCTTGTATATCAGGGGCTTACGAATAACGACATCGCTGCCGCTTCCGGCAGAAAACTTCGTACAGTTGAAAATCGCCGTTCAATGATTATGAAAACCATGAAGGCGAAATCCTTTGCGGACTTGATTCAAAAACTGGGACTTGCTATGGAAGACGTTCCTGTATTGGGTTAGGTTCTTTTCCGCATGTTCTAAGGCATTGATGGTATCGGAAAAACAGTATTTTCTTCACAAGTGCGCTCTTCTTCAACTTGTGCGTTAAATGTTGATTGAAAGTACTCAGTAACCTGTTTAACGACATATTCATGAGCAGACGCTCCCGCTGTTAATAATACAACGTCAACGCCCGTAAAATCATCGGGATTGATATCTGACGGGCTGTCAATTAGAACGGCGGGAATGCCGTGTTGTAAAGCAATTTCTTTCAGTCGGATACTGTTAGAACTGTTCGCGCTGCCGACAACGATTGCTTTTACATTCTTTTTATTTTGATTATATTTATTTGCGGCCGTTTTGATTGCATTTTGTCGGTTTTGAGTTGCGTAACAGATATCTTTAATTGCCGGTCCAACAATGTTGGGAAATCTTGACTTTAAATATTCTATAATTGTTGCTGACTCGTCCAACGAAAGGGTGGTTTGGGTGATGTAGGCAACTTTATCTTTAGCCGTCAGCGGCAGTGAGTCTATTGACTCTTTCGATTTAACGATGAAAATTTTATCCGGCGCTTCCCCTTGAACTCCAACAACTTCGTCATGATGGGGGTGTCCAATAAGAAGAACAGAGTAACCTTGCTGAACAAACTGTTTAGCTTCCCGATGGACTTTCTGAACCAGAGGACAGGAGGCGTCTATGTAACGCAAGTTTTTTTCTTGCGCCTGTCGTTCAATTTGAGGCGAGACGCCGTGAGCGGAAAAAAGCGTAACAGAGCCGTCTGGAATGTCGTCCAGGGAATTGACAAACACAGCTCCCTTCTGTTGAAAATAGTCTACAACCCACTTGTTGTGAACGATTTCATGATAGACGTATACAGGCGTTCCGTATTTTTTCAACGCCGCGCTCAAGGCGCTGGTCGCTCGATAGACGCCGGCGCAAAATCCGCGGGGGAAAAGCAGTTTGATAAGCATTATATTGGAGGTTATAAATTAAAAGAAGCGAGTTGTTACAATATATCGCAACTCGCTGCTTTTAGTTATTTGATGCTATTGGGCGCTAATTGTTGTCTTATTGGCGAATGCCCGACAGTTTGACGGTTCCAACTTCGTCGACGCCGTCGCCGTTGAAGTCGCCGGAAATCGGGATGTCGCCAGCTTCTCCGGATTCAACAACCGCATCGGAGCTGTCCATAACGCCATTGGCGTTGGTATCCAGAATGAACTTGCCGTTGCGATAAACGCCGATGTTGGTAACGCCGTCGCCGTTCCAGTCGCCGGTAACAGGGATGTCGCCCGTTGTACCGAATTCGTATCCTCGGTCAGTACTTGTCAAGCGACCGTTGCCGTCAGCGTCCAGATACCAGTTGCCGTTGCTGAACACGCCGATGTTGTCGACGCCGTCGCCGTTCCAGTCGCCGGTAATGGCGCGATCGCCCTGATTTCCAAAGTGGAAGACGTGATCAATGGCTTTTTCGTAAATGGCGCCATTGCTGGTGAGCTTGGAGAAACCGGCAGCCGCTGTCTTGACAGCAATGCGAGGACGCATATTTTTGTAGACGCCGCGGGTAAGGTTTTCTGCGTCTGGAAGTCCCGGATCGTGTTCCACCAAGTCCCAGTCGCCAGACCAGATCTTGCCGTAAACGCCGATATCCGCTTTTCCATCGCCGTCCCAGTCGCCGACAACCGGCTGGTCGCCTTTTTCACCCAGTTGAACCCAAAGGTCGTCAGCGTCCCAGTATCCATTGCCGTTGATATCGATAAACCAGACGCCGTCAACGAAGACCGCCAGTTCGTCTTTACCATCGCCGTTGAAGTCTCCGGTAAGCGGAATTCCTTCCATGACGCCGTATTCTCCGACAAATGTAACAGTTCCATCGCGCCAATCCGCCATGTTCCACGCCAGTTCAGGATCCGTTCGACCGTTCCAGTTAATCGGGTCGAAA
>JAEEGL013365066.1_pt1 | contig 11010 bp, 11 predicted proteins | sample 9134231 | NCBI WGS metagenome assembly JAEEGL01 (sample SAMN16246548, study PRJNA631951) | gut metagenome | biome: gut microbiome; feature: rumen; material: fiber-attached | host: Bos | place: Iran: Karaj | collected 2018-10
ATAAATAGTCGAGCCTTAAAAAGCCTGTTCAGAATGGTTTTATAATGTAATGCAGGACCCGCAGAAACGAATAAGCGGTGGCAACAAGGTAAGCAGCCTATTCAAACGGATTCGTGTTGCATGTCTTCCTTCGTCCCAATGATTGGCAAAAGACTACAAAGAACAAAAAATATACTTTGGGCTACCGCCCTGATCCACTTTTTGAAGTTGAAGGCGGCAGCAGCCAGCATTAAGTTGATCGAATCGCCAATTATCCCTTTGAGATAGTTCCTGGTCAGCCTGAAGTCATGTTTTACATGCCCTATGACCGGTTCTATCGCGCTTCGCCGGCCGAAATTCTTGCGGGCCTTCCGCTTCATATGCTCTGTCGCATTGGGGGACGGGGGTTGTGGGATGACTATTGCCGTGCGTCCTTCTGCGTCGCGGCCCCGGAATCCGCGGTCGCAAAAAACCTTTTCCGGAGACTTTCCCCTTACGGCTGCGACTTGGCTGAGAACTCCTTGCAACGTGTCGCCATCGTATTCGTTCCGGAAGCTCTTTGCACCGACAATGACACAGTCGGTCTTGGTCATGGCGATGGCGGCCTTGTTGCCGAACTCATATTTCTTATGGTCCTTGCCTTTGCAGATGCAACAGACCCCGGGCTCATGAAGGCTGTAAACCTTCTGCTTGTCCTTCCTTTGCTGGTTAACGACTTTCCTGTAAAATTCCAGTTCTTCCAAGAGGATATTCCGCCTGTCTTCAGGGAGTTTGCGGGTGACGTCCCGCAGCAAGGCGTTGGCTATGGTTTTCAGCCTGCGCTTCGCCGCCGTGACCTTGCCCTTCTCCTTGGCATATTTGCTGAACCGGATGATGCGCGACAACTTCTTGAGCTCACGCCGGTAGCTGCGGCGTAGCAGAACACCTTCTTTTGATGCCAGCTTCCAGCATCGCAAAATCACTTTCAGCCTTAGTTTGTCGTCAGTTGGGAAGGCGATGTTTTTCTCCTGGACGGTTGTGTCGATGACGATTTCCCGTTCAAGGGCCCGTTTTCCATGCAACAAGACTGACGCCTGGAAAATTTTCTCCGCCCCGGATTCGCCTATGCGTTTGCGAAAATGAACCAACTCAGTGGGATTGCAGGGAAAACTCCATTGGAAATTTTTCATTCCGCAAAACGCCTGGTAGTAGGGATTCTGCAGCCAGGCCTCAACCACGCGCTCATCACTCAGGTTCTCCAGCTGTTTGAGCAGAAGCAAACCCACCATCAACCGGACAGACTTCGCAGGCCTGCCAATATCCGAATACAGCGGTCTGAATTCATTCTCGAAAAACTCCCAAGGTATTTTCTTTGCCAACAGCAATAAAGGATGTTTAGGATTCAACTGGTCAATCAAATCCTGATAAAGAAAATTGCCTTGCTGGTGTTTCAAAGGGGCCTTGGGCTTCATCGAAATACGACTCCGTTTCAACCGGTTTTTTACGTCATCCGTTACATTTCCTGTTAAAAAAGATACAGTATTTTTGCAAATATGTCTATATATTTTATATAGTTATCTCAATTTTAAGGGGCGACTATATAATCTTCGTCTGCGCCTTCGACCCCTTCAACCTGGGGCTGCGCCGGTACACGTTCCGAAACCGCTGCGACGAGCGGACGGAGCTGGCCCTTTCCGACAGGGCCGTGCGGATTTTCCTCAACGCCAAGGGGACGCTCGGCGAGGAATCGGAGGACGTGCGGGGCTTTCTCGGTTATGTGGACACGAATGCTGCTGCCGGCGGTTTCGCCGCTGAACTCGACGGCGCTGTGAAGTCGTTGAAGGAAAACGTCAAAGAGAGGAAGGCTTATATGTCTCTCGCCATGGAAATTCAGGAATATATCGAAAAGGAAAAGGACGCCTGGCGTGCCGAGGGGCGTGCCGAGGGGGAGGCAAAGGCAAATCGCAAGGTTGCAAGCAGGCTTCTGAAGCTGGGTCTTGCCATGGAACAAATCGCCGAGGCGACAGGCATGCCCGCCGAGGAAGTACGCAAGCTGTGCCAGGAAAAATAGGGAGTCCCGCCATGTCCGCCGTAATATTCACCTTGGTCATCCGCGAGGAAGACCAGCGCATCCGCAAGCGAAAACCGCCGTGCGGGAAGCTGTTCCGCGACCGCAAGAAGTACACGCGGAAAGAGAAGCACAAGGGGCGCTGCCGGGATACGGCGGCGCCCCTTGCGTTTCTCTGTCTACGGCAGCGTCCTTCTTTGAAGGCGAGGATTTCTTGCAACGGCGTCACTATTTGCCGATACTCGTGCTCTTGACGGCTTGAATAGCCGCTGTCGCGCAAGCCTTTCAGCAGGGCGGGCCCTCCCTTTTCTTTGCAAAAAGCTTTCTTTTCGGGTAGCGTGCCTTTCATGACGCGACAGACTCCTTCGCGGCATGAAAACCATGATGAATTCCGTGAAGGCGGACGCGGTCTTCGACGCCTGCGGGCGCAATAAAAAATGCGGGGCTGCGGTAAGTTCCGCGGCCCCCTCCGTTTTTTCAGCAAATTTGGAGAGGCCCCCTGCAATGGGCGATGACAGCATTATTCTGAACGAAGGCGGGGCGCCGGCCTTGCGCATAGCCCTGCTCGGCAACCCCAACTGCGGCAAGACGACCGTTTTCAACAGGTACACCGGGGCGAAGCAGCATGTCGGCAACTATCCCGGCGTCACTGTCGACAGAAAGGAAGGCGAGGTCGATTGCGGCGGAACGCGGATAACGCTCGTCGATCTGCCCGGCACCTACAGCCTAACGGCCTTTTCGCAGGAAGAGATCGTCGTGAGGCGCGAGCTCGCCAGCGGGAACGTCCATGCCGCGATAGACGTTGCCGAGGCCTCCGCCCTTGAACGCAACCTCATACTGACCGTGCAGCTTCTTGAAATGGGCATGCCGACCGTCCTGTGCTGCAACATGATGGATGAGGCTGAGAAGGGGGGAACAAGCATCGATACGGAACGGCTGGGCCGCCTGCTCCGCACGCCCGTCGTGCCGATGACGGCGAAACAGGGGCTCGGCCTGGGCGAGGCTCTCGAAAAGGCCGTGCGGCTGGCGCGCGCAGGGCGCAGGGAACCCCTGCGCCTTGATTACGGCACCGACGTGAACCCCGTTCTCAGCGCCGTCGAGGACAGGATAGCCGAGGCCGGCCTGCTGCGGGGCCGCTACCATCCGCACTGGGTGGCGCTGAAGCTGATCGAGGCCGATGCGGACATGGAGAAGGAGGCCATGGAGGCGGATGCGGGGCTTGCCGCCGAGCTGAAATCCCTCTGCGGGGGCGTTGCGAGGCATATCCGCGACACTCTCGGTATGGACACCGAATCCTTCATCACGGACCACCGTTTCGGTTACATCCGCAGCGTCCTGCAGGACGGGGTGCTCGCGCAGGATCCCACGAAGAACCGTCTCGCCGCGACCGACAGGATAGACGCGGTCCTGACGCATGAGATCTTCGGCCCCGTCATCATGCTGGCCGTGCTCTTTCTCATGTATGAGGTGACGATCGACATCGGCGCCTATCCCCAGAAGTGGGCGGAAGACGGCATCGGCTGGCTGGGCGCATGGATAGGCTCACATATGGGCGAGGGATACCTCAGGTCGCTTCTCGTCGACGGCGTCATCGGGGGCGTCGGGGGCGTCGTGAGCTTCGTGCCGCTCATCGTCATCATGTTCGCGATGTTGAGCTTTCTCGAGGACTGCGGCTACATGGCGCGCATGGCGTACATGATGGACCGCGTGTTCCGCGTGTTCGGGCTCCACGGCGCATCCGTCATGCCGTACTGCGTTTCCGGCGGCATAGCGGGCGGCTGCGCAATCCCCGGCGTCATGGCGACGCGGACCCTGCGGAGCCCCAAGGAGAAACTGGCGACCCTGCTGACCCTTCCCTACATGACCTGCGGCGCGAAGATGCCGCTCTTCTTCATGCTGGCCACGGCCTTCTTCGCCGGGGATGCCTCCCTCGTGATGTTCCTCATCATGATCGCCGGCTGGATCGCGGCCCTGCTCGTGGCGGCTTTCCTGCGCTCCACGGTGATAAAGGGCGAATCGACGCCCTTCGTGCTGGAGCTTCCACCGTACCGTTTCCCCACCTTTTTCAGCGTGCTTCTGCACTGCATGGAGCGCGCCTGGGATTATCTGAAGAAGGCGGGCACCGTCCTTCTCGCCATATCCGTCGTTCTCTGGGCGATGATGGTCTTTCCCGAACTGCCGGAAGACAGGGCAGCGCCGTTTGAGAGCGCCGTGAAAGCCGCCCGGGACCGGGCGGATGCCGCTAGGCGGTTTCAAGCTGGGCTTGCGGAAGCGCCCGGGGAGCAGCGCGCGGCCGCGCGGAAGGAACTGGAAGCCGCCCTGGCCGGGCAGTCCGATGCGGAAAACAGGCTTGCCGAAGCCGCCCTGACCTATTCGGCGGCGGGGCGAATCGGCAAGGCGATCGAACCCGTTTTCGCCCCCCTCGGCTTCGACTGGCGCACGGACATAGCCCTGTTCGCCGGCATCGCCGCGAAGGAGGCCGTGCTCGGCACTCTCGGGACAGTATGGTCCATGGGCGAGATCGGCGCGGAGGACGAGGACGCTTCAAAAAGGCTCGGAGAGCGCCTGCGCGAAGGCTGGAAGCTCGGCGGCGGCAAGGCGACCGCCCTTGCCCTGATGCTTTTCGTTCTGATGTATTCGCCCTGTTTCGTGTCGCTGATCGTCATCAAGAACGAGGCCGGCAGCTGGAAGTGGCTGTTCTTCAGCATCGTCTTCAACACCTCCCTCGCGTACGCGGTGGCTTTCGTCGCCTATCGCGCCGGGCGCCTCATCTGGGGGTGAGCCGGGCGGGGGCGGGGCGCCGCGCCGTATGGCACCCCGTGATTTTTTGTGGTACCATGGCGGAATGTTCCGAAAACTATTTCTTTGCATGCTCCCTGTGGCGTCACTGGGGCTTTCGGAGGCCCGCGCCGAGAGCCTGTACTGCCGGCGGTGGTATATCGAAGAACACAGGGCCGTCACGTCCGGCAAGGGGCCGTGGAGCGTCGACGCCCCGACCCCGCCTTGGCAGTGGGCCCGATGAAAAGGAGTTGCCATGTCCGATTTTCCCGCTGCACTTGAAGAATTTCTCTCCGGCTGGAGCCAGGACCCCCTTTGCGCCAGGCAGGCCTTCGTCGCCTACCGCGATTTCCTCGCGGGCCTCGACGGGATCGATTTCGATTTCAAGGCCCGCCCCGGCATCAGCTATTCCCTGCGGGCGCATCATGCCGCGCAGAAGGACCGCGAGCTGTTCGTGCTCGTCGACGTCGTCGATGACGAGCCGGAAAGCCGCTGGCTTTCCGTCTGCTTCTATGCCGACATGGTCAATGACCCCGACGACGTTGCCGATTTCGTTCCCGAGGGCCTGATGGGGAGCGACGCCCGCTGCTTCAACCTTGACGAGCCCGATGAGAAGATGCGGGCCTACATAGCGGACCGTCTGGCCGAAGCCGCCGAAGCCGCCGCAAAGGCCTGAACGAACCGTCCGTGACTCTGGTCGCCATTGATTTCGAAACGTCCGGCCGCGAGGCCCACAGCGCGTGCGCCGTGGGCCTCGCCCGCATTGAGGACGGCCGCGTTGCGGAATGTTTCCACACCCTTCTTCGGCCGCCGTCCTCCCGGGTGCTTTACACCGATATCCATGGCCTCACGTGGGCCATGCTCAAGGATGCGCCGGCCTTTTCCGACGTCTGGCCGGAGATCGGCCGCTTCCTTGAAGGGGCCGAGTACCTCGTAGCCCATAACGCGTCCTTCGACAGGCGCGTTCTCGCGGCCTGCCTGGAGCGGGCCGCCCTCCCGCCTCTGCGAGTGCCTTTTCTCTGCACCCTCAAAGGCTCGCGGCGGAGCCTTCCCCTTGAGTCGCGCCGTCTCAATGTCGTCTGCGGCTATTTCGGCATTCCCCTTTGCCATCACAACGCCGTCTCCGATGCCGCGGCCTGCGCGGCGGTCTATCTGCGCCTGCGCGCGATGGGCGTCACCGACAGGCAGATGCTGCTTTCCTGATGCCGCTTGCCGGAAAATTGACAGGCCTTTTCCCCGGCGCATTTCTGTGCTTATAATACATTGAAATAAAATAAAAAAGAACGTTTGGAACGGAGATTGCTTTTCCTGCCGTGAGCGTCCTTTCATGGGGATGCGGGAGGCAGTATGAGAAGTATGTTCAACAGCCAGATCGGTCTCGTGGGCCGCGTCATGGACATGCAACTTCAGCGGCAGAACGTGATCAGCGGCAACCTCGCCAACATCGAGACGCCGAACTACAAGCCCCGCGAACTGGAGTTCGAGAAGGAGCTTCAGGCGGCGATGGGGCTTGACATGCGCGGACGCATGACGACGACGCGGCAAGGGCACATGCCGGCGGCCTTCAATCCCGACAATTTCGGGCCGGAGTGGGAAAAGCAGTTCAAGCCGCGCCAGATACACGGCGAAGACCGCGTGAATCTGGACAAGGAAATGGCCAAGCATGCCAAAAACCAGCTGCAATACTCCGCCCTCACGCAGGTGATAAGCAAGACGTTTGAAGGCATGAACTCCATCATCATGGATGGCAAGCAGGCTTAGGAGCGGTGACGATGGATTTTCTGACAGCTCTCGATATCGGCGCCTCCGGCCTTACGGCCGACCGCACCCGCATCAACACCATTGCGATGAACCTTGCCAACGCCAAGACGACGCGCACGCCCCACGGGGGGCCCTATCGCCGGCGCACGGTAGTGCAGACGGCGACGCAGGTGGACGATCCCTTTTCCGTGCACATGCGTTCGGCGCTCGACAGGGAAGTGCAGGGCGTTCGGATCCTCGGGATCACCCAGGACAAACGCCCCCTCAAGGCCGTTTTCGAACCCGGCCATCCCGATGCCAACGCGGAGGGTTACGTTTTTTATCCGGACATCAACGTCGTTGAGGAAATGGCCAACCTGATGACGGCCCAGCGGAACTACGAGGCCAACGTGACAACGGTCGAGGCCATCAAGGGCATGTTCAACAAGGCCCTTGAGATAGGCAAGGCATAATACTGTCGGGGGATGGACATGAGCGTGCAGAGCTTGGGCATGCGGGCGTACAGCGAGGCCCTTCAGCATTTCAACAAGGTGGACAGCTCCCTCAAGCGGGGGATGCCGGTCGGCGGGAGTTCCCTTTTCTCGAAGACCCTTGACCAGACCCTTCTGCGCGACTCCGTCGACAAAGGTGAGAATTTCGGCGCGCAGGCAGATTTCATAAAGTATCCCGATCAGATGCATGTTCCGGTCACGCCCAGGAACAGCTTCTCCGACACGGTCTCCAATTCCCTGAACCGGGTGAACGAACTTGAAACGGCGAAAGCCCAGGCAATCGATGATTTCGCCTCCGGCCGCAGGCAGAACGTCCACGAGCTCATGATAACCATGCAGAAGTCAAGCATGGCGATGAAGCTGACGAGCGCCGTGCGCAGCAAGGTGCTTGAGGCCTACAAGGAAATTTCAAAGATGCAGTTCTGACGGCGCCGCGGCGTTCGGCATTTTTTCGGCGATCGCGTCCCGCCCCCCTGCCGGAGGGGCGGGCCTTTTTTGTCAAAAAATTGAATCTTACTGAAAAAATTCTTATATGAAAGCCGGTTGTGAAAATGGCATGGCTTTTGCTGAGGTGAGGGCGAGTATCACTTTCAAAGACCCGCCGCACTTTCCCTGAAGGATGCGGGGGACAAGCAAAGGAAGTTCGTATGCCGCCAGTCGTGAAAAGAATCGTTGACGTCGCAAGGACCTTCGTTGAAAAGTTGAGCATGGTGCAGCGCATCGCCATCGGAGGCGCGGCCGTGGCCGTGCTGGCGCTGGCCATAGGCCTCTCGATCTGGGCGACCCGGCCCGAATACAAGGTGCTGTACTCCAATCTTGGCCCCGAGGATGCGAGCCGCGTCATCAAGGCACTGCAGTCCGACAAGATAGAGTACAGGCTGACGGACAACGGCGCGACCATCATGGTGCCCCAGCAGGTCGTTTACGATGAGCGCATCAAGATCGCCGGCGAAGGCGGGCTCGTCGGGCAGGGCATCGGTTTTGAGATCTTCGACAAGGTGAAGGTGGGCCAGACGGATTTCGTCCAGAAGCTCAACTATACGCGGGCCCTGCAGGGCGAGCTCGCGCGCACCATCACCGAGTTCCCCAGCGTGGAGAGCGCCCGGGTGCATCTCGTCATTCCGCAGCGCAGCCTCTTCGTCGAAGAGCGCCAGTCCCCTTCTGCGTCGGTCGTCCTCAATCTGACGAATCACAGCGCCAAGCCCGATCAGAAGGAAATCAGCGCCATACTCAACATGATCCTCATGGCGGTCGAGGGGCTCGACAAGAATCACGTCTCGATAACCGACAACGGTGGAAAGGTTCTCTACAAGCCCGAGGATGACGATATCGCCGGCGTGAACGCGACCCAGCTTGAGCACAGGCTTCAGGTTCAGCGCAATCTCGAACGGCGCATCGAAGAGATGCTCATGCCGATATTCGGGCCCGGGCATGTCATCGCCAAGGTCAACGCCGACATGGATTACAGCCAGAAGACCATACGCCGCGAGATCTTCGATCCTGAAAAGACCGCCGTGCGGAGCGAGCAGCGCAGCGAGGAGAGCCAGCAGGGCAGGGCGAACCTTGAGGCCGGCGCGCCTGATGCGAATTTCCGGGGCGACGGCATAACCGGTTCCGTTTCGGACCAGAACGGCAGCCGTGAAACGCGGACGACGAACTACGAGATCAACAAGGAAGAGCAGCAGATCGTCGGCAACGTGGGGGATTTGCGCCGATTGACGGTTGCTGTTATCATTGACGGAACGTATGAAAAGGTGGAAGGCAGCTGGCAGTTCGTTCCCCGCAAGGATGAGGAGCTCAAGAGGGTGAGGCAGCTGGTGTCGAACGCCGTCGGTCTCGATGAGAAGCGCGGCGACGCCCTGGAGGTCAGTTCGGCGCCCTTTACCGACTCCGAACCGCCGAAGGATCCCAATGCCGCCGACATGCTGGCCGACTATGCGGAACGCCTCGGCAAGCCCCTCCTGAACGCGCTCCTGGCCTTCCTCTTCCTCATGCTCATCGTGCGGCCCGTGGTGCTGGCGCTAATCCGGCCGAAGGTCGAATCCGGCGAGATGGTCGAGGGCCTTGAGGGACTGCCCGCCGCCGAGGAACAGCTGGCTCTTTACGAGGCTCTGGAAGAAGCCGCGAAGAACGAGGCCGAGGCGGAAGACGAAGCCCCCGACGAGCTTGAGGAAGAGGAGCTCATCTTCAAGGATGTCGAGGCGCTCAAGGCCCATATCTTCACGCTTGCGGACAATCATATGGAACAGGTCGTGCTGCTTGTGCGCGACTGGATAAAGAGCGATGACAACACAACGGCAAAAGCAAAAGCGTGACGGCCGCGGGGCCTTGCCCCCGGCATCGCAGGGGGGGCGGAGCGCCCCCCCTGAACTTGCCGCGCTTCAGGCCCAGCGATTGGCGCGTCGGGAGACGAACCAGCGCATCGCCGATCTGAAGCTGCGGCTTTTGAACATGACCGAGCATCACATGGATCATGTCGTTCGTCTGATACGCCGCTGGCTGGCACAGCGGGAGCAGTAGGGCCGCTTTCCGCGGCCTTGCCCTGACAAGGAGAATAGAATGGAGCTGACCGGTCATCAGCGCACCGCCGTGCTCTTGCTCGCCATGGGCGACAAATTCACGGCTGACGTGTTCAAGCGCATGGACAGGCAGGAGATCGCCGCAATATCGAAGGCCATCGTCGAGCTGGAGCCCGTGCCGCGGGAGACGGTCGAAGAGGTGCTTCGGGAGTTTCATGAGTCCCTGACCGAGGGCGTCGACATGATCTCGGGCGGCAGCGACACCGTGAAGCGCATGCTGGTGAAGAACCTCGACCCCGAGACGGCGAAATACGTCATGGACAGCTTGAGCCTTGAGACCGGACAGGAGCCGTTCCGCGAGCTTTCGCAGGCGAGCCCCCGGGTGCTTTCGCAGATACTGCGCAACGAGCATCCTCAGACGCTCGCCCTCATCATGGGCCACCTCAACCCCGATCAGGCCGCCAATCTTCTGACGAACCTTCCGGCCAGCGTGCGGACCGAGGTGCTGACGCGCCTCGCCAGGCTGGAAAGCGTGCCCGAAGACATGCTGCTTGAAGTAGACAAGGTCCTCACGAGCCAGCTCATCGCCATGGGCGGCAAGGAAGGCAAGAAGGTCGGAGGCGTGCAGTCGGTCGCGGAGATCCTCAATGCGACGGACCGCGCGACCGAGGAGGAGATCCTTTCGGAGATCGAAGAGGATTCCGCCCAGATGGCGGAGGACATCCGCAACCTCATGTTCGTCTTTGAGGATTGCAAGAGCATCGACGACAAGGGCGTGCGCGAGCTTCTCAAGTCGGTTTCAAACGAGGACCTCACCCTCGCCCTGCGCGGCGCGAGCGACGAGCTCAAGGAGAAATTCCTCTCGAACATGTCGGAACGCGCCGGCAATATGATCCGCGAGGAGCTTGAGTTCATGGGGCCGGCCAAGCTTTCCGACGTGGAGGCCGCCCAGCAGAACATCGTGAAGATCGTGCGCCGCCTGGAGAGCGAGAACAAGCTCGTCATCAGCCGTGGCGCCGGCGACGTCTTCGTGTAGCGATGCGTCCTGACCGCCGAAAACGGGTGCAGCTGTCATGATTTCGGATGAGATGCGCAAGAAGTGGGGCACCATCTTCATGGGGGGGCGCGAGTCCACCATGGAGCAGCTGGATTCCATGCAGGAACCGCTCATGCGCGACCGGCTTCAGAAGGAACGCCAGGAGGACTACCTCGAAAGAGTGCGCCAGCGGGCCACCGACCGCGCGCGGGAGATCCTGAACGAGGCCTACGCCGAAAAACAGCGCCTGCTGGACGAAGCCAGGGCTGAAATCGAGGCGCAAAAGGCCCGGTTTGAGCAGGAATCCCGATCCGCCGCGGCCCAAACGACCTCCATGCGCGAAGAGACCGAATTGGCGCTGGCCCATGCTCGCCAGCTGGATGCGGAGGCCGAAGCCGC
>JAEEGL014051959.1_pt1 | contig 11010 bp, 6 predicted proteins | sample 9134231 | NCBI WGS metagenome assembly JAEEGL01 (sample SAMN16246548, study PRJNA631951) | gut metagenome | biome: gut microbiome; feature: rumen; material: fiber-attached | host: Bos | place: Iran: Karaj | collected 2018-10
AAGAATGGGTAAGACAGGACTTATACGTCACTGTTTTGCTCAACAGGAACTGCAGAAAGACTATTATCTGTTTCTTGTCGATATTTATGCCACCAAGTCATTGTCCGAACTGATTTATGAATTGGGAAGGGTGATCCTTTCCGTTCTGAAATCGAAAGAGCGAAAAGCATGGGAGCGTTTTATACAGGTTGTAGGCTCACTGCGAACAGGTATTACGCTTGATGCCTTAGGACAACCGAGTTGGAATCTTCAAATAGGTGATATACAGTCGCCAAAGGCTTCTCTTGATGAGATTTTCCAATATCTGGGTTCTGCAGACAAATCTTGCATTGTTGCCATTGATGAGTTCCAAACCATGATGAATTATCCGGAGCAAAATATTGAGGCCTTGTTGCGTACGTATAGTCAAGATTGTAATAATGCCAGAGGCATAGGCTCAGGCTCCAAGCAGCACATGATGGGCGAGATGTTCTCCTCACCAGCCAGACCATTCTATCAAAGTGCTTCAACATTAACCTTGAAACCGATTCCACTTGATTCGTATACTTCTTTTATCAGAAATCATTTTAAACAAGGAGGGATGCAGATAGAAACAGAAGCCATCAACTATATCTATGAGAAATTTGAAGGTACTACTTGGTACATACAAAAGATATGCAATGAACTGTATGCAATGGCTGAACAGGACACTCCATGTGGTATAAAAGATGTTGATGCGGCTATCAACTATGCTATAGAAGAAAAAGACGATACTTACCAGGATTTACTGGCAAGGCTCTCTGCCAAACAAAAAGCATTGCTCATAGCATTGGCCCATGCTGGCAAGAATGCTAAGCCTACAAGCGGAGAGTTCATCAAGAAATACCATCTTTCATCGGCCAGCGCAGTACAAAGATGTTTGTCTGCTCTTCAGGAAAAAGATATCATCACAAACCATAACGGTAATTACTATATCTATGATTATTTCCTTTATTACTGGTTGACAAGGAACTGAAAATTTCGAGTCGAATCCACCAGACCAATAAGGCCAGTCAACTTCAGGTTTCTCGTTCCCGCCGAACTGTTAATTGCTCGGCGGGCTTGTTATGGACAAAAGATATTAATTCTCATACATTTATTCGAGTTTCTTTCGATTTTCTGTACCAAATTTAGTAATTTTGCGGCATAATTAAACGATTGAAAAATGCCGAGAAAGAATAGTGGAATGTGGTATGAGGTTCACCCGACGCCGGTGAAGGGCGAGGACGGGAAGAACCTGGTGTATGTCCGTCCGAAAAGCGGACTGAAATTGACGATGAAACAGTTGGAGGACCAGTGCGAGCGTTGCAATGCCCTGCGCTACGGTGAGCTGAACCGGGCCTTGGAGGCGTTTATCCGGGTGGCAGGCAGATTTCTTGCCGAAGGCTATCGCATTGAGACACCTATCGGCTCGTTCACGCCCAAGTTGTCGCTGGCTAAACAGGTGACGGACCCTGACCAGGTGAAAGATCGCGATGTGCGTCTGGATGGGGTAGAGTATAACCCAGGCAAACTATGGGAGAAGGCCATCAACAGGTGGCTCGACGGATTCCGACGCTACGATAATCCTGATACGCAGGCGATTATGTCCGACAAGGAGAAGTTGGAGCAGGTGATGCGGGAATGCATGAAGAAATATCATGGCTACATCACTGCCGGCATCTTTTCACGGGCTTCTGGACTGACGCTCTACTCTGCCCGCAAACAACTGAACGAGTGGACTATGGGCGACAACCCCAAACTGCTGAAGACACCCCGTGGTAAGGAGCATATCTACACAGAGATATAGAGCATCACTGTCCGGAAAACCGTTTCAAATCGGGTATAGGCGCACAACCGTTTGCGTATAGGCGCACAATCGTTTGGGTATAGGCGAGCGATGCTTTGGTACGTCCTTTCTCCCTGCTTCCCTTAGGCTTTCCCCCTGCTTGCCCCAATGTCTCCCTCTTTGGAGACCAGTAAAAGCGGTTACGGTTACAGATGTAACCATTAGTCCGCAGAGGAAGAAGTAACGTTGAAACCATACGATAACATATTGATAGATAAATATTTAGGAAAGAAAAGAAATAATCAGCGAGGTAAATAGGTTACATGGTTACAGCTGTAACCATGTAACCGAAAGAACGAAAACCAAGAGATATGACTGCAGAAGAAATAAAGAAAATCATAGACGACGAGCGCGCTGAGCAACTGACAGCCCAACTATGTCATCATTGGGAAGTGGCCACAGAACGACTGGAATGTCTGGCACAGGAGGTGACTGACGATATGGATACCTGCACAGAAGCAGAGATCTATGCTGCCCTGATGCGTCTACAGCGTGCAGTAATGGCGTTGATGGAACTGAACAAGATACCAACCGCTTTTCTTTTCTCAGAGTATCTTGAACGCGTTTCGAAGACCGTCTCGAACACCAGCATCCGCCAATCGGTCATGACATTGCTAGAAAGACGCTTGGTGGAGCAGTCTGAAAACAAGCAATCGTCTTCCTTCTTTGACCTTGTTATCCAGACGATGGCCCAACACATGGCATTGCCCACAGAACAACAGGAGACCATCCGACAGCAGTTTTCGCCTATGCAATACATCTTTGGCGTATGTGCCCAGCACTTGAATCCTAAGGACTTGATGATGGTGGCGCAAATCATTCAGGACATCAATACGGAAGGCGATGCAAAGGACCAGGAGAAGATTACCAGCATGATTCAGAACATGCGGCAGGCCATGGAAACACTTGACAGTCAGATGAGCGAGAATCTGCAGATGATGCTGATGTGGCTGTTGTTACTCATGCTGTTACCAAGTATGATGGTCAGCATGATGCAGCAGAGCCGAACCAACAGCCAGGCAATGGCTCAACTGTTCAATAAGGTACTGATGCAAGTGCGCGAGAGCAATACGTGGTGGGAGTATTGGAAAGAGCGTCGCGAGACACTCCGCGTGGTCAGCGACAGCAGCTCGTGGCGAGACATCATGACTGCCGAGCGCACCAAGGAGCGTACAGAATTGGGACAGGTGCCAGGAGGCTTGTTTGCCAAGTGGACGACAGACCGCAAGGCCTTCGATGAGACTTTTCTCGATGCCCATTTAGACGACGAAGCCCTGCGCCACTTCATTTTCCATCTGGCCACACTATATGAAATTGCCAGGGAACTGGAACCAACAACGAAATTTGGCCATGAGCAGTTGGTAAAAGACGAATCGCAACAGGTGGGCGACGCTGTCTTAGAGGCTGCTAACAAGCTGAGTTACATGGTGGCTAAGACGTGGCAAAACCAGTATGATGCCATGTGGCAGGAACTGATTCAGAACGAGACCATCTTCGCCCATCTGAAGGTGACGCGCAAAAGTCCGCACAACAACCTGTTTACTGCACGTTTCTTCTGCCATTTGGTGGGAGAAATGAAAAAAAGTGCAGTCTTCGGAGCCCATTCCGACGGTGATTTAGCCGAGAAGCTGACTGAAAAGCAGTATGTTGGCACGTTCAGGAAAAACATTCAAGAAGGAATGGGCGAAGAAAAAGAATTTGTGCAAAAAATCTTCAACACTATTTATCAGAAATACAGGCAGTTAGCAAACGTCAGCAGATAGCTTGGCGTATTTGCACTATAGCTACAAAACATCCCACTTTGAAGGTGCAGCCTCCCTTGTGACCTTTGCCGCCGCTATGATACAATTCGCAACATCATTTAGCGGCAAGCCTCGCAAGGCGAGCATGGCTGCTTACCGTCAACTGCTGGCGGAGAATCACGTGGAGGAAATCCTTCAGGACGTGAAGCAGAACAAGAATATGGATCGCAAGAAGGAACTGCCCGTGTGGCTGCCTCTTGCACAATGTTTTACTGGTGGTATGCGCAAGGCTGAAGATGCGGTGCCCTCAGGACTCTTCTTCCTCGACATCGACGAGAAGGGACTGACAGAGCAGCTCTGGCAGAAGGTGCAGGACGAGAACCTCATTGAGGAGTTCCGTATCGTGTATTTTGCCGAGAGTGCCGGAGGGGGTACACACATCTGGGCTTGGCGCACATCAGGTGCTACTATCGAGGAGGACATCCAAAGGCTGGCGAGTCGCCTGGGTGTCAGCTACGACTCGCATGTCACTGACTTGGCCCGCTGCTGTTTCATGGTCAGCGAACAGTATGTGAAACTGCTGGACCCCTCCATCTTCGAAGAGGGCACAGAGAACCCAAAGAATACAAAGGGCACAGAGACTTTTGAGAACTCCTCTGTGAACTCTGTCTCCTCTGTGAACTCTGTGGCCGCCATTTCGGCAAACTACAAGGGCATTCCCTACGAGAACATCGTGCAGGCGCTGCTTTGGAAGTTGGGTTATGGCGATGCACCTGCTGAGGGTGAGCGCAACATGGCGCTCTACACCATGAGTCGCTACATGCGCTTCATCTGTGACTTCGATGAACAGCGCCTCTTTGCGATTCTACCCCATTGGGGATTGTCAGACCATGAGGTACTGGCGACCATCAAGAGTGCCGTCAGCAGCGTCCGTCCTGCTGGCATTCCCTCGATGATGAACGAGGTACTCTCATCGCTGGGAGCTGCCATCGAAGCAGGACTGTCAGAGACAGATGAATCGACAGTCGCTCCAGTCGACAATGAGTTGCCTGGCATCCTTCAGGACTTGTCCGACCACGCTCCTGAGGAGTTTCGCGAGGCCACGCTGATGGCGGCAATGCCTATGCTGGGTACGTTGGCCACAGGCATCCGTGCCAAGTATCGCGATGGCAAGTTGAACTCACCCAGCTTCATCGTAGATATCGAAGCGCCTCAGGCTACTGGTAAGTCGTTCGTCGACGCTGAGTTCGAGTTGCTGATGGAGCCCATCATCAAGCAGGACGAAGTGGAATGGCAGAAAGAGATTGCCTATTCGCTGGCCAAGAAAGACGGCGAAGATGTGGAGAATCCCTGCAGCCAGATCCGCATCATCGAGCCAAACATCGGTGTGTCGGCATTCTTGGAGCGCGCCCTCTATGCTAAGGGCAAGCATCTCTTTACTTATGCCCCTGAGATTGAGACCATTTTGAAGAACAACAAGGGTGGGGCATGGACGGAGAAGAACGACCTCTTCCGTCTGGCTTATGACAACAAGCCCTGGGGTCAGCATCGCATCTCGAAGGACTCGTTCTCTGGAAAGGTCACCCTCTATTACAACATGGTGATGTGTGGAACGCCCAACAAGTGCCGAGCCTTCTTCACTGATGCCGAGAGTGGTCTTGTGAGCCGAGTAACACCTGTTATTCTACCTGATATGGTCGGGGCGAAGATGCCTCAGTTCAAGGCGTGGAGTCAGGAGGATGAGGAAAAGGTGAAGCGCCAGTGCCTCTGTCTGATGGACGAGGAGGGCGAGGTCAGCTTGCCCCTCATCAACAAGGCCATCGAGGAATGGGACGAAGACAAGCGTCAGGAGTATCTGCAGACACTGCGTTATTCGCTCGATGTGCTGCGTCGTCGTGCTGCCCTCAACGGTTTCCGAGCTGGCATCATCGCCTATCTGTTGGAAGGTCGTCAGGAGACGGAGCGCGCCATCCGCTTTGCCCTCTGGTATGCTGAGCGTTGCCTGCACTACCAGTTGCAGATCTATGGTGACAAGATCGACGCCCTCCACAACGGCGCGCTGAGCACGAAGGCATCGAAGGGCAATGTCCGCTATCTGGATGTACTCCCCAAGGAGTTCACAAAGGAAGACTTGGTCAACCTCCGTCTGTCCAACAACGAGTCGCCAGTAGTAAAAACCATCATCTGTCGCTGGGTGAAAGAAGGTCTCATCGCAAAAATCGACACCAACCTCTGGCAGAAGATCCAGTCGTAAATGAGCCTCCCTTAGGGGAGGCTTTTTAGCTGGTTGTCCAGCAATTATCAATCAAATAGTTCACTCATTGTTACTACTTTCTGGAAAAGTCCGCTATGAGCATTGTGTTTCAATCCAAGTGTTGTTACAAGCGTTAAGTGGATGGTTTGTTTGAATGACAGTCTTTCTTGTAAAGTAGCAATCCTACCTCTAAGCGCCAGTTCGTCTTCATTTTTCGGTTCATACTCTGTAGATAGGAATTTCATCTCGCAGAGGTTAACCACACGGTCATCTCTGATAATCAGCATATCAATCTGGGCACCAGTCTTATCTTCATCACCCTTGACAATCCATGGTGATTCTGTTGATGAGACGCCTTCCACACCCAGTGCTTTCTTAATCATGGTGATATGATTGAAACATACCCGTTCAAAAGCCAATCCACGCCACGAATTGAGTTTGGGCATATTCTTTTGGTGCTGCCAATAAGCTTCATCGGTCACATTCTTTCCGTTGATGAAACGCAGATAGAATATGCAGAAGCTGTCAGTCAACTTATATCTTACCTCTTTTTGATTTCTTCCGAATGGATGATAACAGGAAATGAAATCACTGGCCATCAGGGTTTCGAGCATCTTGCTAAACGAACCACCAGAAGTGAAACCAAGTTTCTCCACGATTTCGTCACGTGTAAAACCCGTATGTCGTTTTGCAAGCAGTTTAACTACCTTCATGTAATCATCAGGATTGATAAATAGTGAGGCAAAAAGACGAATGAACTCAGATTCCAGTTTCGCATTCCGGCAGAAGAATAGTGCATCGATATTTTGCGCAAGGCTCTTCCCACGCTTAAAATAGTCCAGATAATAAGGTATTCCACCTACTATCATGTAACTCTCAATCAAGTCGTAATCCGACATAGCAATACCCTTCGACTCAAAAAAACATTTACACTCGCCCAATGTAAAAGGAGACAACTTGAGTTGGCAAGTCAGGCGGTCGTACAGCCCCCCCTTGCTGTTAACCAGATTGTCGAGCATCCACGATGTCGCGCTACCACACACCACCAACATCACATGATTGCGCCAGGCACCCCATGTGTTCCAAAAGTTCTCGAAAGCCATCAGGAACTTTGAACGAGGTGTATCCATCCAAGGCAATTCATCAATAAATATCAGTTGACGACAGCCATCATTTTTCTCGTCTAACAACGCTCCCAACATCCTGAAAGCTTCCATCCACGATATCGGACAATGACTCTCTTCCAGTCCGTATCGCATTAAACTGGCATAGAAAGCCTCGAGCTGGTCACGCATTGTAATCTTACGCTCCTTGTCATATGGCGAAAGTCCGCTGTGATAGAAAGTCATTTTGTCTTGAAACAACTCCTTGACGAGGAATGTCTTTCCCACTCGTCTGCGACCATAGATGGCCACAAACTCCGACTTTTTCTAGTCTAAGTCATGGAGTGTCGGCTTTCAACAACTGTTGAAGGCATGACATCTCTTTCTTTCTGTCAACGAATTTCATATCTCTTAATAATTATGATTGAAAAACATTATGTTTTATAAACATAACGTCTCTCTTAGATTATTTTGTATTTCCACTTCATATTTTTCCTAATGTCACCTTCATTGTTCGAGCATTTGCAGCGCATAGACCATGAGAAGCTTTTTTTCTCAAAAGTTGCTGTTAAATCGCAAATCTCCATCACAGGCACAGCACTACCAACAAACAGAAGATAATAAAAATCCAGAGGATGACCCTCAAACAAGAGCCCCAGCCATCAAGCAGGAACTCGAAAATGGCTCCGAGTCCATGAAATAGCCAACCTAAAATGCCACCACCTGTAAAGATGATAAGTACCAAAACGAGAAGTCCAATAATTGCTAATATTTCCATTTCAACATCGTTTCATTTCTTGAATAATGTGTTCAATGACAGATTCTGAATTTTGTAGCCAATCGACAGTCCATACATGCATAAGGTGCCAGCCTAACATCTGGAGCACTTTTGGCTGTACTACCTCACGGTCGCGGGCTGTTTTCAGCTGGACATAATTGGAGCCATCACAAATGATGCCTAAAGCATAGCGGTCTGAGTGTAATGGGTCGATGATGGCCAAATCTACTCTCAAGGCAGAAGAGCCTATGGAAGTCTTCACCTCATATCCCTTACGACGTAAAGCCTCTGCAATTTGTTCTACAATCAGAGAATGATCCTCTGTAGATTGAGCGGATGCGGGAAGCATAGATGTTCCATGCTCTGCAAAACGTAAGAATTGTTTGAGTCCAAGCACACCCTCAGCCTGAGTACGACGCTCGTCAATCTGTTCAGGACGCAGTATGGAGAACACTTTCATCTCATAACGGGCACGACTGACAGCCACATTCAGGCGTCGTTCACCACCAATCTTATTCAAAGGTCCGAAGTTCATCGACAGTTTTCCTTCCTTGTCAGGGCCATAGCCTACGCTAAAAAGAATAACATCACGCTCATCGCCTTGCACATTCTCCAAGTTCTTGATGAAGAGTGGTTCTTCGGCCTCCATGTTCTGCTGCTCCAAATCGGGATGCTGAGCCAACGCCTCACAAATCAGGTCCTCTATCAAATCACTCTGTGTTTTCGAGAAGGCCACAATACCAATGCTCCTTGCCGGTTCGTTTTGCAGACGCTGTAGTGTTTCTGCCACAATCGCCTCGGCCTCGGCATGATTCGTACGCGTCTTACCTTGATCATAATAGCCTTCGACGTATTGCAACGTCACATGGGGCACCATATCGTCAGCCGACGGGAAGGTGGTGAGTCTCCCATCATAATAATTCTGATTACTGAATGCTATCAGACTCTCATGTTTCGAACGGTAGTGCCAACCCAAATAGCGCGATGGCATGCTGAGCGAGATACAGTCGTCGAGGATACTCTCCAGGTCGTCCACGTCGGCTTCATCGTCATCAGTAGTATTGGCTGAGAAGAAACTCGTTGGTGGCATCTGCTTTGAGTCGCCCACCACAATAACAGCCTTACCACGACAGATGGCTCCAACAGCCTCGCTTGTGGGCATCTGCGAAGCCTCATCGAACACCACGAGATCGAACTTCGGACCGTTGATGTCGATATACTGCGCCACGCTGAGCGGACTCATCAACATCACAGGACATAGCTTGGGCAAGAGTGCAGGCATTTGGTCAATGATATTGCGAATAGTTGCGCCACGTCCCTTATTGCCTATGCGTTTTCTCAGCAGTGTCAGTTCACTGCTTATTTCAGGATCACGGTCACCTACAGGTACTTGCGCTGACAGACGCGCTACCAATTCTTGACGCGTCAGTTCTTGGAACTCGCTGGTCAACTCACGATATCGGTCAATGGTCTGTTCGAGACCGGCACTATCAGTCTGACGCATAGCCACAGCACATTGCTCCCATAGTGGCAACAGATCTATGTTCTTCTGCCATCGCTCAGTAGCAGCACTCAGAGCATCGAGGTCATCAAGCAAGTCATTACTGACATCGGCCAATGCCGCAAACTTACGCCACTTGTAATCAGCCTCTAACAGTTGACGTGGCGTCTTGTTGAAGTAAGACATCTGCCGCCCACGCTCCAATTGTTTCTTCACGCCATCGATAATCTGTGGCAACAGCGGCAACTGCTTCTCAAGTGTATCGCCCATGATATATGATGACACTTTCGATTGTGGACGTTGCTTAGGCATCAGTCCGCTGAGTGGATGACCGCTACGCTCAGCACTCATGTGTAGATAGCGGTTGATGGCATCATAGAGCGATGTACCATCAGTTTGTTTCTGATGCAGGGCATCAATATATTGGATGAGTTGCAACCGCTGCTGAAAGAGCTGATCTGCCACTCGTTGGAAACCTTCTGGAGCTTCAGCGCCAACCGCATCGATAGCTTGTTGCATCTGACGCAGGAAATGCTGTTTATCCACCTTGTTGGAGTGCAATTCCAGACAGAAAGGCGCAAGCCCTATCTTATCCAACCTCGACTGTACAACATCAAGGGCAGCCTTCTTCTCTGCGACAAAGAGCACACGTTTCTGATGATAGAGCGCATTGGCAATGAGATTGGTGATGGTCTGGCTCTTTCCTGTTCCCGGAGGGCCAAAGAGGATAAAGGAACGCCCTTGTTCCGATTCAGCAATAGCCTCCAACTGTGATGAATCAGTATCTACTGGTATCGCCATCTCCTCTGGTCTCATGGCGGCGTCCAACTGCCGAGCATCAATAGGGGCTCCCTCATCTTCCATCATGAGTCGTCCCTCTACCAAAGAACTGATGATGGGACTTTCCATCACGGCTGCCCCATGACTATGGATATCATTCCACATAACGAACTTCGAAAATGAGAAGATGCCGAGCACAGAGTCTTCGACGACCTCCCATTCCGTTTGTTCCTTGACGGCCTCGCGTACCAGATGGAGTACCAGACTTACGTCAATACCGTGGGCATCCTTCGGCAATGGATTGACACCCTCCACATCAATATCAAACTGCTGTTTGAGCATCTCCATCAGCGTGATATTAAGCATTACCTCTTCATCACGCTCACGAATAGCATAAGCACCCTTTTTCATAGGAACAATCTCAACAGGTACCAACAAAATAGGTGCAGCATACTGACGGCCTCCGGCTCTTTCATTCCAGTTCAGCGTGCCTAAAGTCAAGAACAACGTGTTAACACCACTCTCTTCCAAATTGTTACGCACGGCTCGATAGATACCCTTAAGTTCCTTCTGCTCAAGAACAAACTCCTTGCCTTGGTCCAGTTCATCTTCTAAAGTAGCAATATCGTCATGCTCATATCGAATAGCATTCTTGCCTAACTTCATATTTAGCAAGTTATTGCGCAGACTCAGATCCAATAATTTACGTTCCCACAGGCGCAACTTTGTAGCCGTTTCCTTCAGCCCGTCACCTTCCCTCTGGGGAATCATTTTCTCGGCTTCTGCTAATGCTTCCTTTGCAGACTGCAACAAGGCAGCCAAGCGCACTTGTTCGCTTGGAGTCAAATCAAGACTCTGTGCCTCTTGTTCCATCTGAGCCGTCTGCTTGAGACAGACTGATAATTGATGCTTTATATTCATTAAGCTTTGTTCTTTTTAAGCAAAAGGGTTCTACAAACTCACGACATGGGTATTCCTAGGAAATATTTTTACTTCTTAAATGACT
>JAEEGL014098263.1_pt1 | contig 11010 bp, 6 predicted proteins | sample 9134231 | NCBI WGS metagenome assembly JAEEGL01 (sample SAMN16246548, study PRJNA631951) | gut metagenome | biome: gut microbiome; feature: rumen; material: fiber-attached | host: Bos | place: Iran: Karaj | collected 2018-10
AAGAATACCGGCGCGGTGAGCGGCAAGGAGGTCGTACAGGTGTATCTGAAAGCGCCTCAGGGGCTCCTCGGAAAACCTGCCAGGGTGCTCTGTGCCTTCGGAAAGACCTCGCTCCTTACTCCCGGAGAGAGCCAAAAACTTGAGTTTAAGATACCGGATTACCTGATGTCATCCTATGACGACGGCGGCGTCACCGGGCATAGATCCGCCTACGTGTGCGAGCCCGGGGAATATGAGTTTTTCGTGGGGAGCGATGTAAGGAGCGCCGTTAAGGCAGGCAGCTTTATTCTGGATGAGCTTAAGATCACGGCACAGTGCGAAGAGGCCTGCGCGCCGGTCCGCGGGTTCATGCGCCTGAGCCCCCGGTATGTTAACGGCGCTGTTGAAAAAAGCTATGACAAAGTGCCCGTAAGAACGGCAGACCCCAATAAAAAGAGGCTGGACCGGCTCCCGAAGGCCAATGCCTGTGTGGGCGATAAGGGCTATAAGCTCAGTGACGTTGAAGCGGGAAAGATATCCATGGAGGAGTTCATAGAGCAGCTTACCGATGAGGATCTGTGCGCGATCTCCCGCGGCGAGGGAATGAGCTCGCCCAAGGTGACGGCGGGTATCGCGGGAGCGTTCGGCGGTATCACGGACAGGCTTAAGGACTTAGGCATTCCTGTTGCGGGTTGTGCCGACGGACCGAGCGGGATCAGAATGGACTGCGGGACACATGCTTATTCCCTCCCGAACGGAACCTGTCTGGCCTGCACATTCAGCGAAGAGATAAATGAAAAGCTGTTCAATTGGGAAGGCCTCGATCTGAGACGGCACAGGATAGACGCCCTTTTGGGACCGGGTATGAATATCCACAGGAACCCGCTGAACGGCAGAAACTTCGAGTATTTTTCCGAGGATCCGCTTTTGACCGGAAAGCTCGTGGCCGCTCAGATCAGGGGACTGCATAAGTACGGAGTTTTCGGTGTGATCAAGCACTTCGCGGGGAACACTCAGGAGTATAAGAGGCGGAATGTCAACAATATCATGTCCGAGAGAGCACTTCGCGAGATATACCTGAAGGCCTTTGAAACAGCGGTAAAAGAAGGCCCCGCAATGACGATCATGTCGTCTTACGGTCCTGTTAACGGCATCTATTCCGCCAGCAATTACGATCTGCTCACAACGATCCTCAGAAAGGAATGGGGATTTAAAGGGATCGTCATGACCGACTGGTGGGCTATGGGCAATGACGGGGAAGGCGCCAAAGCCAGTATTTCAAACGTTGCGTCACAGGCCAGGGCGCAGAACGATATTTTCATGGTCTGCAGTGATGCCGGAAGCAATTCCAATAACGACAACCTTAACGAGTCGCTTGCAAACGGAAGGCTTACCAGGGGGGAACTGGCACGGAACGCGGCAAACATACTGGGATTTATCATGCGGACACAGGCGTACCGCCGCGCACAGACAGGAGACTCTGACCTCGATAAAGAGCTGCTGGATGCGGTTTCGACGGAGGACAGCGCCCTTCACGATATGATGAAGGTGGCGATGGGTCCGGATATTACGGAACTCGACGCAGGCAGCATAAAGATCGGACGGGGGGCTTCCACATCATTCTTGCTTTCCGCGCCCCACAGATGCCTTCCGGAACTGGAACTGGTGATAAGAGCGGTCGATCAGCCGGATGTCGCGCAGCTGCCCGTTTCGGTATTTCAGAATAAAGAACTTGTGAAAACAGTGACACTGACCGGCATGGACCGCGAATGGCAAACGGTCAGGATCACGCTTGGTCCGGTATTTGTCGCCAATTTCTTCCTGAAGTTCTATTTTGCCCAGGGTGGGCTTGAGATCAGATCCGCAAGGCTGATCATCGTCAAAGATCTGGAGGAAGAATTTAAAAAGCGGATCGCGCAGTTCACATGATCTTCTGAAAGGAGGTCCGGCTCGTGGACAAAAGAAACGAGTACTCAAAAAAGGCAATAAGGGAAGCACTGATACGGTTATCCCGGACCAAACCCTACTCAGAGATAACGGTCAGCGAACTGTGCCGGGAGGCAAAGGTGTCACGTTCCACGTTTTATAATAACTACAGTCTTTTCAACGATGTGGTTGCGGAAATGAGCGAAGCATATATGGAAAAGCTCCGGGGCAGGCGCCTGACGCGGGATTTCTTCGATTCGCTCAAGGATGAAGGCGATGAGCTGAAGCTTTTGCTGGAGAGCGGCGTGTTCGGGCGGGAATTTACCATGTACCTGCGCGATATCGTCCGGGAGGAGATCATAGCCCGGGGCCGGTGCGAGCCCGAGGATATTTCGGTCAATGTCACTACGCTCTATCATGCGTTCGGAATATTCGGAGCGCTTCAGAATCTGCTGGCCATGCGGGGTGAGCCCGAGATCAGGGACGAGGGCTATCGCCGCGGCATTGACGCATTGATGGAGATAATCAGGAGCTTCACCGATTTATCGGACATTTTACCGTGATTCGGTACGATAAGTTTCGGAGGGGGTTCGTTTAATAACAAAATATGATAAGATATCCGCAGAAAGCGTCGGAAACCGTTCGTGCGCTTTTTGCGGATTTTTTTATTGATCGGGAGAGGTGAGCATATGACAGAGAAAAGGACTCAACCCATCTGGAAAAACTTTATACATCTGATCGGACAGATCCGGCTGCCGATCCTGCTCATTGCGCTTGCTTTTTTCATAAATCTGGGAAGGGCCGCGATAGGTCTGGCGGTCCCGGAAAAGATCGCCGGGCTGGCGGATATGGAGTTTACCGGAGCAAACAGCCCGCTGGTACAGACTGCGGTCGGTATCTGCCTTACGATCTTTGCGCTGGCGCTGGCGGAGTTTGTCGGAGGGCTGGCGGCGACTTATATAACCTATATTGCCAAAGCCCGCATCAATCGCGACTTTCAGGCGGCTGCTTCACGAAAGGTGTTTGCGCTGACAGTCGCCGAAGCGGAGGCGCGCGATCCCAAGGAGTTCATATCCAGGATCACGACAGATACCGGTTTCGTGAGTGATTTTCTGATCGATCTGCTGGTGCTCGAGGTCCCCAGACTGTATTTCCTCATCAGCTCGCTGATTAAGGTCTCACGCATGGGCAACGGCATGCTCCTGCTCAGTTTTATCCTGATCGTACCTGTGATCGTTTTCGGCGCGGCCTGGTCCGGACATGTAACATACAAAAGTCAGACCCGTCTGCAGAATACCATTGCGCGCCTGACTGCGAGACTCGCCGAAAAGGTGGAGCATGCGGAGATCATAAAGGCGTACAACAGAACGGAGGATGAGATCGCGGACGGCGACGTTTTTATCGATGAGATGAAGGCTGCCCAGAAAAAGACCACACTGGCCGCAGCTTTTAACCAGCTGATCGCGAATATCCTGTTTATTGTGCCGACGCTCATCATCATGACGGCAGGCGCAATGCAGCTGCTCGCGGGAGATATCTCCACGGCGCAGTTTATCGCGTATTTCGGCCTCGGCGCGACGTATCAGAAGTATATTGCCGACCATCTTACGCTGTGGGTGCTCGCCAAAAAGGCTCAGGGCGCGACATTTCGCATTTCCGGGATCATGACGCTTGATGAGGACCGGGACATCGGAGGCGGGCGGATGGCATCTCTCCCCGGTGATATTGTCTTTGAGCATGTCAGCTTCTGCCTCGGCGGTAAGGAAATCCTTTCCGATGTCAGTTTTACCGTGAAAAACGGTAGCAAGTTTGCCATCGTGGGCGGGAGCGGCGCCGGAAAATCGACGCTGCTGAACCTGACCGAGCAGTTCTACCGTCCGGAAAAAGGCTGCATAACGCTGAACGGCGTGGATATACGTGAATTTGAGATCGGCAGCTATCGCGATCTGTTTTCCTATCTTCCTCAGAATGCTCCGGGATTTGACGGGACCGTGCGCGATTTTCTCTGTTACGGATCCGAGACTCAGCATTCGGACGAGGAACTCAAAAGTTTTCTTGAGGAGGTCGATATGCTCGAGGCCGTCGAAGCAAACGGCGGACTGGACTACGCGGTCGGAACGGGAGCTTCGAAGCTTTCCGGAGGGCAGAGGCAGCGTCTGGCCGTGGCCAGGATGCTGCTGAAGGGCGCTAAGATCGTTCTGGCGGACGAGGCAACGAGCGCGCTGGACTACGAGGGTTCCCGGCGCATTGCGGCACTGATCGACAAGTATGCCGCAGGAAAGACTAGGATTATCGTTGCGCATGATCTTTCAACGGTACTGGACGCGGACTCGATCCTGGTGCTGGACAGGGGCAGGGTCGTGGGCATCGGTACGCACGAAAGTCTAAAGGACAGCTGTCCGGCATACCGGCGTCTTTTATCGGGCGGAGAGGAGGAAGAAGCATGAAGAACGTATCAGACCTTGAAACGGAAAGCATCGCGGTCAAAACCAAAAAGCCTTTAAGAACGCTCTATAAAGGAGTCAAACTGCCGGTGATGCGCACGCTGTTCGGCTCGCTGCTGTATCTTTGCGGTACGCTTGTCATCGCAACGCAGGCTGATGCCGTGGCTGCGATCTCTGTCGGGAATTTCAAAGACCTGTCGCCTGTATTTACTTATGCGCTGATGTGCGCGATCGGTTATGTCCTGTCCTTCGCAAGCGTGGTCGCCGATCTGGGCTTTGTCGAGCTGGCGGCGCGGATACGAAAAAAGATATGGAAAAAAATCATGCGCCTCCCGCTCAGCACCTATGACAGGGAGAGCCCCAACCGGGTATTAAGCCGCGTTACATCCGACCCGGAGTATTCCTATCAGCCCTTTAAGCTGCTGCAGCTCGTTTTCACGCTGATCGCCTTTCTCCTGCTGGTACTGGTGGGCGACGCAGCCATCTCGGAGCTGGTTCCGATCCTGATCATCGGTTTCATCGTCACCATCGGGATCATGATGTTTTCGGCCCGTTTCAGTGAGCGCGGCGCGGTGTATGTGGCAGGCAAACTCGCCGCTTTTACCGCTTTTCTCGCGGAGCGATTCGGAAGGATCCGCTTTATCAAGGCGATGAACGGTGAGGAAAGGGAGAATGCCGCCGGGCTGCGCTGCATTGAGGAGCGCTACAAGGCGGATAAGTATAACGCCATGGCCAATACCTTTGTTCAGTTCGGTCAGGCCTTTCTTACATTTATCCTGTTTGCCGCCGCGTTTCTTGCCGGCAGCATGCTCATCCGCAGCGGCAGTGTCAGCTCCGGCACCGCGCTGGCAGCGTTCTATGCTTACGGCAGCAACCTGGTGCTGGTGTTCCAGCTCTTCGCGCAGTTCCCGTCCGTGTTCTCCGCTACAAAGGGCGGCAGCAAAAAGATCGTTTCCATCCTCGAAGAGGAAGAGGAGAATCCGTATGCCGGAAGCAGCGTGATTCCGGAAGCCGGGGATCTGAGCCTTGACAAGGTATCCTTCAGTTACGGCGACAAAGAGGTCGTCCACAGCGTAAGCGCGCATATTCCCAAGGGAAAGCTCACGGCCATCGTCGGCCCGAACGGGAGCGGCAAAACCACATTGCTGCGCCTGCTCGACCGCCTGTACCCGGATTACGGTGGGGACATCCGGATCGGAGAGTCCGGAAGCGAGGTATCCCTCTATGCCTGGCGTGACCGCTTCGGCATCGTCAGTCAGAATGCCGGTCTGTTCGAGGGGAGCATCCGCGACAATATCTGCTATGGCGTCAGGAATGTAAAGGAGGAGGAACTGCAGGCTGTCATCAGACTGGCATGTCTGGAGGATCTGATAGCTTCACATGAAGGAGGACTCGGGTTTAACGTAGGTTCTGACGGAGGAAAGCTCTCGGGCGGCGAGCAGCAGCGTATCGCGATCGCCAGGGCGATGCTGAAAAACCCTGAGTACCTGATCCTTGACGAGGCTACCGCAAATCTCGACCCGGTGACGGCGCAAAAAATCAGGGCGGGCGTTTTGGCCCTGGCACAGGGCAGGACAGCGATCCTTGTGGCACATGACTACCGGATGGTGGCCGGAGCACAGCACGTGATCGTAATGCGCGGCGGAGCGGTGGAGGATGAAGGGACAGTTGAGGAATTAAAGGAGAGAAATGCGTTTTTCAGGGCTTTTGCCGGAGAATGAGAGGAGAGTATCATGTTTTTTAAATATCTGGAATGGATACGTTTGCTGCATGACATGAAACGTTATCAGAAGGTGGACGACTATGACGGGACGGCCGTGCCGGGTCATCTCTTTAAGTTTTATCCGGAAGGTGCCGTGAGCAGCGACGGCAGCCGCTATCACGGGTTGTTCAGGAAGGGCCGGGAGAACAGACTGCTGATCGTGCTCGACGGAGGCGGTTTTATCTTTGATAAATACAGCGCGGCGCGGCCTTCGGGCGATACTTTCGACGAAAGCAGGCCGACCTTTTACGACAGCTGGTGCAAACCCGAAAAGAATGCTTACGCCAGGCTGAGCATGTTCAATGAGAAGTGTAAAAAGAGTCCTTTTTACGGATGGAGCCTCCTGTATGTACCGTACGCGAGCGGTGATTTTCACGGCGGAGCGGGTGAGTTTACATATGAGGATACCGAGGGGAAGGAGCGCATCTTTTACGCGCACGGAAATATCAATCTGCACCTGTGCATAGATTTTGCAAAGCAGTTCTGCCCGGAACCTGAGAAGCTGGTCGTGCTCGGCTGCAGCGCGGGAGGGTTCGGTACGGCTTTCGTGGGCAACGATATCCTAGAGTGCTTCCCGGACTGCCGGGACTGCACCTGCATCGTGGACGGAGCGGCGATAGACTGCGACCTTAAGGAATGCTCCGAAACGCTCTGGCATGTGCCGGGATCTGTCGGGGCCGCGATCCGCACCAACGACCCGGTGGCCGACGGGCTTGAATACCTCTACGCGCATCAAAAGGACAGGGTAAAGATCGGCTATGTGATCTCCCTGCGCGATTATGTGCTTATGAAGTATCAGAACTTTATCGACACGAAGAAGGAAATGGGAGATTCTCCCGAAGCCGGAGAGCGTATGGAGCAGATCATCCGGGGCACGGCTAAGCGCCTGTCCGCCTCGATCCCGGATATCAGCTATTTTATCTACAATTACAATTTCAACGATATCAACGGACGACCTATGGCCTCGAACGGGGCTACCTCGCATTGCTGTCTCTGGATCCCGGAGTTCATGCGCTTTGAGCGCGAGGGCTGTACCGGACTGCAGTGGGTCAAAAACGTGATCGAAGGGAAAAAGACGCAGATCGGCAGGGAACTGCTGAACTGAAGGTAATTTTACAGACGGAGGGCGGAGCATGAAATATGTATTTAATACTGAGAATTATCACAGGTTTGATATGATACAGGATAATGTCCTGCCCTCCAGAAGCTATTTCATCCCCTACGGCAGCAGGGAGCGGATGGAGGGGATCGCGACGCCGGAAAAAAGATACCGTTCGGACAAAGTCGAGGTCTTAAACGGCGAGTGGGATTTCCGGTTTTTCCGTGAACCGAAGGAGCTGCCCGCAGTGTTTGATACTGACGATACCGCATTTGACCGGGTGCGGGTTCCGTCCTGCTGGCAGTTTACCGGTTATCTGAAGCCCTTCTATCTTAATTCCAGATATCAATTTCCTTTCAGGCCGCCCGTGATCCCTACTGTCGAAAAGGTCGGCAGGATATTCTTTACAATGGGGGCGGATGCCGGGCTCGGGCTGCACCGGGTCACGCCTGAGGATGAGTATAATTCCGTCGGTGTTTACCGGCGTTTTATTCACATAGCGGACGCGTCAAAAAGGACTATCATTTCATTCCTCGGAGCGGCAGCCTGCATCGAGGTGTATCTGAACGGATCTTATGTCGGTTATTCCGAAGGGAGCCACAATACCTGCGAGTTCGACCTGACGCCGTTTATCACGGAGGGCGCGAACGAGCTTGTCTGCGCTGTCCGGCGCTGGTGTACAGGGTCATATCTGGAGTGTCAGGATATGTTCCGGAACAACGGCATTTTCCGCGATGTGCTGCTGTTTATCTGCGAGAAAACGGATATTTTCGATATCTCTTTCAAAACAATATATTCAAACGGACGCTATCGCGCGGAGATAGGATTGAAGGGCTTTGGCGAGGCGTCCTGCAGGATCGCGCTCAAAGGACCCGGCGTCGAAAAAGACGCGGAACTCGCGATCTGCGGTGAACGCTTCAACTATGCCGGCTTTGGGGATATCGAACCTACAGAGTGGAACGCCGAATATCCGGTGTTATATGAATTGCTGCTTGAAACCGCGAGCTGCGCCGTCGTCATAAAGGTGGGGTTCAGGCGTGTCAGTATCGAGGGTAATCTGTTTAAGCTCAACGGCCGGCTGCTGAAACTCAAGGGAGTCAACCATCACGACGCGACGCCCGCGGCAGGTTATACGATGACCGCCGAAGAGATCGTAAGAGATGTTGAGATCTGCAAAGAGTACAATATCGATACGATCAGAACCTCCCATTACCCGCCGGATCCGCTCCTTACAGAGCTGGCCGATGAAAAGGGGATATATATCATAGACGAGGCGGATATCGAGACTCACGGCGCGCAGTCAATGACTTTTCCGCCCGATTTCAGCCGTATCAGCAAGGATATCAGATGGGCCGCGCACTTTGTGAAAAGGGCGGAGCAGATGTATGAGCGGGATAAAAACCATCCCTCCGTCATCATGTGGAGTCTGGGGAATGAGTCAGGGGGATACGCCTGCCAGGATGAGATGGCGGCCTTTTTAAAGTCCCGTTCCGAGCTGCCGCTCCATTACGAAGGAGCGGTCCACAGCAAAAAGATCGCGTACGACGTGGCGAGCCAAATGTATCCTCCGGCCTCCGACCTGCACAGGATCGCAGAGGGAACGCATAAACAACGCGCCTTTTTGGACAGACCGTATTTCCTTTGCGAATATGCCCATGCCATGGGACTCGGACCGGGCGATGTTGAGAGCTACTGGAAAGAGATATATGCCTATGACAATCTGATGGGGGGCTGCGTATGGGAGATGAACGACCACGCCGTTCTGCATGAAGACGGAAGCTATACATACGGCGGCGATCACGGCGAATATATGCACGACGGGAATTTCTGCGTTGACGGGCTGTTCTTCCCTGACCGAAGGCCGTCCTCAGGCGCGAAATACGTCCGTTTTGTCTATCGGCCGATCCGGGTCCGCCATTGCGGCGAAGACCGTTTTGAGATATTTAATACAACGGCTTTTTCGGACGGGGACAGGTATCTGCTCCGCTTCTCTTCAGGGGGAAAGCTGTTCTGTGAAGAAGCTTATCCTGTACTCCCGCTAAGCAAAAAAACTTTTTCTGTTGCTTTGCCGGAGTATGACGGCGAGGGCGATCGTTTCATTGATATAGAGACTGTCGATACGGTCACGGGCCGGACGGTGTCTGTTGAGCAGCTTATACTGAACGAGAGCTTCAGAAAGATCGACGGGCTGAAGATAAAGGCGCTCCCTGAGGATTTTTCCGTGGACGGACAGGGCCGCATTCTATACGGAAATCTGGCATCCGCGCAGGAGGATACGCTGCTTTACCGGGCGGCAACGGACAATGATGCCCTTATCATGGGCATGATCCCTCAGGCCCTGCATGTGCAGCGGTTCTATCGCACAAAGGAAAAGCTCGTCAGCATCGACCGTAAAAGTGAAAGTGTCGAGGTCAGGAAGGAGATTTCCTGCGGGAAGCTGCGGTTTGAGGAGACAACCGCCTATATTGGCACGGAGGAGGGCGTCCTTGTCAGATGTGTTCTCCGGCCGGTGAAAGGAAAAGCGCTGCTCCCGCGATACGGCAAAGCATTCCGCCTGGACAAAGCCTTTGACAGGGTATCCTACTGCGGCCGCAGCAGCGAAAGCTATGCCGACATGAAGGAGCATGCGCCCATAGCGCACGTAAACTGTCATGTATCCGATATGACCGAGCCCTATATCCGCCCGCAGGAATCGGGGAACAGGTCGGACACAAGGTTTGCCGCGATATCGAACGGCAGTGAGACATATATCTTCGAAGCGGTCGGGCGCGCTTTTGAACTGGGGATCAAACCGTATTCCGACCGGGAACTGATCCCGATGCGGCATATGAAAGATGTTATCTGCAGCGGGACATATGCGGCCGTTTCCATGTTTCAGGCCGGTATCGGCAGCGGAAGCTGCGGACCGATCGCAGGAGACGCCTATCAATACCCTATGAACCAGGATTACAGCTTTTCATTCCTGATCAGAAAAGAATAAAAAGGTAACTTGTGGACACTTATTATTTCATCGCCTTTAAGGTTAAGTCGGGAAGAGCGGTTATTGTTGATGAGCCTTCAAAGCCCAATAAGGACAATGCGAAGACCACATTCAAGACCAATAAGAAGATGCCCCTCTATGCCGATGAGTACGCAGACGAGCAGATCGGAACCCTGAAGAAGGGCGCAAAGTTCAAGCTTGTACAGTTCGTACGCGACGGCGAAGGCAATTTCACCAGGATCTGCGTTAAGTCAAACGGCGTAACAGGCTGGATCGATTCGACGGATTTCGCAGATTACACCGAATTCTTCGTAAAGAATCCTCCCGTTTGGGAATAAGGTAAACAGGATAATTTAAGGGCCGTCCTTAGGGGCGGCCCTTTTGTCTTGCGGTATTGTCTGTTTTTTAGGTTTGACCGTTACGAATTGCGTATCTCGAAGATCCCGTCCGGGGTGTAGAGATCCGCGTCGAAGAGCGCGAACGGCTTTCCGGTTTTGATATAGAAGGCGACGTAGTAAGTCTTCCCGGACTCGGCCTCGTCATAAACCTGTTGGGCGACCGTGAGTCTGTACTCGTTGTCGAATTCCAGCTGCCAGGAATAAGCGGTGCTCTCGTCATCGGAAATATCCACGCATTCCTTGTAAGTAAGAGTGGAAAGCCTGAAATACGCTTCCTTTGGATTATCGGAGCCGGCCTGCTTTCTGAGCCTGAAAGCTATGCACAGGGCAATGGCCAGAACAAACAGCGCCACGCCCCAGCCGACCGCAGGGTTCGGAACGAGCACGATCGAGAGCAGGCAGAATAAGCCTACGGGTATCAC
>JAEEGL015734886.1_pt1 | contig 11010 bp, 13 predicted proteins | sample 9134231 | NCBI WGS metagenome assembly JAEEGL01 (sample SAMN16246548, study PRJNA631951) | gut metagenome | biome: gut microbiome; feature: rumen; material: fiber-attached | host: Bos | place: Iran: Karaj | collected 2018-10
AAATGAAGGCCTGCTGTTGGGGCTGCAGAAGAACCAATGTTTTTGGCATATACTGTCTGATATCTATCTTTGTCTTTTAGTTTTTCTTTAATATATGGTGGTAGTGGCATTGTTCCTAATTTATCTAATATTTCATAAAAAATGCCATCATATATAAAAGTTACTTCTCTGATACCTTCTTCACCTATACCTATGCATTTTGCTTTTAATAAACCATTTCCGAAGGAGATAATTGTTCCAACTTTTACTCTTTTGGCTGGTTTTGCTAATACCTCCCAGTTATCTTTTTCTGTGTTTTTTAATAATAACAATTCAATTAATGCACCGGTATCATTTTTTTCTCCGATTACTCTAGCGGGCATTACTTTAGTGTCGTTTAAAACTAAAATATCATCTTTATTTAGATAGTCTATTATATTATGAAACACATCATGGGTAATTTCTCCAGTTTTTCTGTCCACGACCATTAGTCTCGATGAATCTCTTTTTGCTAATGGTGTTTGTGCAATTAATTCTTCTGGTAAATAATAATCAAAGTCATCTGTTCTCACACTACCACTCCCAAACTGCAATATATTATAACATAATTTTTAACAAATGGTAAACTTTTTTTATATTTAAAAAACACAGTATTACTGTGTTTCATCATTTGTTCTATCTCCATTACCTTTTATTGGAATTACTTCACCTAGATAACTTGGTTCTGGCTTTATAATACACTGAAAGAAATCCTTTGTTCTAGCAGCTATTTCACGGATATCTCTTTTGGCTTGAAAGGCATATTTCTGCTTATTAGCAGATATTCCTTGTGATTTTAAATCAATGCTTTTAGCAATATATAAAGCTCTATATAAATGATATTTTTGGGTTACTATTACAACTTTATTAGCTTTGAATATTTTTTTTGCCCTATACATACTATCATAAGTTGATAAGCCAGCATGATCCATAAATATATCTTCAGAGGGAATGCCATTTTCTTTTAAATAATTTTTCATAACATTTACTTCGTCATAGTCGTCATGTTCATGATCGCCACTTACTAATATTTTAGGGGCTATTCCTTGATTATATAATTCTATGGCTGTTTTTAGGCGATCTTCCAACATTGGACTTGGATTATTTCTTCTTATTCCAGCTCCCAATACTAATATACAATCTGCTTTATTTAATTCTTTTTGTTTAACTATTTTATTTTGGGTAACTAGTATCATAAATATATTTATTAATGCTATTAAAAATATTGGGATTAATACTATTATTATTATCTTTATTAATTTCTTCATATCTTACCTCTATATAAGTATAGCATTTAAAAAGAAAAAACACAAACACCTGTGTTTTTTCTATCACTCGTGATATTCTATTATATGATTAAATATTATTTTTATTCCTATGGTATATTACTTAATTGACCAGTAAATCTTTCTGTACTTGCACTAATATAACCACCTAATCTACCATCCATAACTTCATTTCCGGCTTCATTTCCATCAACCCATAAATATATTGTAAAATCTGTTTGTTGCTCTGTTAATCGATAGTCTTCAACAAGGGTTATAACGTTGTTTGTGGTATCATTATAGCCCGCAAAATTACCACTATTGGTATATACTTCTTGGCCACCTCTCATGCCTGATACTTCCCATTTGAATCCTGATGTGCTCAAATTAGCTGTTATGCTATCGATGTTTAGATATAGGTAGGCTAAAGCTTGGGCACTACCTTCTCCCACTCTAATGTGAACAGTGGTATTTTTACCGCCACTCCTGTCGCTCGACATAGTTACTGGACCACCTATATCGGTACCTCCAGTATATAATACTTCAAATTTACTAGCTTCGGCTATTACATTGCTATTTTCTCCAGTTGTTGCACTAAAGAAGGCATATGTACTACCTACAACTGCTATTGCAAGTAATAAAACGGCACATATTGTATAAATAAATTGTTTTTTCATTTTATTACCTTCTTTCTACTTATTTTTTTACTGCACTATTTACATTAATTTTAGCACTAAATGTTTTATTCATTAAAGTATTTTGATTAGTATCATCTTCACTTAACCAAATATAAAAATCATATGTATATGTTTCTGGATAAGCGGTTGGTGTAAGTACTGTCATTGGTTTAATATTTAGTATTGTACTATTTCCTATATCTTTAAAATTACCCGTACTTATTGTTTTTCCATCTTCGACTAATTCATATTTATAATTTGAATTTTTTAATTCATTTGACATCATTATATCTTTTAATGATATTTCTATACCTGTTTGATAATTTTTTAAATTTTCTCCAAGTGTTATAATAAAACTGTTTTTATATGCATAATTATATCTATCTTTATCATAGATTGGTGGTCGATTAGCAGAAAAGATATGATCTGTCTGAGTAAAAATTACTGTTGGAATATCTTTTAAGGTTGTTCCTGCGACATGTGTTTCAGCATTAGCATAGGCATACCAACCATAGCTTATGCTGCACATCAGTCCCACCATTATGGTCATGGTGATACTAAGAACAATAATAAATTTTTTAAATTCCACTGTATCACCCTCTTCTACCTTATAATTATACATAATAATAATATCATATTTTTTATATTATTTCAACTTTTATAATTAAAATATTTTGGTTAAAAAAGAGCAGTTTTTGCTCTTTTTGATTATTACATTTTACCAAGTGTTCTAACCATTTGATATGAATAACCCATTTCGTTATCATACCATGCGATTACATGTACTAATTGTTTGCCATCTACTTCGATTACATTAGTTAGATTAGCATCTACTGTTGCTCCACATGTTGAAGATATAATATCTGAAGATACGATAGGATCTTCGGTATAATGTAATGTTTCACTTGTATTATCCTTGAATGCTTTATTTATTTCTTCAACTGTAGTATTTTTTGATAGTTCTACGACAAGGTCTACTAATGAACCATCTGATACTGGAACTCTGATAGCAGATCCCAATATTTTTCCATCTAGTTTTGGTAATACTTTGCCAATTGCTTTAGCAGCACCGGTTGAGGTTGGAACCATGTTCATAGCGCATGCCCTTCCTCTTCTTTCCATAATACCTTTTTTATGTGCTACATCTAGTGTAACTTGATCATTAGTATATGCGTGAATAGTAGTCATATTCCCTTTTACTACTTCAAATTTTTCATCCAATACCTTTAATACTGGAGCAAGGCAATTAGTTGTACATGAAGCAGCAGATACTACAATATCATCATTATTTAGTATTTCATGATTAACATTGTATACTACCGTTTTCATTTCGCCTTTACCAGGAGCAGATATTAAGACTTTCTTAGCACCTGCTTCGATATGTAACATGGCTTTTTCTAAACTTGTAAATTTACCTGTACACTCTAATACAACATCTATATCCAATTCTTTCCATGGTAACTTGTTAGGTTCCATTTCCCCATATACTTTTATTTTCCTGCCATCTACATAAATTGCTTCTTCATCGAAAGTAATCTTTCTATCATATCTACGATGATTAGTATCATATTTTAATAAATATGCTAATTCTTCTGGTGATGATAAATCATTTATTGCACTAACCTCCATGTCATTTTTTTCTTCGATTATTCTAAATACTAACCTTCCTATTCTTCCAAATCCATTAATAGCTATTTTTTTCATATTATCCTCCCTACTTTATTAAAATTTCGCCATTTTTTATTAAATCACTTATTTCTCCATTTTCGAATCCAATTAAAGCACCAACTAGTAAATCTATACTATCATCTGAGCCATTAGTAATTTTTATTTCAATAATTTTTGTTTCAGATGGTTTTATAATGTCTTCAACTGGGTTAATTGAATCTTCAGATAGTGTTATGCTTACATTATTTTGTATTTCTTTGGGATTTATTAATAAATAATACATACCATATTTTATGGTTGATGTATATGTATTTTTTAATTCTATATCAACGTATTTTTCCTGTTTTGCAGGAACCGTTATATATTTATCTGAATTTTCTTTTAATGAATAAACTATATTATAGTCGGCATGAGAATCTTCAAGTTTGCTTGCTTCTGGGTCGTAAGCAAATGTGTTATAAAGCGTAATTCCACCAACCGACAATAATAACAAAAAGAGAATTATCAAAATTGATCTTTTACTCATAATATCTCTCCTTTACTAGTGAATTATAAAATTAATAATATCAGTAAATGTTAATCCCCATATGTATAAGATTATTGCGGCCATACTTAGAAATGGTCCAAATGGTATTATGTTATCTTTCTTAGCAATTAGTAAATATAATGCAATTGGAAATGCTATAAATGTTGCAAAAAAGATATTACATACTGACATTGGATAGCCGATTACTAAGCCTACTAGAAACATTAGTTTTATATCGCCACCACCAAGGGATTCTTGTTTAAACATAATATCTCCAAGTTTTTTAATCAAATACATTGTTATAAATGCGCCTGTTCCAGCTATTATTTTTATTGATGTTTGATATATACCAATACTAATTAGATATGTTACTATTATTGTTAAAATAGCAAATATTAGAACTTCATCTAAAATTATCATGTACTCAATATCACTAATTATAACAATTATCAAACTTGAAACAAATATTATAGATACTAATAAATCAAAAGTAAAACCAAATACATGATAGCATACTGCAAATAACATTCCACTACATATTTCCATTAATAAATAGCTTAGTGGTAATCTATCTTTACATTCGCGGCATCTTCCTCCTTGAATAATGTATGATACTATTGGTATTAATTCATACCATTTTAATTTATGATTGCATTTTTCGCAATGTGATGCTGGAGTTATTATTGATAATCCTTTTGATAATCTTGTGGCAAGCACATGATAAAATGACCCCATTATGCTTCCAAATATGAAGAAAAGGGCTAAATATAATTTTTCCATAAATACTCCTTATATGATTGTACTATATATATTGAACATTGGAACGACAACCGCTAGTAATATTACTCCTACTAATCCTGCTAGCATTATTATCATGAATGGTTCAATTAAACTTTTTAATCTTGTGATTATATTAGTTTGTTCTTCTTGATAATATTCTGAAACGTGTTCCATCATTTCTCCTAATTTACCTGTTTTTTCACCTGTTAGTAGCATCTCATAGGCTGTTTCTGGAAAAGCCCAATTTCCTTTAAATGCTACGGATATACCATTACCTTTACTCAAGTTTGAAATTGCATCATTAATGATTTTTTTATAAATTTCGTTTTCTGTTATTTTTCTTAATATTTCCATACTATCTGTTATAAATACATCGTGTTTGATAAGTGTTGAAAAGGTACTGGTAAATGTAACTAATTGATTATATTTTATTATTTCTTTTACTACTGGTATATGCATTGTAAAATATTGCATTCCATATTTAAATGATGTTGATGACTTATATAATATAACAAACAATAATACTACAACTGCTATTCCAGCAAGAATAAATATCCAATAATTTGTAACAAATTTACTAATATTCATTATAACTTTTGTAATAGTTGGAAGTGAGGAACCAGTTGCAGCATACATATTAGTAAATGATGGTACTACATACGTAATTACGAATGTTAATACGGCCATAGCAAATATGAACAAAACACTTGGATATGTCATAGCATTTATAATTTGTTTTCTATTACTATCTTGTCGTTTATAGTATGCAGCCATATCATCTAATACCCCAGTTAAATCTCCTGTCATTTCTGATGTTTTTAACATGTTTATTAACATTTTTGGAAATACTTTACCACGATTTTCTAGGCAACTACTGAAAGGTACTCCTCTACTTAAGTCAAAAACTATTTTTTGATATATCATTTTTGTCTCTTTCTTTTTGGCTTGTCTGCTTAATATTTCCATTGAATCCATTAGTGGTATACCTGATTTAACGTATGTTGATAATTGCATTAAAAAGAAATTTAAATCTTTAGGTTTCATTTTGCTTGAACTTGCTGCAGTTAAACCTAAACTAGTTGATAGTTTATCTTCTTCAATCGATATAATTTCATATCCTTTATTTATTAGAAATGATTCAACATCTGTTTTGTTTTCAGAATCAAAATAACTATCTATTAGTTTTCCTTCTTTGTCTTTTGCCTTATATTTATATCTTATTAATTTTATATTTTTGCCTTTATTTTTATCTGAAAAATCAGTTTTAATTCCTGCCTGTTGTTGATTTACAGCTGTATTATTAGCTACCTGTCCTGCTACATTTGTATTATTTACTGGTTGAGTATTATTTTGCTGAACATTATTGTTATTCATTTAGGCACCACCTTATTATCATTCTACTATTATTGTATCATAAATACGTTTTTTTTAAAACTTTTTTTTGATATTTACATATATTATTTTAGGAAGGAATATTTTTATGAATCAAGGGAGATATTTTATGCCCAATGTGGGGCGAGGAATAAATCCAGGTTTTGTTATGAGTCAACCTTTTATGATGAATAATGGATTTGTTGCTCAAAATAATATTTTTAGTAAAATGATTACTGGAATTAAAAATTTTAATTGGAATGGTCTTTTAAATGGGGCGGGTAAAACATTAAATGTTGTTAACCAAACAATACCTCTCATTAGACAAACGAGGCCAATGATAAAGAATGTAAGAAATATACTTAATGTGGTCAAAGCATTTAAGAAAGAGACAGCAGGGACTAACAATAATACTATTAGGAATGAAAAACAAAATATAGTTATTAAAAAAGAAGTTATAGATGGTAGTTATCCTAACTTCTTTATATAAAAACTCCAATATAATTGGAGTTTTATTATTTTTATATTATTATGTTGTTTTCTGCGCAAGTGTACTTGTTTCGCTAAATGATAACAATACTGTCATATCTTGGAATGGATCGCTTTGCACATTACCAACATTCTCGTGAGTATATCCACTATCTAACCATACATACACTTGATAATAATATGTATATGAGGTATTAGCTGGAACATCATATGTTATTACTGCAGTACTATATTCAACTGGGTTTGCGTTAGATGCTACAACTGTTGATGAAGGGAATGTTGCAGTATAGAATTCTGCTCCATTAGTTCCTGTACAATTGCCAGCTGAAAATGCTGTATCAGCAGCGTTTACTTTCTTGATTGCAAAATGTAAATGTGTTAATGCGTTGTCTCTTTCAGTAGTGCTACTAAAAGATTGACTAAGAACTACTTTTGCTTTAACTTTTAATGTTACTGTACTTGCTATTCCTGTGTTGTTATTTGCCTCTACTGTTGCCCTACCTGCCAAAGTATAGTTGCTATTATAGCAAGTTGCAGTTGGTGCAATTATTTTTCCAGTAGCATTATTACCTGTAATTGTTAATCCTGGTTTAGCAATTACGAAAGAATTTGAACTACCATCTTGAATAATGTTTGTAATCTGAGCAGTATTACTTCTCCATGTCCAGTATGCATACGTTCCACCTGCAGTTATGGCAGCAATTAGTGCTACAGCTACGATTGCTATTATAATGGTATTTCTATTCGAATTTTTATTATTATTTTCTTTTTCCATATTTCCTCCTTATTAATTATTTACTTGAGATGCAGTTGCATAGATGTAGCCGCCTAAACCTTTACCCATATCCGCTTCAACAACTGTATCTGCATTTGCCCAAAAGTATATATTATAAGTAGTAGTTGATACGGCAGCATCGGTATTAAATGTTGTTGTATCGTTATATAATTGTACTTCTGTATTGCTTGCACCGCCTGTAAGTAATCCACACGCTGTTACACCACTTCCACAGGTTGCACTTCCACTTGTAACAGTTGCTAAGGCTGTATTAGTTGGGCATGCATTTTTACATACTGCATATACTATACTATTACTTGACATATTATTATTATCAACATGTAGCATAATTTTAAAACTTCCTGCAGCTGCTGAATTAGCTGTTTTTGATGCAGTTACTGCAGCCCACGAATCATTAGCAGTCGTTGCAGCACTTGCTGAAGTAATTGCAGAAGTTAGTGCACTACCACTTTTAATTTGTGGAATATTTCCTCCAATTTGTGCACTACCAGCATATGTAATAATAAAGTTTCTTGATGTACCATTTACTGAAGCATTAGTAACGTTTGCAGTTATTGTTAACCATGCAAATGTAGCTCCAGCAATTAATGCTATGAATGCTACAACTCCTAATACTGTTCCTATTAATCTTTTATTGTCCAAGTTAATTCCTCCTTTATCTACTTTAACAATTAAATCTTATCATATTTTTTGTCTTTTTACAATATTTTTTATCTTTTATTGTCATTTTTTTTACTATTATTTATTTTTTTTAGTATGAAGTGTTTGCAATCTGGTGCGCAGTATTCTTTAATATATTTTTCAACGTTTTTATAATTATTTATTTTATTTACTTTTTTATTTTTTTCATCGTAAAATCCTTTTAATCTTAATTTACCATATGCAATGTCACCTACGATATAATCATAGTCATAAAAGTAATCTGTATATTTCTCAGTAAACTCTTCTTTATCAAACCCATCTTTATAATTTTTGATTAATTCATATTCTCTATTTTCTACTTCTATTATCATAATTTCTCCTTTAGTTTTTCTTATATTCTTTTGAAAAGGCAGCAGATTGTTGTTTATATTTATATATATTGGAAGCTGAATTCCAAGTTAGAAATCCACCCGTTAATCCTGCATCATATAGGGCCCTAATTTGATCTTCTATTTTTTGTGAACCATATACAACCGTTGGATTCCAATATGGGGTATCATATGCAGTTATCCAAGTTCTAGCAATGGCTGGCGTTGGGATTTCTTTTTGTCTATCGGCTGCTCCTTTCGCCCAATTTAGCATAGTTGCATAAGCATTGCTCCATGTATCGGTATTTCTACCAAAGTGATCAGTATATGGCATCGAGCTAATAACATCGACAACGTTAGATATAGCTGGCCAATATTGTCCATATGCAGTTACATAAGTACTAGAACATTCTCCAAAAACATCAATCGATAAATATACTTTTTCTTTATGGATTTGATCCATAGAATAATATAAAAAGTTTTGGATTGCTTCGGCTTTTTCTTCTCCATATGCATTTTTAAAGTTTGTATTACTATTAGCAGACATTTGTGATGCACTTTCTGGGAATCTTACGTAATCGAATTGTATTTCATTAAAGCCCATATCTTTTATAGCTTGTTTTGCTAATTCTACATTATATTCCCATACTTTCCTACTATAAGCAGATGGCCATAATTGGCTTGATACTGGACTTGTTATGCAATCTTCGGGATGATCTTTCCCATAGTGTGGATCATTGAAAATAACGATTCTTCCTATTGCATATAATCCTGCTTCTTTTATTTTAGTAATAGCATTTTTATAGGTATCAAAACTATTAATAGCACTATCATATGCTGTTTTTGAATACTCTTTAGCAACTTCTACTGGATAAGCAAGGGCTCCATCTTTTATGTCTACGACAATAGCATTAATGCCAGAAGACTTAGCTACATCAATATAGGCATCAACATTACCAATTACATTACTGCCACCATTCATATAAAGTGTTCTAGCTTCTTTTAGTAATGGATTATCTTCAAATTCTTCTTTTTCATATGGATAATAATCTAAATTATAAGGTTTACCTCCATTTAATTCATAATAATATTTTCTATCTTTATGGATATCAAAGACACCATTTTCATTATAAACTGCTTTAGCTTCTTCTTCGGTATCAACTAAATATTTTTGATAAACCCAACCTTCTATATTATCTTTTTTTATTTTATACATATTAACTTTACCATCTTTATTTAGGTAATCATAAGTTAATATATCTAATTTATTACCTTTTTTTATGAATGATTCTATTTTAGAATCTGTTTCATTTTTATATACTGTTACGGATGTTCTTACATATTTTTCTTTTTCTTTAACAATATTATTTTTATCTTCGGTTAGATTTTCTTCTTTTACATAATATTTTTTATCATCTTTTAATATTTCTATATAATTTGTTTCATCTACTGTTTTAATATTATCGTGGCTTTTTACTTTTTCTCCCCTAATCATACTAATTGTTTTTTCTAGTTTTTCTGTTTCTTCATTATACGCGTATATGTCTATTTCATTATTACTTGACGATAAGTAATATTCTTTAGTAATAATTTTAATATTATTTTTAGCAAGTTTTAGAATTTTTGTTCCTGCAAATAAAGCAATTATTAGTATAATTAGGGCAATTAATATTCTACCAATTTTTAATTTTACTTTCTTTCTTTTCCTTGACTTTCTTGGCATATTATCACCTATAGTTAGTATAACACATTAGATTTTTTTTTACTACTTATTTTTTTAATAACTATAGACAATATCCAAGTTTTTTGATAAAATTTTTTTAGGATGTGAAAACATGAAGTTAATATATGATAGTAAGAGCATTGATTTAATTGAGTGTAAAAGCTTTTTTTCAAGACTTAAGGGTTTTATGTTTGAAAAAAAAATAGATAAAGCTTTACTATTTAATAACTGTAATAGCATTCATACCTTTTTTATGAGAAATAATATTGATGTTATAATGTGTAATAAAGATAATGTTATATTGTACTACTATCATAATTTAAAAAGGAATAAAATAATATTTCCTAAGAGAAATGTTTATAAAACTATCGAGGTGCCTGTTGGGTATTTCGATATTAAAATTAATAGTAAGATAAGGATGGGATAAGATGAATGTAACTATATTAGGAGCTGGAGCTTATGGATTAGCTCTATCAAAGCATTTTTTAGCAAATAAATGTAATGTTACTATATGGACAGCAGTTGAGAGTGAATACAAGATGATAAAAAAATATAATTGTAATAGATTAACTTTACCAGGATATAATATTGATAAGAAAATAAATATTACTATGGATATTAAGGAAGCTTTGAATAGCGCTAAGTTAATAGTTGTTGCTATTCCAATTAAATTTTTAAGAAATACTT
>JAEEGL015971537.1_pt1 | contig 11010 bp, 10 predicted proteins | sample 9134231 | NCBI WGS metagenome assembly JAEEGL01 (sample SAMN16246548, study PRJNA631951) | gut metagenome | biome: gut microbiome; feature: rumen; material: fiber-attached | host: Bos | place: Iran: Karaj | collected 2018-10
AGTACTTTTCCTTCTTACTGTAAACAAGAGCGATCTTGTCTTCCTTGAAGATGATCGCTCTTGCTGAAGGTCTGCGGAATACTTTATCCGTTTCCTTGTAATCTTTTATATCAATCTCGAAAAGCTGATTCATAGATGATCATTCACATGTGTAACCGGGCTCAACGTAAAGTGCATCCTTATCGGCCATAATCTGACCGTTAAAGACCTTATCCTTCCAGTCAATCTGCTCTACCTCCTTGATAGAAACAGAAACTGAAGTAAGATTGCAGCCCAGCATCTCGGCAACATCCGAAGCAACCTTCTCAGCGCACTTCTTCTTAACTTCTTCCGTTCTTCCCGGATAACACTTTATCTCAACGTGAGGCATATACCAAACTCCTTTACTCTAAAACGTTACGCGAACCGGTTAATTGACAGGCTCCTCATAGTAGATCATGCCACTATCAAGTACATATTGAATCATCGTACCATCATCCGAAACACGCCTTGTTAGCGGAATCCATTCATCAGGATAGAACGCATAATAACTGATTGTCGAATTCGTTGATCCAACAGGAGTATATTCTTCAGCCGTTATAAATGTAGGATGACCCTTAAACTCGGTACCATATACTATATCGTTATATGTATAACCGGAATCAGAGCCATGAGGATAACCTGGATCGTCATCATCAGGCCAAGAACTGGAATCTATATACTCAAAACTGTATTCATAATACGGGATCTCATTACCGTCTGCATCATAATAATAGTAACCTGTACATTCTCCTGATCCGTATTCGTTGGTAAAGCCTGTTTCAATGACATATCGTCCTTCTACCCACTCGCCATTACCCAAATACAGCATGCACATATCAAGGGAATCTTCTCCGGCAAGAATGTACAAAGGATGCCCATTATAGGACTCCTCGCCCCAGATAACATGGAAATAATCCTCATATCCTTCAGGATTGGATGTAGGTTCTGACCAATCGATAGTCTCAGTCTGCTCTTCTTCCGGCTCACTCTCTTCCTCAGGCTCCGTTTCTTCGGGATCAACAGGTTCCGGATCCTGACTCTCCGGTTCCGAATCCTGACTCTCAGGCTCAGGTGACGGTGTCGGAGTAGTCACCGGCGTAGGAGCAGGTGTAGAAGCAGGTGTTGGAGTGGGCTCAGCCGAATCATCACCTCCAGAAGACGGCGCCGGAGAAGGTGTCGGTGTAACTGTAGGAGTTGGTGACTCATCATCCGAGCCTTCCGGCGCAGGAGATGGTGTCGGTGATACCGACGGTCTGGGTCTTGGCGTCGGACTTATCGTAGGTGTAGGAGTTACCCCGTCATCATCGCCATCAGGTCGCGGTGTAAGCGTTACCTCCGTCTCAGAAGTCTCAGTTGTTTCTTCTGTCTCTTCAGTCTCAATAATGCCGTCTACAAGAGCCAAGATTTCGTCCTGACTCCAACCTGTATACTCGCATACTCTTTCAAGCAACTCAGGATTCTCAGCAAGCATCCTTAACGGGAACCCGGGGATTTCATCTTCTTCGAGTTCATCAAGAAAGAACTCTATACTTCCTTCAGGTCTCGTTTCATCGTAGATATAAACCTTTACACTATAGCCGCCGTGAACATCTGTCTCAATGACTTCGTGAGTATCAGGATTAGTAGCAACAACGTGAACGCAGCCATCTGTAATAACAAGTGACTCTCTTCCGGAATCATCATAGAAAACATAACCCGAAGTTCCTCTGATGCCGACCGTCATAGTCGATGTTCTGATATCAAACGTCTCATCATCTTCAAGATGCTCTGTTACCTCAAAGAATATGCCTCCCTGAGTAAGATTTAATTCAAGCATATTCATAGCCTTAGTAAATTCCACTCGGCTGTCTGATTCAAGAGTAACAACCTTGGTATCATCAAGACCTACTGAAGCCAGTCCGTCAGAACCTGTGCTTAATGCATCTCCACTGCTGAAACGGATATTATCGATTACGGGCCTTGAATTACCGTTGGCATCTTCGATGTTAACTGTACCTTCAATCTTGAGAAGTCGCATAGTCGTAGCATAGTAGCCGCGCATTCTTACAATGCAAACAAGAACACAGGCAACGATTATCGCCACCACAGTGCTCACGAAGATGATTTTATTCTTCTTGCTTAATGCTTTAAACTCCTCAACTAACTTCATAAATCCTCACTTTACTATCCTACAATGCCCTGAATGAAATATGCAGCTGAATAATCACCATCTTCATCCGTGAAGTAACCAAATATGACATGTTCTCCATCCTCGGCTCTACGCTCACCATAATATACAGGTGACCAGACTCCTTCTCCCATATATCCGAGTTCTGTTACTTCATCATCGCCTGAAAAAACTTGGATTATGTACTTTCCGGTATTTCCATAAGCATCCTCATCACCCCATATAACCTGCTCATATTCCGTGTATTCAGAAGGAACATAAGGCTCACCGGTCTCAGGATCCTCGTAAGGTTCAGGTGTCGGTGTAGGCGTTGAAGTAGGTGTCGGCGTCGCAGTAGGAGTAGGTGTTGCCGTAGGTTCCGGACTCGGTGTAGGTGTAGCAGGTTCCGGTGTAGGCGTTGCAGGCACCGGCGTAGGAGTTGCCGTTGGTGTAGGTGTAGCAGTAGGCGTCGGTGTAGGAGTCGACGTTACTGTCGGTGTAGGCGTATTAGTAGTATTAGGCCTGGGGGTCGGCGACGGAGTAGGCGTATTAGTAGGAGTCGGTGTAGGAGAATTTGTCGGTGTTACAGTAGGATCTGCACTACTTTCGGAAGGCTCAGATGTTTCTGATGTCTCGGAAGTCTCCTCTGTCTCCTCAGTCCAATATGCACCTGACTCAATAGCATCTACCAAAGCCAGAATCTCTTCAGCACTCCAACCTGTATCATTACAAACTCTCTGCAACAACTCAGGATTCTCAGCCAACATACTAAGAGCAAATGCGGGGATCTCATCCTCTTCTATTTCTTCGAGGAAAAACTCAATGCTTCCCTCTTCTCTGGAAGAATCATAAAGATAAACCTTACACTGACTTCCGGCAGGCACATTAGACTCTATGACTTCACCTGTCTCAGGATTTCTCGCAGTAACATGAACAACACCGTCAGTAATGACAAGTGACTCTCTTCCTTCAGAATCATAGAAAACATATCCTGATGTTCCTCTGATACCAACGGTCATAGTAGAAGTTCTGATATCAAACGTCTCATCTTCACCAAGATGCTCCGTTACTTCAAAGAACACTCCGCCCTGTGTAAGATTAAGTTCAAGCTGATTCCTGTTCTTGGTAAATTCAACACGACTGTTAGATTCAAGAGTAACTATCTTAGTATCATCAAGGCCAACTGAAGCCAAACCGTCAGCTCCGGTGCTTAATGCTTCACCACTGCTGAATCTTACGTTATTAATTACCGGCTTAGAATTACCATCAGCATCTTCGATATTAACGGTACCTTCTATCTTAAGAAGTCTCATGGTCGTTGCTGTGTATCCGCGGTTAAGGAAAACTACAAGAATGACAATGGCTGCAACGGCAAGTATAACAGCACTCGAGATAATTACTTTCTTCTTCGTCGGGAGTTCCTTGAACTTGTCAATCAGTACCATAAAAATTACCTATCATTCGTTAAAGCGATTTGATACTACACTTACATTATACAAGTACCAATAAGAATAAAAAAGTAAACAATACGGGGAAAGAAAAACCCCGGGGCAATTGCCTCGGGGTCTATATCTGGTGCACCTCCAGGGACTCGAACCCTGGGCCCACTGATTAAGAGTCAGTTGCTCTACCATCTGAGCTAGAGGTGCTTGACAGCTTGATTATTATAACATTGCGAAATCAGTTGTCAACACATTTTTTAGAATTTTTTCTATTAAACTTTAAGCTCTACTTCCTCGACCTCAAGATCAGCCTTATGAGAGTCAAGAATAGGGTTAACTACTTCATCAATGAAAGCAGTTACCTGCTCAGGACAACGGCCGATATAAAGCTTAGGATCAGCGATCTTCATAAGCTCATCCATAGTAAGACCGAATGTAGGATCAGCTGCGATTCTCTCGAGAAGATCGTTAGGCTTACCCTCCTGCTTTACAACAGCACCGGCCTGCATGGAAAGCTGTCTGATCTTCTCATGAAGATCCTGTCTGTTACCGCCCTTCTTTGTAGCCTCCATCATGATATTCTCTGTCATCATGAAAGGAAGCTCATCCATAATATGCTTCTCAATCATCTTAGGATATACAACGAATCCGGAAACGATGTTCGTATAGATACCAAGAATTGCATCTACAGCAAGGAATGCCTCAGGAACTGAGATTCTCTTATTAGCAGAATCATCAAGTGTTCTCTCGAACCACTGCTCAGAAGCTGTCATGGCAGGATTAAGGATATCTGCGATAACATATCTGGACAATGAAGCGATTCTCTCGGATCTCATCGGGTTTCTCTTATAAGCCATAGCAGAAGAACCGATCTGATTCTTCTCGAAGGGCTCTTCCATCTCCTTAAGGTGCTGGAGAAGTCTCATATCATTAGTAAACTTGTGTGCACTCTGAGCGATTGCAGCAAGAGCAGAAAGAACTGTAAAGTCAATCTTTCTGGAATATGTCTGACCTGATACATAGTAAGAGGACTCGAATCCCATCTTCTGGCAGATCTTCTTATCAAGCTCGATGCACTTAGCGTTATCACCTTCGAAAAGCTCCATGAAAGATGCCTGTGTACCTGTAGTACCCTTGCATCCGAGAAGCTTCAAGGAAGCGATGGCATTCTCTACAGTCTCAAGGTCAAATACGAGATCCTGAAGCCAAAGGGAAGCTCTCTTACCTACTGTAACAAGCTGAGCAGGCTGGAAGTGTGTAAAGCCCAATGTAGGCATTGCCTTGTACTCATCAGCAAATCCTGCAAGCTTTGAGATAAGAACAACAAGTCTCTTCTTAACGAGTTCAAGAGCATCTCTCATGATGATGATATCTGTGTTATCACCAACGTAGCATGATGTAGCACCGAGGTGAATGATACCGTCAGCTCCGGAACTCTTAACCTGCTTACCGTATGAGTGAACGTGAGCCATTACGTCATGACGACGGATCTTCTCTTCTGCAGCAGCATCTTCATAATCGATCTCATCCTTATGAGCCTTAAGATCAGCAATCTGCTCATCAGTGATGTTAAGACCTAACTCCTTCTCTGCTTCAGCCAAAGCAATCCAAAGAAGTCTCCAAGTCTTGAATTTCTTATCAGGTGAGAAGATGTACTGCATCTCCTTACTTGCATAGCGCGAATTAAGAGGGCTCTCGTATGAGGGCTTGGAAGTAAAAGACATATATGGCCTCCGTAAATAACTATTAAATAGAAAGGAACTTCTCTACAGCAGACAGTTTAACACAAACCGCGAATACTTCGACAGCCTTATTTATGTCCTCAAGAGAAGGGAAACTCGGAGCAACTCTGATGTTGGAATCATCAGGATCATTGCCATAAGGATATGTAGCACCGGCAGGTGTGAAAGCTACGCCAAGCTCATTACACTTAGCAACAACAGCCTTAGCTGTACCGGGTACTGTAAATACAGAAATGAAGTAACCACCCTGAGGCTTGTGCCAAGTAGCTGCCTCTGTTCCAGCAAGCTCTCTCTCGAGAATCTCGAGTGTGAGCTCGAACTTAGGACGGATGATATCAGCATGCTTGCTCATGTGCTTCTTCAAAGCATCGAGGTTAGGAAGCATTCTGATATGAGCGAGCTGGTTAACCTTGTTTGCACCGATTGTCTGTACGCCCATGAGCTTGATAGCTCTCTTGATATTCTCTTCATTAGAAGCGATACAGGAGATACCTGCGCTTGCGAATGTAATCTTAGATGTAGAAGCAAACTCGTATACACGTGAAGGGTTACCTGCCTCCTCGCAAAGACCGAGGATATCAGGAATTGAACCCTGCTGTGCCTCGTCATTGTAGAGGTGGTGTACGCAATAAGCATTATCCCAGTAAAGTCTGAAGTCAGGTGCAGCTGTCTTCATGGAAGCCAAACGTCTGCATACTTCCTCAGAGTAAACGTATCCGTCAGGATTTGTGTAGCAAGGAACGTTCCACATACCGAGTACGAGAGGATCTTTAACAAGCTCTTCTACGATATCCATATCAGGACCGTCTTCCTTAAGAGGTACAGCGATGAGCTCGAATCCGCATGTCTCAGTTACCTTGAAGTGTCTGTCATATCCGGGAACAGGGCAAAGCCACTTTCTACCCTCTACCTGGCTCCAGGGCTTCGGTGAATCGTGCTCACCAAATACCATAGCTCTCATAATGGAGTCGAACATGAGGTTAAGGCTAGAGCCGTTACCTACGTAAATCTTGTCAGGAGAAGTCTTGAGCACGTCAGCGAAAAGCTGCTTTACTTCAGGAAGTCCTGTAGGAACACCGTAGTTTCTTGTATCTGAACCATCCTCAGACTTAAAACCACCGGCAGAAAGATTTGTGTAAAGCTCGTTAGAAAGATCAAGCTGATTAGAAGCAGGCTTTCCACGTGTCATATTAAGAGACAGGTTCATTGCCTTGTATTCTTCGATACGCTTCTCAAGTTCAGCTTTCTCGTTCAAAAGCTCCTCTTTGCTCATTTCCTTGTAAGACTTCATTTTGACCTCCATTTTGAAATTCAAAGCCCCTATAATTTCATAATTATCGGTACATTTCCTAATTTGCCTTGCATATTATATTCATATTGCAAGTTAAAGGCAACGAATATTCATTACTTATTTTTAAAAAGGAACAATTTCTACATTTTGTATCATTCCGTCGCGTCTATGGGTCACACAACCCGCCAAAAAGTGAACATCCATGTCAAATAACTTATACTTGCTTATAAGAACTTTAGTGGTGTTTAACATCCTCATTCTCTTCTTTGGTGTTATCGATCTTAAGGGATCCGCATAACATGTCCCTTCCAATCTCGATTTCACTTCGACAACATAAAGATCGTTATCACGTATCATCACGACATCAAGTTCACCCATGTTATGAACCGTAAAGTTCCTTACAAGAAATCTGAATCCTTTCGATGACATCAATCTGATAACTGCATCTTCTGCTTCGTTACCAATCACTTTAGTTTGCTTCATTTGACTTGCCTCCGTATGTTAGAATAGTGCTTGATGTTAAGCACTAAAGATGTTGTAATTTCAAAACTTTTGACCGCCGAAGATTACATCTCCGGACAGAGTCTTTCTTCCGATCTCGGTATAAGCCGAATGGCTATTAATACCGCAGTTAAATCACTGCGCTTAGACGGTTACGACATCGAATCGGTTACCAACAAAGGATATAGGCTTAACAACCGTCCTGACCTGCTTACTGCAGGACAATTAGCAGCATTCCTTCCTCTCGAAAGAATGGAAACAATCACAGTTCTTAAGGAAACAACTTCCACTAACAGAGTTCTTAAAGAACTTGCTTTCGAAGGCTCTCCTGACGGAACTGTTGTTATATCTGATTGTCAGACGGCTGGAAGAGGAAGACTCGGCCGCACATTCGAATCGCCTTCAGGCAAAGGTATATATCTTTCATACCTGATGAGACCCGAAGTACTTCCCGAACTTATCAGCACTATCACCTGCTGGTCAGCCGTAGCAACTTCCAACGCCATTTCTTCCACATGTGATGTCGACCCCTGCATTAAATGGGTAAACGATATTCTCATAAACGATATGAAGATAGCCGGCATCTTAACCGAGATGAGTATCGAATCAGAAATACGCACCATCAGCAACGCAGTTATCGGTATCGGTATAAACGTTAATGAAGATCCTTCTGATTTTCCTGATGAACTCAGAACCAAAGCTTCTTCCATTCGTCACGAGAAAGGATTAACAGAACCTATCCTCCGCGCACGTTTGGCCGCTAAACTAATATCTGAATTAGATGAGATGTGCTCTCAGTTCCCGAACTCTAAAGATGAGTATCTTTCCTCATACAGAAAGCGCTGCTCTACGGTAGGACTTGATGTCAGTGTAGTATCGGCACACAAGCACACTTCAGAAACTCCACGTCTTGGGAAAGCAGTCGGTATCGGTGACGATTTCTCGCTTAAGGTGCTTTTCGATGATGGACATGAAGAGAACTTAAACAGCGGCGAGGTTTCTGTCAGACGCAGATAAGATCCCGTATATTATTAAACTTCGCCTCTCCTATCCCGCTTACATTCATGATATCTTCTATCCTCTCGAAAGGGTTAGTCTGTCTGTATTCAATAATCGCATCCGCAGTTGCTTCACCAATTCCCGGAAGCGTCATGAGCTGATCCCTCGTTGCCGTATTAATATTGACTACTCCAGTGGAAGTTACAGTACCGGTTACGGCAGATCCCTCTCCCCAGATCGTCTGACCGTCAGCTCTTACGATCTCGCTTTGTTCATATTCTTCATCCTCTCCTGGGATATATATTGAAATATTCGATTCAATTATATAAACGAGATTAATCCTCTCGGTCTGTGCTTCCTCAGTAAAACCTCCGGCTAACAAAACAACATCATTAATTATCGAGCCTGAACATATCTCATAAACGCCGGGATTATTAACTTCACCGCAGATGTAAACACTTACCGTGTTATAAGTCTCGCTGGTTTGTGTCGTAGGATCGGCATAAGAAACCACAGAAGAAGTCTCCGTCTCTTCTGCTCTGATTATTACGGGATCATCCTCATCCTTAAGATCTAAAAAACCGTCAAACGTACCACTCAAAAACAACTTGTAGAACAAGCTAACCAATGTAATAAGAACGAATGCGACCACGTAAATAAGATTCTTGCTGATCTTATTACTGTCATTTCTATTCATAAAAAATTCTATCCCTTAGGTGAAAGAATAACACCGTAAAAGGATAGAATTCAAGGTCAATTTGAAATAGTAATATTACTTTTTATCCCAAAGACTTTCGAGGTCGTAAGATGCTCTTAATTCAGGGTGCATAACGTGTACGATTACGTCCTTAAAATCGATAAGAATCCACTTATCACCGGATCTTCCCTCGACGTGATCAGCCATGATCTGATCCTCATTCTTAAGAACATATTCGACCTCATCTGCAAGGGCCTTGATCTGAGTTGTTGAATTACCCGTAGCAAGGATAAAGAAATCTGCTAAAGTAGTCTTCTCTTCTACGTTGATAACCTCGATATCAGATCCCTTCTTAGATTCGAGAATGCTTACGATCTTATTAGCCAATTCTTCTGATGTCATGTAAATCTCCTTCTGTGAGAACTATAAATAAATTATACTCCAATATCATTCATAAAGTCGATTGTAAGAGGATGTATGCTCATCCCCCTTGATTCGAACTTCTTCTTTACCCTCTGGATACAAAGTGCAAGTGCTGCATCCATATCAGTAACTGCTAGCTCCCTATCCTTACTTAGATCTGCATATGTCCTTGAAGGTTCAAGCTTATCTGCAAGATATACGATCTTATCAAGGAGCGTCATATTACCTCTTCCTGTCGTGTGATAAGTGATCGCATCAAGGATCTCCGGATCATTAACACCGAATTCCCTTTGAGCCATCACAGCACCTGCAGGTGAATGCCAAAGCTTCTTATCTTCGAATGTATCACCTGACAGTTCATAAGCCATACTGTGCTGCATAGAATCGTCAAGTTCCTTGGCGCAATCGTGAAGTATTCCTGCTATCAAAGCACGATCACAAAGACTTGCATCATAGATATGCGCATACTCGCAGCTTAATAGACCAACATTAAGAGTATGAAGCAATCTCTTCTCACCCAAGTATCTGTATAGTTTGATCGAATACTCGTAGAAATCTTCTGCGGTACTGTCGGACACATAAGAAAGCACGCGTCTCATGTTATAAAGATCGTGTGTCCTGATGAATTCCCTAACAGAATCAGGAGTCTTATCGAAGTCGTTGTCGTCACGCATCTTACTGGAAGCTGCATCGACGCCCTTAATGTCGAAGATCTTGATCTCAGGTCTGAAACCAAAGATTCCTTCAAGTCTTGTTATCTGCTCATCGATATTAACATTGTCACCGGGTCTTGAAGCAACAAGAAGGTCTGCTAATCCCAAGATCTTATCTGCCTCGTGCCACTTCTCGAATGTAGGAAGAACATCTGAACCCGTAATCCAGAAAAACTTGTGATTCTCCTCTGCAGCTGAAGACTTAATACCGTTAGACTTAAGGAAAGCTCTTATGTAAGAAACCTTGGATATCTCTTTTATCGTAGTCAGGGTAAAGCTTGTACCCGAATACATCAATTCGATATCACTAACGAATACTTTCTTGCCTCTGAAGTCCTTCTCTACCGCATCTTTAGTCATATAAAAGCGATACGGGGCTGCACTCATCGCGCGCCCCGGTTTAAAAGGATTTCTTCCTGAAGGTATAACAATAACTACATCGACGATGCCGCTGTCCAATGAGCCCTTGATAAGAGACTCGTGTCCCTTATGGAAAGGATCAAACGCACCGCCGAATAAACCGATATTCATCTATCAGCCTAGTGTCCTTCCAATGTCGTGACGGAAATGCATATCCTTGAAAGAGATCTTCGCAACGCCTTCGTATGCGCCGTCGATAGCCTCATCAAGTGTATCTGCCTCATCATAAACGCAGAGAACTCGTCCGCCGCTTGTAACGAGCTTGCCGTCCTTCAAAGCTGTACCGGCCTGGAATACGAGCTTACCACATGTATCGATACCTGTGATCTCGTAACCCTTAGCATAGCTCTGAGGATATCCGCCGGAAGCCATAACAACAACGCAGGAGCACTTATTCTTCCACTTGATGTCAATCTGATCGAGCTTACCATCGATAATTGCATCAACGATGTCGAGGAGACTGTTCTCGAGGAGAGGCAATACAGCCTGTGCCTCAGGATCTCCGAAACGTGCGTTGTACTCAACAACCTTAGGTCCGTTAGGTGTAAGCATAAGTCCGAAGTAGATAACACCCTTGAACGGTCTGCCCTCTTTCTTGAGTGCTTCAACAGTAGG
>JAEEGL010464910.1_pt1 | contig 11009 bp, 11 predicted proteins | sample 9134231 | NCBI WGS metagenome assembly JAEEGL01 (sample SAMN16246548, study PRJNA631951) | gut metagenome | biome: gut microbiome; feature: rumen; material: fiber-attached | host: Bos | place: Iran: Karaj | collected 2018-10
AAGATGCGCATAGAGCTGAGGCAGATAGGCGTGCGCGACGAGACCAAGATGATGGGCGGCATAGGCCCGTGCGGAAGGGATCTCTGCTGCCACAGGTTCCTTGAGGATTTCGAGACCGTCTCCATAAAGATGGCCAAGAACCAGAACCTCTCGCTCAATCCAACCAAGATCTCCGGGATATGCGGAAGGCTGATGTGCTGCCTGCAGTACGAGAACGAGACCTACTGCGCGCTAAAGAAGGGCATGCCTTCTCCGGGGGACTATGTGGACACGCCTGACGGCAAGGCCGTAGTAGACGACGTGAACATCCTCCAGAACAGGGTCAGGACAAGGCTCATCACCGAAGAGGCAAAGGGCGACAAGCCCGAGAAGTTCTCGTCCGAGTATTACATCTATACCAAGGAAGAAGTTACAAGGGACAACACGAGAAAGAAGCAGGGCAGAAGGCCCGATAACCGTCCGCAGAACAAGGAGACAGAGGTCTCCGAAAAGGAGCTTGCCGCGCTGGAGGACTGACGCATGGCTATTAGGACCGACGAGATAGGTTTCGGGGGGCTGAAGCTCCTTCAGGATACCGACGCGTACTGCTACGGGGTGGATTCAGTCCTGCTGGCGGATATGTGCAGAGCCGGAAACGGGGACAGGGTGCTGGATATCTGTTCCGGAAACGGCGTGGTATCTTTCATAGTGATGTCCAGGTACGGTCCTGAAAGCGTTACCGGAATAGAGATACAGGAGGCTTCAGTGGAGCTTGCGAGAAAGAGCGCGGAGCTCAACGGGATGCAGGACAGGGTAAGCTTCGTGTGCGCCGATGCCGCGGACTTTTCCGAGCATTTCGCACCCTGGAGCTTCGACGTGGCGGTGTGCAACCCTCCGTATTTCGAGAAGGGGAGCGGGGTGTCATCGGATTCCGATGCCAAAAACATCGCAAGGCACGAGGGCAGCAGCGGCCTCTCGGATTTTCTCGGAGCCGCGGCGTATGGCCTGAGAAAAGGCGGAGAGCTTTACATGATACACAGGCCGGAAAGGCTTGCGGATATCATGAGCTTCGCCAGGGACAGCGGGCTTGAGCCCAAGACCATGAGGATGGTGTGCCCCTGCATCGGAAAGGCGCCCAACATGGTGCTCCTGCGCTTCGTAAAGGGCGGAAAAAAAGAGCTGACCGTTCTCCCGGACCTTATAGTAAGGGAGCCGGACGGCAGCTATACGGAAGAGATAAACAAGATATACGGAAGATAAAAGAGGCGGCAGCTGCCGCCCCTTTTTACTTTACAGTTTTCCGATCCTTTCGACGCACTTTCTGCAGACGTTCTTTCCGTCTATCTGCACGAGGTCTTCGGCCTCGCCGCAGAATATGCAGGACGGCTGGTATTTCCGGAGGATTATCCTGTCTCCCTCGGTGAAGATCTCTACCGGGTCCGTATCCTTAAGGTCCAGTGTCGTCCTCAGTTCCTTGGGGATGACGATCCTCCCGAGCTGATCCAGTCTTCTGACGATGCCTGTTGCTTTCATGCTGCTTCCCCCGGGTCAGGATCCTATTTTTTCTTGAGAAGGCTGACGAGTCCGGTGACCGCGTTGACCAGGCTGGCAGCAGCCCTCACCTGTCCCCGGTTCTCATCAGTCGCCTGCTTTATCCCCGTCAGGGCGGCTGATGCCTTGGTCACCACTGCTTTTGCGCCTTCGGCACCGTCCTTCGCTACGCCTGTAATGGCTTCGATGTCGCCCATGACTTTTTCAACGTGTGCCATGGTATCGGGAAGGGTGCTGAGAGACTTTGCGACCTTCGCAAGGAGAACGATCAGGAAGATGATCGCTACTATCGCTACGATTATAAGGATGGTGTTGAGAAGACCACCGAGCGTGATCGTGAAAGTTACATCATTCATATCTGTTACCTCCATAAATGTATAATCATTATGCCTTATTTCATTGGTTTTTACAAGCGCATTTTGACATTCACGGGCTATGTGATATAATATAGGCGCTATGGCTAAATACATTGTTGAAAATTCCGGACCCCTCCACGGAGAGGTCATGATCAGCGGCGCGAAGAACGCCGCGCTTCCCATCCTCGCGGCCACAGTCCTTACGGACGGAGTGTGCGAGATCAACGAGGTCCCAAGGCTCAAGGACATAGACGTCATGTGCCGTATCTTAAGGAGCCTCGGCGCAAAGGTGGACGAGGACTGGGAAAACCACTCGATAACCGTCGACGGAAGCGGTATAGATGTTTCCGAGGTCCCGTACGACCTTGTAAAGCTCATGAGAGCATCCATATTCGTTATGGGGCCGCTGCTTGCAAGGCTCGGAAAGGCCAGCATCGCCCAGCCCGGAGGCTGCGCGATAGGGAGCAGACCTATAGACCTCCACGCCAAGGGCTTAAGGCTTCTGGGCGCCAGGGTCGCCATCGATGACGGTATGGTGAACGCCAGCGTCGACAAGCTCAGAGGGTCCCTGGTATACTTGGATTTTCCGAGCGTGGGCGCTACCGAGAACATAATGATGGCGGCCACCCTCGCAGAGGGCGTCACCACCATAGAGAACGCGGCGGAAGAGCCCGAGATAGTAGACCTTGCTTCCTTCCTCAATAAGATGGGAGCCAGGATCAAGGGCGCCGGTACCGACACCATAAAGGTGGAGGGCGTAGGAAAGCTTCACGGCACAAGGCATGCCGTCATCCCCGACAGGATAGAGACAGGCACTTTCATGGTGGCGGCAGCCATCACGAGGGGCAACGTCCTCATAAAGAACTGCCTGCCGGACCACGTAAGGCCCGTCATAGCAAAGCTCATAGAGTGCGGCGCTGTGGTGCAGGACGAGCTGGAGGGCCTGAGGGTCCGCGGCGACGTCAACAGGCTGGTAGCCACGAGCATCAAGACTCTTCCGTATCCGGGCTTCCCGACTGACATGCAGGCTCCGTTCATGGCGCTGCTTACGACGGTCTCCGGAGAGAGCACTGTCATAGAGACGGTCTTCGAGAACAGGTTCATGCACGCGGCGGAGCTCTCAAGGATGGGAGCCAACATACGTGTCGACGGAAGCGTGGCCAAGGTGCCGGGAGACAAGAGGCCTCTTGCCGGGGCCTCCGTAATGGCTACGGATCTGAGGGCCGGCGCGGCGCTCGTTCTTGCCGGGCTGGTCGCCAAGGGTACTACCGAGGTCTCGGAGATATACCACGTGGAGAGAGGGTACGAGGGCTTCGTTGAAAAGCTCTCCGGTCTCGGAGCAAAGATAAGACTGGTAGAGGACTGACGGTCCTGCCGTATAATACAGGAAACATTTAAAAGCCATGCTCTACATGTTGACGGCATGGCTTTTTTGAACAGATAAGCAGGGATGAACGGATTCGTATTAAACAGCATTCTTTTGGGGCTGGGGCTGGCGATGGACGCCTTTTCGGTGTCTTTGGCGAGCGGTCTAAAGGAGCCCTCCATGCGCCCCGGACGCATGCTGTCCATCTGCGGCGTTTTCGGGGGCTTTCAGTTCCTGATGCCCATGATAGGGTGGGTAGTGATACACACCGCCGCTGAGGCCTTCCCGCTGCTTGAGAAGATAGTTCCGTGGGCTGCGTTGGCGGTGCTGCTGTTCCTCGGCGTAAGGATGATAATAGAAGGCCTTAAGGGCGGCGGAGATGAAAAGGCCGCGGGCATGGATCTTAAGACGCTCCTGCTTATGGGAGTCGCAACGTCCATAGACGCCCTGTCCGTAGGGCTCGCGATAACCGACCACAGCGCGGCCGACGCCTTGCTGAGCGCCCTCATAATAGGCGTGGTCACCTTCATAGTATGCCTTATGGGGATATTCGCCGGGAAAAAGCTCGGCATGCTGCTTGCGGGCAAGGCATCTATCCTCGGAGGCGTCATACTGGCAGCGATAGGAATAGAGATCTTCATAAAGGGAGTCTTCTGACATGGACTTTGATCTTGAGAGCTTAAGGGGAAGGAAGGCCGGGCTGATACTGCAGGAGCACTGCAGAAAGGCCGCGGTGATAATCCCGGTAATAAAGACGGAAAACGGGCCGGAAGTGCTTTTTGAGGTGCGTTCGGAGAAGATAGGAAGGCAGCCCGGTGACGTGTGCTTCCCGGGGGGCGCCATGCTGGAAGGAGAGGCCCCGCTCGACGCTGCCGTGCGCGAGACCTGCGAGGAGCTCCTGATAAGCCCGGATCAGCTGGAGATGATCTGCGCCTGCGACATGTTCCACAACGCCAGCACGCTTATATACCCGTTCGCGGCGTATCTTTCAGGATACTGCGGCACCTTCTCCTCCGACGAGGTGGCGGAAGTCTTTACTGTCCCCCTGGAGTTCTTTGTAAAGACAGAGCCCATAGTCTACGACGCCAGGATGGTAAAGGACCTGGACGACGACTTCCCTTACGGGCTTATAAACCGCGGAAAGGACTACAAATGGCCGCCCAGGATAGACAAGGAGCTGTTCTGGTCCTGCGGGGATCATACGGTCTGGGGGATAAGCGCAAGGATAATGAAGGGCTTCACGGACGCCCTGCACATCAGATAGAGTGCCACGGGAAAAGTTTCAACAATATATTGTAGAAACTTTTCTTTTTTAATTCCAAAAAAGGCTTTTACTTTCCCCTGATGTTTTGTATAATGCATTTGTATATTGGTATCACTCTGGTCAGTCTTTTGAAGGGAGAAACGATGGAAACAATTGTTAGCATCAACGATGCGGTCAACGGGTTCGTATGGGGTTGGCCGGCTATCATTCTCATCTTCGGTGTAGGTATCTACCTCACCATCCGTCTTAAGGGGATCCAGTTCAGGAACATAGGATTCCAGATCCACAACACTTACGTAAAGACATTCAAGGACGCAAAGAAGGGCAGCAAGGAAGCCGGAGAAGGCGAGATAACCTCCTTCCAGGCAGCCATGGCCTCTGTTTCCGCGGTCGTAGGATCCGGTAACATCGCAGGCGTAGCTACCGCCATAGTGGCCGGCGGCCCGGGCGCTCTGTTCTGGATGCTCGTAGCTGCCATCATAGGAATGGCTACCAAGTACGGCGAGATCGCCCTCGGCATGAAGTACCGCGAAAAAGCGGATGACGGCACCTACGTCAGCGGTCCGATGTATTACATAGCCAAGGGACTTAAGGCTCCCTGGCTGGGCAAGATAGTTGCTGTCCTGTTCATATTCTTCAGCATAGTGATCTCCGCCGTCGTCGACACCAACACAATGTCTCAGGCCCTGAACGAGACCTTCGGACTCAATCCGATCGTTGCCGGCGCCATATTCGCGGTGTTGACCGGTATAGTAATATTCGGCGGCATCAAGAGGATAGGCGAGGTCTGCGGACTGCTTTCGCCGTTCATGGCAGGCGCTTATCTGATCTGCGGACTGCTGATCATAATCCTTCACATAGGTCAGGTCCCCGCAGCCATAGGCCTTATAGTAAGTGCGGCGTTCAACCCGACTGCAGCCCTTGGCGGCGCTGCCGGATACGGCATAATGACAGCCATCCGCTACGGCATGGCCCGCGGCATATTCTCCAATGAGGCCGGTATCGGATCTGCTTCCGTTACCCACGCTTCCGCCAAGGTGAACGAGCCCGGCGAGCAGGCCATCTGGGGACCGCTGGAAGTATTCGTTGATACCTGCGTGGTATGCCTCGTTACCGGACTTACGATAGTCCTCTCCGGACTCTGGACAGGCGAGGCCGAAGGCGTAGGCCTTACGATGGCAGCGTTCCAGAAGATGCTTCCCGGAAACTGGGGACAGTACGTTGTTCTGTGCGCGTCCATATTGTTCGGCTTCTCATGCCTCATCACTTATTACAACTACCTGGAGAAGGGCTGGCTGGCCCTCTTCGGCAAGGTGATGCACGCAAAGGTGAGCAAGCTGATAGTAAGGATAATCTGGCTGGTATTCATAATGGTCGGTTCCTACAGTACTCTCGGCTTCGTATGGGATCTGGCTGATACCTGCAACGGTATAATAATCATACCCAACCTTATCGCCCTCGCGGTGCTGGCAGGACAGGTAGTTAAGATCAAGGAAGACTACTGGAAGAAGAACCTGCCGCTCTACAAGGAAGAGAAGGCTGCAAAGAAAAAGTAGATAATGCTTTCCGAGGCCCGGGCCGAAAGGTCCGGGCTTTTGTATTGCAATATAGGGCCATATAAGTTTTTCTTATAATCATTAAATTAATATTTATAATTATGATTATATTACTAAAAAGCCCTATGTTATAATATCAATGATATGACGATATTTAATGCGATCTCACTGTTAGGCGGTCTTGCCCTCTTCCTTTACGGAATGAGGATCATGGGCGACGGCCTGTCTCAAAGTTCATCAACGGCGTTCAAGAACGCCCTTAAGAAGGTCACCAACAATCCGGTGGCCGGATTCCTCGTCGGTGTCATAGTCACCGCCGTCATCCAGAGCTCAACTGCAACGATAGTAATAACCTCGGGCCTTGTAGGCGCGGGCCTTATGACGTTCAAGCAGTCCATAGGGATAATGCTGGGCGCAAACGTCGGAACTACCGTTACCGCTCAGATAATAAGGCTTCTGGACATCAACGCTGACAGCGGGTCCGTGCTCAATTTCTTTAAGCCGAGCACGCTTGCTCCCATAGCGGCCATTATCGGAATAGTCTGCATCATGTTCATCAAGAAGCAGAGCTCCGGCACGGTGGGGCAGATAGCCATGGGCTTCGGGATACTGTTCACCGGACTTCTGAACATGACTGCCGCGGTAAGCCCTCTTTCTGAGGAACCGTGGTTCGCAAACATGTTCATGAGCGTTTCCGAAAGGCCTCTCCTGGGTTTCATAGCGGGCGCGGCTGCGGCTTTCCTTATCCAGAGCTCATCCGCCACCATCGGTATCCTGCAGGCTCTTGCCACCACGGGCGTCCTTACATTCAGCTCCGTCTACTCTATAATAATAGGCATATACATCGGCGACTGCGTAACTACGGCAATAGTCTGCTCCATCGGAGCCAAGGCTGACGCCAAGCGCACAGGCGTAGCCCACATCATATTCAACCTCTGCGTAGTGGTGCTGGTGTCGGTTGGTGTAGCGATACTGCATTCGACCGGGGTGCTGTCGGGGATATGGGACCGGTCCATCACTTCCGGAGGCATAGCCAATACCCACACCATATTCAGGCTGGCCTGCGCCGTCATCCTTCTTCCCTTCACGAGAGTGCTGGAGAAGGTGACGAAGAAGATAGTAAAGGACAGCCCCGTATCTGCAGTCCCCGTGAAGTTCCACGATGCGGAGCTTCTGGACAAGGCGCTGTACAGGTCTCCGGCTATCGCGCTTTCCAGCGTGCGTCAGGCAATGATAAGGCTGGCCACTGCTGCCGAGGCCAACTATCACAGGGCGCACAGCCTCATACACTCCTATTCCGAAGAGACGGCAAAGAAGATAGAGGAAGAGGAGAATTTCATAGACTTCATGACGGACCACGTGAGCGCTTATCTCGTGGGGCTGTCGGCGCACGTAAGCGGCCGGGACAGCGACATAGTCAACTTCAACATAAAGTGCGTGCTGGAGTACGAGAGGATAGGGGATCTTGCGCTCAACCTTTCCCAGAACGCGCTCGAACTTAAGCAAAAGAACATGCAGTTCTCCGAGGTGGCCAAACTGGAGATGGACGTTCTCCACAACGCGCTCTCCGAGGTCCTGGACAACGCAGTTTCCGCCTACCGCAACAGGAGCATAGACGCCGCAAGGCGCATAGAGCCGGTGGAAGAGGTGGTGGACGAGCTCGTGGAGTCCTTAAGGGCAAGGCACGTAAAGCGTCTCCAGACCGGCGAATGCAACGTAGTTGTCGGGTCCACCTTCCTGGATATGCTCGTCAACATAGAGAGGATATCGGACCAGTGCTCCAACATTGGTGTATATACCGTGGCGCTGTTCCAGCCGGACGCCTTCATAGACCAGCACACCTATCTCTCCGCCCTCCACAGAGGGGAGAACGAGGGCTTCAACGCGGATTACAAGGCGGCAAGGGAAAAGTACAGGACGCTGCTTGAGATGGCGGAGCAGGGACTTTCGATCCCGGAACCCTCGGAACTGCTGTCCTGAGTAAAGCATAAAACGGAATAATCCGAAAGCACACGAGACCTCTCGTGTGTTTTTTTCGTCTGTAAAGATGACGGGGTATTTACACATACATGCAGATAAAAGAAAGGGAAAAAAGATGACGATCAGAACTATATTCACAAAGAAGAGGATCATAGCCGCCGCGTGCGTCCTGCTGGCTGGGGTCATATTCACCGCGGGCTTCCTGGGAGGCTCCGGGATCGGAAGCTACGGCGGGTCAAGGCAGGCCGCGCCTGAATGGAACGGTCAATACTCCGAACCGGGCCTGGCCGGGTCCCCTTCGTACGATACTGCCGACACGTGGAAGGTCTATCCGGAGGAAGGACTTGCTCCCGTGGCAGCTTCCGATGCGGCCGGGAAAGAACTTACAACGATAGGGACGACGGCGCATAAGAACACCAAGCTGATCTACACCGCCCGCCTGTCCCTGCAGAGCACGGAGTTCGAGACTACCTGCCAGTCCGTAAGAGATATGGTGGCAGGCTGCGAGGGCTACATGGAGAGCGAGAACCTCAGCAACGGCAGTCTGTCTTCTACCGCGCTCAGGACAGCCAGCTTCGTTGTCCGTGTGCCTGCCGAACGCTATGAGGAATTTATACGCGGGATAGGGGAAGGCTGCCGAGTGGTATCGATGGAGCAGAGCATGACGGACGTCGCGGAGCAGTATTTCGACGCGGAGCAGAAGCTTGAGACCCTCAGGAACAAGCACGACAGGCTGGAGGAACTGCTGAGCAAGGCCGCGGAGCTCAAGGACATCCTTGTCCTTGAGAACGAGCTTTCCGATACGGAGTATCAGATAAACAGGTATCAGGGAACGCTCAACAAGTACGACAGCCTGGTGGATTTCTCTACCGTAAACATCAGCCTCAGAGAGGTGAGCAGGCCCGGAAGCGCCATAGATGACGACCAGGGCTTCGGCGCAAAGCTCGCCAGGGCATTCACGGACGGCATCGCCCGCACCGCGGACGGTCTTAAGAACATAGCGTACTGGATCTCCTACAATATAGTCGGTGTGGTCATAGCTGTCGCGGTGGTGGTAGTGCTTATAAAGGTCCGCCCCATTAAAAAGATAAAGGCAAGAAGGGGAAGGAAGGCTGAAGTATCCGCAGAGGAGAGCGCGAAGGCCTGACAGGCCGGAGGCTTTTCAGATATCTATGATACAAAGAAAAAGGACTGACTTTTGGTCAGTCCTTTTATTGCTGGTGCAGGTAACAGGAGTCGAACCTGCATGAAATCGCTTTCACACGGACCTGAACCGTGCGCGTCTGCCAATTCCGCCATACCTGCGCAACGTAGAGATTTTACAACAAATTAATTAAGATTGCAAGAGAAAGTTTTTTGTGATATATTACTTTGGAACATGTAATAGATCTGTAATAAAAGGAGTACTTATATGGCAGACAATTCGAATATGGTGAGCCTCAGCTCAGAGATAATAGAAACAGTCATAGGCGCCCAGACCAAGTTCAAGGGAAACGTCAGGACCGAAAAGCCCATACGCATAGACGGATACTTTGAGGGCGACATCGATTCCAATAACCTCGTGGTAGTCTCCGAGTGCGGCACCGTAAAGGGTAACATCAAGTGCGCGGAGCTCCAGCTCAAGGGTACCGGAGAGGGAACGGCCCAGTGCAGCAGCCTCATGCAGTTCGCGGAGACAGGCAGATTTGCCGGAGACATAACCGTAAGGTCTCTGATAACCGTCGCTGGATCCATCCTCAACGGGAAGATAAAGATGGTCAATCCCGACGCTCCTGCTGCGCAGCCGGCAGAGGAGCCCAAGCGTCCGAGGATAACCACAGACGAGATAAGCTTCGCAAATCCCTACAACAAGTAAACAAAAGCCGCAGGATCCGAAAGTCCTGCGGCCTTTTTATGCCTTGTGCCTGTCAAGCTCGTCCTGTATCAGCTGCCGGACTCTTTGCGAGAGAGCCTTGGTCTTTTCTCCCTCCTGCGGGTATACGGGCGGAAGTATCGTCACCGTAACAGGAGCTTTTATCAGTCTTCTTTTTTCCTCGAAGCACTTATACGTTCCGTCTATTACGAAAGGCACTACCGGGGTCTGTGCCTTAAGAGCAGGCTTAAAGGCTCCCGGCTTGAACTCGTCCATCCGGCGGCCCTTGCTGCGGTGTCCTTCGGGGAATATCACAACGCTCTGTCCGGCCTTAAGGTGCTCTGCCGCAAGCTCCATGCACTGCGCGGACTGCCTTGCGTCCTTCCTGTCCATGAATATTATGTGCAGCAGCATCATCCAGAGGTTGGCAAGAGGGACCTTTTTAGCCTCTATCTTTGCCACCGGGATCTTATATCCGTTGAATACCGAAAGTATCAGACCTACGTCGAAATTGCCCTGATGGTTTCCCGCGAAAAGCGCAGGTCCTTCGGGTATGTTCTCAAGGCCGCTGACGCTGTAGTCGCAGCCGCCCAGACGTACTATCCATGCAAGCGGCACCTCCACCACCCATTTTGCGAGGGCGGGAGGCTCTGACATAGGATCCTTGTTGCTGAAGATCATGCAGACGAGAGCGAAGGGCGTAAGGATTATTAGCCCCAGAGCAGACGCGATGATCCATATGACAGTTCTGAACATGTAAATATTCTAACACAATTCAAGTAAATGTGGAAGATTCCTTTGTTTTGTGATAAAATACCACGGTTAACGGCAGAAAGGTTGATAATATGAACAAGGAAAAGATCATAAACATAGCGGTAATAGCGCACGTAGACGCGGGAAAATCCACTCTTGTGGACGCCTTCCTTGCGCAGAGCGGCGTGTTCCGCGAGAACGAGGAGATGAAGGACTGCGTAATGGACTCGGACGACATCGAGCGCGAGCGCGGCATAACCATCTATTCCAAGAACTGCTCCGTAATGCACGGGGACTACAAGATAAACATAGTCGACACCCCGGGCCACGCGGATTTCTCCTCCGAGGTAGA
>JAEEGL011237270.1_pt1 | contig 11009 bp, 12 predicted proteins | sample 9134231 | NCBI WGS metagenome assembly JAEEGL01 (sample SAMN16246548, study PRJNA631951) | gut metagenome | biome: gut microbiome; feature: rumen; material: fiber-attached | host: Bos | place: Iran: Karaj | collected 2018-10
AGGGAAAGCGCCAACGGGAGCTGGGGCCGGAGGTGATTACGTTCTGCCGGGATTTTGTCCACTATCCCGCCCCGGAGGGCATGGAGCCGCAGGACAGCTTGGTGAAGACAGGCGGCGCATTTATGGAGGACCGCTGCCGGACGGGGGGCAACATCCTGATTTCGACCCATGCCATCGCCATGAAGGGGATCCTGGAATACCTGACCCCGGATTCGGGCGGCAGCTACTGGTCCAAAAACATCGGGAACTGTGCGGTCTATACCGTGGAATACCTGCCGGACGGCGCCTGGACGGTGCCTTCGGAAATGCTTCAGGCCTGATCCGCTTTGGGGATCGGATCGGCGGAACATATGGTTACCGGTAAGAACAAGAGGAAACCACTGGCTATGCTCGTCGCTTCCATGCTGATTTTCGGATCGATTGGGGTCTTCCGGCGGTTCATTCCCCTCTCCTCCCCCTTTCTGGCCTGTACCCGGGGCATCATCGGCGGCCTGTTTGTCCTGGTGTTCCGAGGAATTCGGCGATCCGCCGCGTGGGAGAAGCCATCCCCGGGGCAATGCCTGCTTCTGGCTTTGAGCGGCGCGGTCATCGGCGCCAACTGGATCCTGCTGTTTGAAGCCTATAATCACACCACCGTTGCCGTCGCCACGCTTTGCTACTATATGCAGCCCACGATCGTGGTGCTGCTGTCTCCCCTGTTTTTCAGAGAGAAGCTGACGGCGAAAAAGCTGGGGTGCGTCGTCGCCGCGATCATCGGGATGGTCCTGGTTTCCGGCGTGATCGGGAATGCGGCTTTGCCGCCCGGAAGCATGCGCGGCGTCCTGCTCGGCCTGGGAGCAGCCGTCCTCTACGCCGTCGTCGTCATGCTGAACAAGGGGCTCGGCGGCATCGACGCCTATCAGAAATCCGTCGTTCAGCTGCTGTCCGCCGGGATCGTCATGATCCCGTATCTTCTGCTGACGGACGGCTTCCGGGGGATCGGCCTTCACGGGACGGCGCTCCCCCTTCTGCTGGTCGTGGGGATCGTCCATACGGGGATCGCCTACCTGCTGTATTTCCGGAGTATGGACGGATTAAGCGTGCAGTCCATTGCCATCCTCAGCTATATCGACCCGGTATCCGCGCTGTTTTTCTCCGCCATTTTTCTTCAAGAGCCGCTGAGCGCGCCCTGCATCATCGGCGCAGTCCTGATCATCGGCTCCGCCGTCGTCAGCGAGATCCGGGGAAGGACGCCGTGACCCGGTTTCGGATCATATGCAGATTTCGGAATCACTGACACGGCAAGCTGCTTTCATTGGCAAAACGCTTCCGTTGCAGAACGTCAAAGTTAAAAAGGCTCAGCACAGAAAAGGAATTGGGAGCGGGCAGGAAGTCCGCTCCCAACATGATTCCCGGTTGCTTTCCACGGGCAGAGCTGCATTCCGCAGTGTGTTCACGCCCTGCCGGATCGATCCCGGGCTTTCGCAGCCTTATCGGAAGATCGCGCGCAGCATCCAGACGAAAACGGCACCGATGATCACGACGGTCATCAACGCGCCGATCAGGCTGCTGATGCTGCTGGAAACGGCAGCCGACAGCAGATCCCAATGGACCACCACGGCAGCGACCACAAGGCAAACGAAGATACAGGCCCAAATCAGAAGGAAACGCCGGATCTTTCTCCAAATCTCCATATCTTCTTATCTCCATCTCCTCCGGCGGTGAGAACCCCAGATCAGCATTCCGATCACGGCAATAACGGCGAGCCAGAACAGGATCCTCAGGAGGGCAAATACCAGTCTTGCCAGGGCGAGAAGCACCGTCTGCAGATTGGCGGCAATCAACGCCACCCCCAGGGCGGTAATGAGTATCAGCACCAGATCCACCCCCCAGAGAGGCGGCAGCCGCCTCATCCGCGGCGAGAAGCTGCCCGAGCCGCCCCTGTTTCCCTGGCGTCTAGTGAATACACCCGAGGTCTCCGGATCCGATGGCGGCATAAACGTATCTTCCCTTGCTCTCCTGCCGTCGGCGCTGCTGCCGGTCGCTCCGGTGAAAACGCCGGGCATGGACCTTCCAGCGTCCGCATAGGTCCTTCCCGCTGCGGAGCGGGGATTATCCGCCCTCGGCACTGGATCGGTGAACGGATGATTGTCCGACGGTTTCTCCGCCGGATACGGCTCGGCCCTTTCATAGGGGTCTTTCCTGCCGAATCGATTCAGCAGATCTCCATTGATTCCCAAGGCACTCCCTCCTGCTTTACAGCAGATTCCTCACCAGGTAGATTTCGTTGTCCTTCATACCGTAAAGAGCGGCGGCAAAGCCGCGCGCTTCGTGGGGCATGACGCGAAGATAGTTCGGTTCGGGATGGATCGTCCACGACTTGCTGTGAATCAAAGGTACCAGCCGGGGCGGGGCGACATCCCCCAGCACAGCCACATAGTGCGTATATGTACCCAGCGGCTCCAGCAACTGCCGCAAAGCGCCCTCCGGCATTCCGTCCTCCAGCAGCACGGCCATGGAATGGAAGCTCCGGAGCTTCTCACCCAGCAGGGCCGCAGGATCCAGTGACGATATGCCAAACTCCGTTCCGCACTCCAGGAGATGTACAAACACCTCATACAGCTTGTCGTCCTCAGCAAAGGACATGCCTTCCAGGACGATGCGTGCCCTTTCCCGCTCCATGGCAATGGCCAGCTCCTCGGCAAAATACATGTTCATCAAGGCCTGGGAGTGGGAACTGACATTGATCAGATACAATCCGTCATTCTCGCTCCTGTTCGTTGCCAGATTGTATCCTTTCTCAGGTTCCGCGGCTGCCAGAGGGGAAAAGACATTCTCCATCTGACTCAACAGAAGCCGGAACAGCTGTCCTTCCTTCGCATAGCTGCGCAGATGCCCGACCTTTATCGGATCTGCCCCGCCACTCTCGCCGATCTCTGCGATCTCGTCGTCCGTGTGCTTCGCCAGCGCACACATGGAGGAAAGCCCCGGAATGTAATACCGGCTGAGTACATGGGTAAACGCAGCGATATAAACCGGCATCATCGGGTTTTCAAAATGCAGGGCGGCTGCCGCAGCCACCAGGAAACGGGCAATATCGCTTTCGCTCCAGCCATTGAAGAACAGGTAATTCGGATACCGCTTGCTGGTCACGCAAAGCCTGCCGCCTGTTTTTCCCTCCGTTATCCTTCGGATCATTTCCCGTTCTGTCAGATCGGAGGTAGTCAGCAGGAAAGTCGGCTTCTCGCCTCGCTCCAATTCGCAGCACAGCTTGTCACAAATCACCAGGCTGCGCGTGGGCAGTGTACCCCCGGAGATCAGGAAATTGCCCCTTGCACGGGCCCAGAACTGCCCGGCAAAATAGGTTTCCATCTCCCGCACCTTCCTGACACTGTTCAATTTGCGGCATTGTGCCTCCACGGACGACCTTCCCGCCATCTGTGCGTTTCCCCCTCCGCTTTTAGTAACCGCCGGCCGAATCCGAGCGCATGTGCCGATTTCATCGACGGCTGCCTATAAAATCGCGTGTGCCTTCTTAAAATCCGAAAACTGGAAAACAAAGGGGCGCTCTCCGCTGAGATCGACGGCCGCCTGGCCGACCTCCAGCTTCACCAGATCCCAGTCCTCGATCACATGTCCTTCCCTCGGATAGTATCGGGGCTCATCCATAGACCGGTAGACCATCTGATAGAAGTTCTCTCCGAAGCGTTCGGAGACATACTTTCTGGAATTGCTGTCCGGCGTCTGAAAACTGAAGCAGCTCATGAACCCCGACAGGATCGACCTGCCCCGCTCCTCTCCGTAGTTCTCGAAGAGCTGGTCGATGCTCTGCAGTCCGGCGAACACCTTGACCCCGAGGCTTCGGCCGAAGTTCAGGGCGTCGTCGATATGCATCAGATTCGGCAGGAGCTTGAACTCGTCAACAACAAAAAACACATTCCCGTTACGGGCGGTGTTTTGCCCCAGGGCTTCCTTCATGGCCAGGTCGATCAGCAGGCGGTACATGGGTCCCAGGACCTCTCCTGCGCTCAAATCATATTCGATGAATACGACGGTCTTTCCCTGGTTCTTTCCTCTTTCCCGCACAAGCCTGCGCATGGAGATCGCGCCGCCGGGATAAGGATCCTCAAAGATCCCCGTAAACAGGTCGTTGAGCATGGCGTTGATATACCCGAAAACGCCCAGGGCCTGGGCGGTGAGCTTTTGATCCCCGCCGCGGCCCGGATCCCCGAAATACAACTGCGCGCTGACAAAATCCGGATTCCGCGCAAGCAGCTCCATATAATCAGCAAGCTTTGCTCCCCGGAACCACTTCACGAGCTCCTGATTCGTCAGTCCGGACCGATCCCCCGTTTTGTCGGCCTGCCGTTCAAAATCGATCAGCACCTTGGAGACCAGGTCAGCCGCGGCGAGGTCGAAGAAGGGCTGCGTCTCGGAGCCTCGCCCCGCAAAAAGCTGCTTTCCGATCTCCTTGGCTGTGAACTCGTCGGCTTTTTCGAAGCTCCCGCCGGTGCCTTCCAGCTCTCCGAACACATTCCAATAAGCGGTCCGGTCGGCGTACTTCCCAGCGTTTCCGATCAGGATATGGTGGGGATTCGAAGGCTGATAGAAGGTATCGTAAAAATCGCCCTTGGTGTCGAAAATGAAAATGATGTCCTCCGGCGTCTGCTTATCCAGCAGGGATTCTGTGATGAAATCAAATACATTCGTTTTGCCGCTGCCGATGCCTCCCAGGACCAGCAGATGCTTGGACAGGGCTTTTTCATCCAGTGCAAAACGCCTGCTCCGGTCGTCCTCAAAGGTGATGTGAAGCCTGTCCCTCGTGTCTGCCGTGTGGCAGGGTATCGGATTTGCCCAGATATCGTCACCGTATACCATCTGCTTTTCCGGTGACAGCCGTGATGCAGGCCGCGTCTCCTGTGCCTGCGCCTCCCGGGTCGAACGCGGGACCGGTGTACGGCCCGTACCGAAATCAAATGCCACCCTTCACCGCTCCTTGCTCCGTATCATTCGATGCCGCCTTCGTCATCGATGCCGCCGTCATCGTCGACGCCAACGTCGGCGGCCGCCCCCTCTTCAGCCGCTTCGCCGGAAGCCTCCCTGGCGTTTCCGCCCGAAGTGTCTTCCTCTCCCGCTTCCTGAGCGGCAGGGACGCTGTCCGCGCTGTTATCGTAGCCCTCTGCGGCTTTTCCGGCGGTTTCGGCAATATCCTCCTGCTGCACGCCGGCATCAGCCTGAGCCTGCTCGCTGTGATCGTATTCGGAACCGTTCAGCGTTTCGTTCTTCTCTCCCGAAGCGGAGATGCCCTTCTGATCGGCCTCCGTGGTTTCCTCCGCCTGCTGTCCCATCGGATTCTTCTGTGCCTGTCCCTGGGCGGTGACTCCGGGATGGACACTCCGGTAGGTCTCCATGATTTCCTTCGCCACCAACCTGTCCACCTCAGGGTCGACCCGATCATTTGTTCCGTAAACACGGTTCATCAGGCTCGCGTTGACATCATGCTCCACGGTATCGCTGCCGAAGGTTTCCTTCATATCTGCCATGGTCGCCTCGAAGCCGTTGGCCTCTATCTCCTGGCGGAATGCCTGAAAAGACGGCTCCGTCCCGTACTCCCTTTCCAGAGCTTCCATGATCCGGGTCGCCCGTTCCTCCGAAATCCGGTGCGCATCCCTTTCGGTGGACTGGGCATAGTAAAGGTAATACCCGAATTCGCCGTCATTTCCCTGTATGTAGGTTGCGCCGGGCGCAGTTGTCCCATCCGGCATGGCGACATTCACCGTATTGAAATCGTTCGCGGCATATTCCCGCTGCAGGGAGGGATCCGGGGCCGGGATCGTGCCGTCGATGACCTGATTCTGATAAGCGTGCTGGTCCTCATGGAGGACGGTCACCAACGCATCCATATTGTTGCCCTGCTTCGTTTCGGTGCAGAGCTGGCCGTTCTTGGCGGTCATACGGGTGTCGGTTGCATAGAAATCCCGGTTCACCCGGATCGTACTGCCGGACTGCTCCCCCGCGACGCCGGGGCCCAGGTCCGCGAAAACGACCTCGCAGCTTCCCTTTTCACCGTTCTGGACAGCCGAGCGGTTCACCGTCTCCTGCAGCAGCTGCTGGCGATGGGCTTCGTCCAGCGTGCTCCAGGTCTCCCAGCGGTAGAGAGCGTAGAGCTCCCCGTCCGACAGGCTGCCGTAAATCGTCGGATGACTGCCGTAATCGCTCATCGGCGCTGCCTCCAGATTTTTCTGGCGCCTGCCTCGGGATCCGCCAAATACGCATTCATAGCGCCCAGCGCGCCGAAAAAGTCCCGGTTCCCGCGGATCTGCATGATCAGCGGCACAGAATAGTCACCCAGTACAATGGCTGTCAGCGGCCTGTTTTCCAGCCATTGCCGCACATTCTCTTCCAGCCTTTCGTCCGTCTCCGCATGGAGCTTCCTGGCCAGCCTGTCCGCTGTTTCCACACTCACTTCAGGGTTATCCTTCAGGATGGCGGCAGTGAGTTCATCGATCCGTGTCCGATTCAGCACTTTATTAACCTCCTTACCCCTTTTCTCCAGTGAAAATAGGCGTAGTTCTTACCAGTCTTGCCAAGTATTGTAACATATTCGTGCAGTCCTTACAAGCAGGAAACCGCCCTATTTCAGTTGCAAAGAGGCAGATTCCTGCGGTATAATCTGAAAGCGTTAGGGGATATGCCGGTCACATCCGGCCCCGGAAGCGGAAGGGCACAGGGAAAGGTATTCCTGCCAAGGAGGTAAACGAATGAAAAAAGTCATCGTACTGTGGTCCAGTCCCAACACGGACGGGCTGACCGCCGCCGCGAAGGATCGGCTTCTGGCCGGGCTCCGGGCGGGCGGTGCAGAAGCCGAGGATGTCCATCTGAACAAGCTGAAGCTGGAGCACTGCCGCGCCTGCGGCAGCGGCTGGGGCAGCTGCCGCACAGAGGGCAAATGCATTCTGCCGGACGACTTCGGCCCCCTGTATGACCGGCTGGCAGAGGCAGACGGGATCGTATTCCTCACCGCGGTGTATTTCCACGACCTGACGGAATGCTTCAAGGCCTTTCTGGACCGGCTGCGCCGCTGCGACGCTTTCACCGCACGGCGGATGGCGGACAAGCGCTGCCTGCTGGCCGCCTGCGCCGGGGGCACGGGCCAGGGCACCAGCGAATGCCTCAGCCGCCTGGAATACACCATGAAGCATATGAATATGCGGGCCTATGACCGGCTGCCGGTGAACCGCTTCAACCGGGAATATATGCTCCCTGCCCTGGAGGCCGCGGGAAAAACCTACGCCGAAAGGCTGGAAACGGGCTTCGATATGTATTATTGAGCAAACGAAGGGGCCGCTGCAAAACTGCTATTTTGCAACGGCCCCTTTTTCATATTCCTCCCTGCCGCGAACGGGGTGATGCAGACCATCCCGGCAAATCAGGGGGATTATTCGTGATGGGTCTCGATCTCGCCGCCGTTGGTCAGGTCCTTCCCCTCCAACAGCAGCAGCTTTTCCGCCAGAAGGCGGGCAAAGCCGCCCACCACGGCGCTCATTTCGATCAGGTCCTCCGTCCGCTCCGTGGCGATCTCGCTGCCCTCCTCATTGTGCAGGAGGATGGGGCCCGCCATTTCCCGCACCTGCTCGGCAAAAAACTTCGCCGCAATGCCGTGCCGCCGGGCAAAGACCGTGTAGGTTTCGCAAAGCTCCTCCTTGCTCAGGCCCATGGGGATCAGGTGGGTGATCATGCTGAGGCTCATGCTCTGCTTCAGCGACAGGATGATGAGCAGATAGGCGATATGTTCCCGATAATAGCGCTTTTTCACCGGTTCGGGCATCACCTTGGTGCGCACATAATTATTGATGGTGGCAGCGGTGATGAACTGCTCCTCCTTCAGCTCCGGGGGCAGATAGTCCAGATAGCGGCGGAGCAGATCGATCAGCTGATTCATATAAAGACCGAAATCCGGGATATCCTCCCAGGCGGGAAGGCGGAAATTCTTCAGATACTTTTCCCAGCGGCGCAGCTTGCCCGCCACCAGTTCATTGCAATAGGCCATATTCTCCCTTCCTCTCTATGCCATATTATAGCACCTCTTTTAATATTCCACAAGAGGAAGCGGCGATTTTGCCCCATGGATATGGAAAACCAGGCGATATAATCTGGTGTTTTCCATTAGATTTGCTCGCGGCAGCACCTTTCCCGCGCCCCGTTTTTCTGATTGCAAAAATCTATGATTGTGGTAGGATATGTAGTTGCGAGCGGGGGCACTCCCTCCGCAGCCGCCTGAAGGGCGGCAGAACACATATCGGAGCCGAAGCTCCGGGAAAGCGTCACATCATGAAAAAGCTCTGTTCTCTCCTGCTGGTCATGCTGCTCCTGGCTTCCCTGGCCGCCTGCAAAAAGGCGGAACCCAAGCCTGCGGAGCCCCTTCGGATCATGACTCTCAACGGCACCACCGGCTTCGGCATGGCGGGCCTCATTGCCGATAACGCCGCGCAGGAAAAGCCGAAATACACCGTCTCCGTGGAGACGGATGCCAGCAGCGTCACCGCCGCCCTGGTGAGCGGCAGCGTGGACATCGCGGCGCTGCCCACCAATGCGGCAAGCGTCCTCTACGGCAAGACCGAGGGCGGCGTCCGCTGCCTGGCCCTGAACACCCGCGGCGTCCTCTATCTGCTGGCCGACGGGGAACCGGAGATCGCCTCCCTGGCGGACCTGGAAGGGCAGACTGTCTATGCCCCCGCCCAGAACCCCAGCTTCATCTTTGCCGCGCTGTGTGAAAAAGCGGGCGTCAACGTGACCGTCGACAACACCTACGCCCAGCCCGCCGAGCTTCGGACGGCCCTGGCCGCCGGGGAGGTGAGCCTGGCGGTGCTGCCGGAGCCCATGGTGACAGCGGCCTGCAGCGCCCGGGAAAGCCTCCATGTGCTTCTGGACCTGACGGCGGAATGGGACAAGGTATTCCCCGCGGGGAGCCTGGTGCAGGGCTGCGTGGTGGTCCGCGCCACCTATGCCGACGAGCATCCCGACGCAGTGGGGCAGTTCCTGGCGGACTATGCCGCCAGCGTGGCCCTGCTGACCGACGATCCGGATCAGGCCGCCCAGCTCATCGAGCAGTCAGGCATCTTCCCCACCGCCGCGGTGGCAAAGAAGGCTCTGCCCCGGTGCAACGTCTGCTTCCTCACCGGGGAAGAAATGAAAACCGCCATGTCCGCTTATCTGGAAATCATGCTGGCCCAGGCGCCAGCCTCCGTGGGCGGCAGTCTGCCGGGCGACGATTTTTACTGCATGCTGTCTCCCGCCACTACTGCCGGGAAAGGGTGATACCTTCTGAAAAAGCTCCTGCGCGCCCTGGCTGCCGCGGTTTTCTGGCTGGCCGTATGGGCGCTCATAGCAAGGCTGGTCGGCTCTGAGCTGCTGCTGCCCGCCCCCTGGTCCGTGCTGGGACGGCTGGGGGAGCTGCTGTGTCAGGCCGCCTTCTGGGGCACCGTCAGCGTGACCCTGCTGCGCATCCTCTGCGGTACTGCGGCCGGGATCCTGCTGGGGGTGCTGACTGCCCTGCTCACCAGCCGATTCCGGATCGCGGACGCCCTTCTGAGCCCCCTGCTGACGGTGGTGAAGACGACGCCGGTGGCCTCCTTCATCATCCTGCTGCTCATCTGGGTGGGGCGGGATGTCCTGCCCGCGGTCATCGTCGTGCTCATGGTGCTTCCGGTGACCTGGGCCAACGTCTGCGCCGGGATCGCCGCGCTGGACCCGCAGCTCTGGGAGATGGCAAGGGTCTTTGGCTTCCCGCCCATGCGGGCCTTCCTCCGCCTCTGGCTGCCCACGGTGCTGCCCCATTTCCTGTCCGCCTGCCGCAGCGCCCTGGGCCTGGGCTGGAAAGCGGGCGTGGCGGCGGAGGTGCTCACCGTCCCCCTGCGGAGCATGGGTCGGATGCTCTATGAAGCGAAGCTGAATCTGGAGACGACGGATCTCTTTGCCTGGACGGCGGCGGTGGTCCTCTGCAGCCTGGTGATCGAAAAGCTGCTGGCCGCGGGGCTGGACCGGCTGACGGGCCGCCGCGGCGGAAAGGGGGCGGACAAATGATCCTGGCGGAAAATCTGGCGGCAGGCTACCCCGGAAGGACCGTGCTGCGGGACTGCTCCCTGCACGTTGCCCCCGGGGAACGCTGCGCCCTCATGGGCCCCTCCGGCTGCGGAAAGACCACCCTTCTGAAGCTGCTCCTGGGCCTGATGGCGCCGGAGCGGGGGCGGGCGGAGATCCGCGGGCGGGCCTCCTGCGTATTCCAGGAGCCCCGGCTGCTCCCCTGGCGCACGGCGGCGGAGAATGTGAACGCCGTGCTCTCCGACGGGAAGGAGACCATGGCGGAGGCCCGCGCCTGGCTGGACAGGCTGGCGCTGGGGGGAGCGGCCGACCTCCGCCCCGACGAGCTTTCCGGAGGCATGAAGCAGCGCGTCGCCATCGCCCGGGCCCTGGCCTACGGCGGGGACGCCCTGCTGCTGGACGAGCCCCTGAAGGGGCTGGACGAAGCCCTGAAAAAGCGGACGGCGGAGCTGATCCTGGAAGCCTGCCGGGGAAAGGCCATCCTGCTGGCGACCCACGACCGGGAGGAAGCGGCCCTGCTGGCGCAGCGCATCCTGGTCTGGCGGGAGGGGCGCTTCGTCCCGGAAGAAGAATAAAATACGGCGCTGACGGTTTTCCCGCCAGCGCCGTTGTATTCTTTTTACTTTCGCAGCTGCGCTGCCTTTTCCGGGTCGTAGGGAGCCCGACGGATGACGCATTTGAGATTCGTGCAATAGCTGCAGTTCTGGTAATCCTGCTCCGTCTCGAAAAGCAGGCCGGAGGAGCTGGCCAGGGGCGTCATAAAGTGGTTTTCTCCCAGCACCGCGCCGGTATCCCCGGTCACATCCCCCAGGAGGCGGTATATTTTATCCTGCTCCGCCAGGGGCCATTCCGGCAGGCTGCCGGGATTCAGCACGGCGGTCTTTCCCAGGTGATAGCGCTCCGTGAGCGCCTCCGTCATCTTCCCGGTC
>JAEEGL011671984.1_pt1 | contig 11009 bp, 7 predicted proteins | sample 9134231 | NCBI WGS metagenome assembly JAEEGL01 (sample SAMN16246548, study PRJNA631951) | gut metagenome | biome: gut microbiome; feature: rumen; material: fiber-attached | host: Bos | place: Iran: Karaj | collected 2018-10
TCTTCTGATGCTGCAGGTGCTGAATCTGACTGTGCCTTTGCGTCTGCTGCTGCGTTCTGTACGCTCTGTGCGATCTTCTCACACTCTTCCTTAACCTTAACAGCTACGTCGCCAACCTTATCCATTACCTTGTTTGTTCCCTCTACGCCTGTCTCACCTGATAATGAATACTCATATCCACACATCATTGAAAGGAATGCTGCAGGTACTGCAACAGGTGCTGCCATGCATCCAAGAATAGCTGCTGCTCCAACAGGAACCTTAACTACTTCGTCATCACCCTTCTTAATGCTAAGCTTATTCTTTGTCATATAATCAACGAACTTTCCTGCAGGCTTCTTAACATCTTCAATTGCCTTCTTGCAGATATCTTCAGCAGATGCTGTGCTGCGGCCTGCTGCATTATTCTTATTGATCTTTCCGAGCTTCTCAAGATAAACCATTGCATCTACAATGTTACCGTCACAAGCTCTGATTGCGTTCTTTGCATCTTCGAATGAAACTCCTGTTACCTTTACAAGCTGTTCAACCTTTTCGAATTCTTCCATAGTTCTTATCCTCCATTTGATAAATTAATAAATCTATATTTTCTTACTTCGAAGCTGTTTTTTTGCTTTCGATGGGTATAATTTATCATTTGAAGGTTAAACGGTCTTTTAAAGAACATTAAAAGTAGATTAAATCTATTTATTAATCAAAGCTATCATTTTCTCGATGTCGTACTCTCTGATAACCTCTACGCCTTCAGCACATTCGACGTTCTTATCCGTTATAACCACATCAGCAGCTGATATATCATCCACTACTTCTGCTGCCATAAGTTCAAAGAACGAGTGCATATTTATGATCTCGGTTACATGGAAGTAGTCGATAAGGAAGGTCATATCTGTCATACCCGCAACGGCCATACTGCCGGTTCTTGCCATGTTAAGCCAGATCAGTTCATTCTTATCGAGGTCGATTCCAAAAAGATATGCAAATGTACTGTCACAGTTGATCATGAACGCCGACTTAACTGTCTTAGGCTCATATATCGCACCAGTATCCTCGATATCCCTTGTCATATATCCTGCCTTGCAGAAGCACTTACCAAAAGGAAGTCCGGAATAAACATTATTGCAGAATACCATGTATCTTGCTTCCGGATACAGTTTTTTAAACTCAGCTATATCTATATCGAAGTATTCTGAACCACCTTTATAGCCGCTTGTCTCATCACCGGAATAGGTTATGGCCTCGGACTGATTCTCTGCCATGGTTCTCCATGAGAATTCACGTCTGTTTCCGCTTTCCTCAAGACCGAAGCATGACAGATCTATATCATCAACCTTTTCCCAATAGGTAAATGCACGGAGCTTCTTGGTCTCCGGAATACGGATCCTTGAGCCTCGTGTAAGAACTCCGAAGCCTCCCTGTGACGCCGTCTCCTGGATAGGAAGTGCATAATTCTTCATATCAGGGTCAATGTATACCTTTCCAAGCTTTCCGCCCAGATTGGCCTTAAGAGACTCCTTAAGTCTCTCAGTTATAATCCCCGCCTGTTCAGCCGTAATATCCGACTTTCTCTTTTTCAGTTCATCCTCTGTCTCAGTATGGAACTTCATCTTACTATGTTTTGTAAAACCAAAGGTTCTTGGTCCGCTTTCCTCTCTGTACTGAGCGAATCGGATCAGAAGCTGTATCAGAACGATATTATTCTTTGTGTCAATACAGTCAAGTACGAACTGTACCTCTTCCTCAGAACTGCATCTGCTTATTAAATAGCTGAGATTTCTGAGTACTGCCGCAGACCCCTTTCCGCTCTTCAGCACTTCAACTGCTGACCTGATATTCCTCTCGGTCATTGCCTTCTCGAATTTCGAGAAAACAGACTGGTTGCCGTCGCCTCGCATAGCATTTACAAAGCTCTCTGCCTCAGCAGATCTCGCCTTGTAATGTATATGATGGAGAAGACCATTCCATATCTTTTTCTTCTCAAAGCAGTTTCTTATATCGCATCTGCCCTTCTCGAAAAGCTTATCCATAACAGCTGTAATAAACTTTCTATCCTGGTTCTTAAGGTTAAGCTTCTTTATATTTTCACTGCCATAGAGCTGGAAGTTCATCTCATCAATCAGCTTTATCACGTCGGACATCACAATAAACTCAGCAAATCTGAGGTCTCTCATATCCATCATAAGCTTAACGCAGGTATTCTTAGATGCAACATTCTCGATAACCACGTTATAGTCCTGTATAAAGCTCTTAACAAGCTCATACTGCTCATCGCTGAGAGGTCTGGTACCTGCCAGAAGGTTATTCACCATACCTCCGAGCAGATTCACTGCCTCCCCCTCTGAAACGATGGAAAAATCCTTGATCTCTGCATCCTCTTTAAATGCAGTCCTCTCGAAAGTTTCCTCAAAGAGCGAATGACCTGCCTCAGAGAAGTTACCAAAACCATAAGTTGTCACATAATGAATCAGCTGATCTAACAGACGCTTCTCCTTAGTCAGCTTGTGTACGCTCTTTGGAAATCCCTTATAGAAAGGTTCCGGCACGTCCTCACCAAGGCATTCGGAAGCGAATCGGATCATGCCATCACGAACCAGCTTCTGTCCCTTTAGTATTCTGATATTAAAAAGATTAGCGAGCGAAAAAAGAACCTCTAACTGATTCTTCTCTTCACCCGCTGCCTCATCAGACACGAAAACGTGCTTACTAAAAAGATACTTTTTGTAAACATCCTTCATCTCATATTCTCCTTTAATTCTGAAGATATTGCCGGATTAATCATGACCATAGAAGTAAATCCGGCTAGCTTTCAGGCAGTGGCGATATCGATGCATTAAGGATTAACAGTCGTTGAAGTAAATGCATCTAGCTGTCACTAAAAAATAGAATATCACAATCACCTTCTTTTGTCATTAAACTCAGGGTTTATTAAACCAGAGGTATAACCCCTGTCCCTGCCAGAGCCGGCTTTTGGCGCGCAAACCAAAAACGGCGGGTCTTTACGACCCGCCGAATCTTTCTCCATTAATCTTCTTCAAGACTCTGTGACTTATGAACCACAACTGTCTCATCATAGCATTTAAAGATCTCATCTATCTTTTCCTTATCAGGCTTTGGTGTGATAAGGCTTACGATAGGAACTATTATAAGTCCTGCGATCATTGTTGCAGCACCTGCATTGATCGGTGACTTGATCATCGGAACGAAGAGGTTCAGGATAGTGAAACCAACGCCCACGATGTAGCTTGCCCAAACTGCAGCCTTTGTAATGTTCTTGCTGTAAAGACCATACATGAATGGAGCAAGGAATGCACCTGCAAGAGCTCCCCATGAAATACCCATGAGCTGAGCGATGAATGTAGGTGGGTTAAATGCAATAACTACTGAAAGGATGATGAAGCACATAACCAGAACCTGCATGAGTCTGAGCTGTGTCTTCTCCTTCATATCCTTCTTCATAACCGGCTTGATAAGGTCAAGCGTAAGTGTTGAACTTGATGTAAGAACCAGTGAAGAAAGAGTTGACATTGATGCTGAGAATACAAGCACAACTACAATACCGATAAGAATATCAGGCAGTGTTGAAAGCATGCTTGGAACGATGCTGTCATAAGCTACCTTTGTTGTGCCATCCTCTAAAACAGTTACAACGCCTTCCATATCACCAAAGAGACGTCCGAAACCTCCGAGGAAGTAGCATCCACCTGCGATAACAAATGCAAAGAATGTAGAAACAACTGTACCTGTCTTAACAGCCTTCTCATCCTTGATTGCATAGAACTTATGAACCATCTGAGGAAGACCCATTGTACCAAGAGATGTAAGAATAACAACTCCGAGGAGGTTAAGTGGGTCAGGTCCGAAGAAACTTGCGAAAAGTCCCTGACTGTCTGAAAGTGCTGCAGTAGTAACTGTCGGGTCTGCAGGGATCTCTGAAAGAGACTTAACTGCATTTAAGAATCCGCCCTGTCCTGCAAGAACTGAACCGATAACTGCACAGATACCGATCAGCATGATGATACCCTGTATAAAGTCGTTAAGAGCTGTTGCCATGTATCCACCGATAACAACATACGCACCTGTAAGAAGTGCCATAACAACTACACAGATACGATAATCTATATTGAAGGCCATACCGAACAGTCTTGAAAGACCGTTATATACACCTGCTGTATAAGGTACAAGGAATACAAATGCGATTATTGATCCTACGATTCTGAGAGACTGTGAATCAAATCTCTTTCCAAAGTACTCCGGCATAGTCTTGGCATCAAGCTTCTGTGTCATAACTCTGGTTCTTCTACCGAGAATAAGCCATGCAAGAAGTGATCCGATAAGTGCATTTCCGATACCGATCCATGTTGATGAAAGTCCATACTTCCATCCGAACTGTCCGGCATAACCTATGAATACAACCGATGAAAAGTAAGATGTACCGAAGGCGAAGGCTGATATCCATGGACCTACCGTTCTTCCTCCAAGTACATAATCATTGACATTCTTAGCCTTGCTTCTGGAATAAACACCGACTCCAAGCATAACAGCAAAGAATAAAACCAGCATTATGATCTTGATTGCCATTTTGATTATCTCCTTTAATACATTAACACTTTAATGCTTTATCGCACTAAATTGTATTATGCACTTCTTAAGGATAAATGTCAACCTGAAAAAAACCTGAAAACAAAAAATCAGCCGCTGTATCTTCTACTCCGATACAGCGGCCGTGTCTTACGATAATGTCTTTCTGATATTTGCATCGAACTGGCGGTTGAAACCGAGCCAGTCTGAATTGTCTCCGGCATCCTTCAGAGTCTCCGTAAATGACTCCAGTTTAGCATCCAGATTATCTGCCATGGAAAGTGCCACAGCCTCGATAAGTGCAGGCTTCTTAGGTGAACCAAATTCCAGCTCTCCGTGATGAGCGAGAATACAGTGGATAAGCTCCTGCTCAAGTGTTTCAGGGAAGCTCTCTCCTCTTTCTCTTATAGCTTTTATCTTATCTCTTATCATCATAGCGCCTATAACGATATGACCCATGAGATTTCCTTCGTCTGTATAATCATTTACCGGGAAGTCAGCCAGTTCTTCAACCTTACCGATATCGTGGCATATGGCTGAAGTTACAAGCAGATCTCTGTTCAGTATCGGATAGGAAGCCGCTAGAAAATCGCATATCTTTGTTACAGCAAGCGTATGCTGGAGCAGACCACCTACAAATCCATGGTGAATAGACTTAGCTGCACTATGGATCTTGAACTTAGCCGCAAAGTCAGCATCCTTAAAAAATGAGCATAACAGCTCCTTCAGTCCCTTATTCTGAACTGACTCTATTATCACGTCCAGATCACGCATCATTTCATCTATATTATATTCTGAACAAGGCATGTAATCCGACAGAACATACTCGCTAACTTCGGCGCGTCGGATACGGGCTACATTTAACTGAAGGGAGTTGTTGAAGGATGTTACTCTCGCATCAATCTTTATAAAATCCCTTGCTTCAAAATGCTCAATTGCGTTATTAAGCTCCCAGACCTTGGCATCGACGCTGCCGGTCTTATCCTGAAGAATAAGGCTGTAATAAGTCTTTCCTGCCTTTGTAGTCGCCTGGGTCTTCTGCTTACAGAAGTAAATGTCCGAAACCTGTTCACCTTCCTGAAATGTGTTGATATATCTCATATCGGATCCTTTCTAAAATAAATTCCCAAATTCACAAAAATCGTTTCCTATTATATCACAACACGAGGAAATTATGTTATAATATTTCAGATATGCCCTTACTATTCGCAGTTTAGAAGAATAGTAAGATTTAGAAGGAGTTTACCTATGAATAAAAGAACGCTTCGCGTACTTGAATACAACAAAATACTAGATATGCTTGCATCCTATGCTGTATCAATGGGCGCAAAGCGTATGTGTCTGAAGCTCAAGCCTCTGACTAACCGTCCGGAGATTGAAGCACTTCAGCAGAATACACGTGATGCATATCTGAGACTTGAGAAACAGGGTTCCTGCAGTTTTTCGGGAATACGTGATATCAGAGGATCTCTGAAGCTTCTTGAGATCAAGTCAGCTCTTTCTCAGGAAGAACTTCTCGATATAGCTTCTCTCCTTGAGACTGCTGACTCCGTAAGAAGTTACGGTGCCTCAGATAAGTCTTCAGATGAGATAGAGAATTCCCGTGACTCTCTCTCGGGAATGTTTGAGGACCTGATTCCTCTCAGAGACATTTCCAGTGAGATCAGAAGATGCATCCTTTCAGCGACAGACATTGCGGATGACGCATCATCTGCACTTAAGGCCATACGCCGCAAGAAGGCTGACCTTAACCAGAGACTTCACAGTCTTTTGGATAAGATAGTTAAGTCCGAATCCAACAAGGGGCTCCTTATGGATTCTCTTGTAACCATGCGTAATGGCAGATATTGTATACCGGTAAAAGTAGAACATAGAAATGCATTTCCGGGAATGATCCATGACCGCTCCTCCACAGGTTCCACCTTTTTCATCGAACCTATGGAAGCCGTCAACATGAATAACGAGATTCAGGAACTGGAAAGCGATGAAAGAGTCGAGATTGAAAAGATTCTCGCCAACCTGTCTCTTATGGCAGGAAGCGCAGCATCAGATATAGCCGAAGACCTGAAGCTTCTCACAGAGCTGGACTTCATCTTCGCAAAGGCCCGTTTCGCCAAGGCCTATCGTGCCAGCGAACCTATCTTTAATGATAAGGGCATTATCAATCTGAAGCGTGCCATACATCCGCTTCTCGATCAGAAGACTGCGGTTCCTGTAGATATAAGGCTTGGTGAAGCCTACCAGCTTCTTATAATAACCGGTCCTAATACCGGTGGTAAGACCGTATCACTTAAAACTCTTGGACTTCTTACTCTCATGGCCCAGTCGGGACTTCATATACCGGCCGCCGAAGGAAGTACCATGAAGATCTTTGATAACGTCTATGCAGATATCGGTGATGAGCAGAGTATCGAACAGAATCTGTCTACCTTCTCATCCCATATGAGCAATATAGTTTATATAGTTGACCATGCTGATGATAAGTCCCTGTGCCTCTTTGATGAGCCGGGCGGTGGAACCGATCCTGCTGAGGGTGCAGCTCTCGCAATCGGTATTCTGACCTTCCTGAAGAACATGGGTGCCTACGTTATGGCCACAACCCATTACACAGAGCTTAAGACCTACGCCATCGGTACTGACGGAGTAGAGAACGCGTCCTGCGAATTCGATATGGCAACTCTCCGACCTACCTACAAGCTTATGATAGGTATTCCGGGAAGTTCCAATGCCTTCGCCATAGCCAAGCGTCTTGGCCTTGATGACAGCATCATAAACGGTGCAAAAGACAGTATAGATTCTGAATCCCTCAGAATGGAGCATATCATCCATACTCTCGAAAGCAGTCAGCGCGAGATAGAACAGGATAAGGAACGAATCGCAGCCTACACAGCTGAGATTGAATCTCTGAAGAAATCTCTTTCCTCAAAGGAAGAGAATCTCACCCAGAAGAAGGAAGATATCCTTCGCCGTGCCAGAGAAGATGCACAGAAGATTCTGGATGACGCAAAGGAAACAGCCGATCAGGCTATCCGTGATATAAACAAATGGAAGCAGAATCCTGCAGCTGCAGATATGAGCTCCATGGAGAAGCACAGAACAAATATCCGTGAGAAACGTGACGCCCTCAACAAGAGCCGTCCACAGAAGAAGCGTTCTTCTAATCAGAAGCCTGAGGACTTTGCTCCCGGCGACAGCGTATACGTTATCAGCTTTGACAGTGAAGGTACAGTTCTTGCCAAAGCCGATTCCAAGGGAAGGATATCCGTTCAGATCGGTGCCATCCAGTCACGAGTTCCTTCAACAGATCTTATATGGCAGGAGAAGAAACCTGAGAAAGAGGAAAAGACTTTTGTTAATTCTTCTTCCAGAGGAATCTCAAAAGCTGCTAACTTCCGTCCGGAGCTGAACGTTCTCGGACAGACTGTAGACGAAGCCATATCTAACATAGATAAGTTCCTTGACGATGCGCTTCTGTCTCATTGTACAACCGTAACTATTATCCACGGCAAGGGCACCGGAGCCTTAAGACGTGGAATTCATGAATACTTAAAGAAGCATCCGGCCGTATCCTCCTTCAGAGCAGGCGAATTCGGCGAAGGCGATGCAGGTGTAACAATAGTTGAGTTTTAATCAGGAAGGGAGATAAGATGAACAGACCAAAAATACTTATAGTAGACGATGACGAGAATATATCCGAGCTTATATCTCTCTATCTCGAGAAAGAGTGCTTCGATACAGAGACTGCGGAAAACGGTGAAGCTGCTCTCACTCTTGTAGATGTATATAACCCTGATCTTATACTTCTGGATCTCATGCTTCCGGGAATTGACGGTTACGAAGTATGTCAGCAGATCAGGAAGACTCGCGACACACCGATCATCATCCTTTCTGCAAAGGGTGAGGTTTTCGACAAGGTGCTCGGTCTTAAGATGGGTGCTGATGATTATATCATCAAGCCTTTTGATTCAAATGAGCTGGTAGCCAGAGTTCATGCCGTTCTGAGACGTGCCGGTGCTGCCAAGTCAGAGGAGCCTGTACAGGAAGAGACTTCTGAACCTCAGGACTTCGAACATACAGGAAATTACATCGAGTATCCACATCTTATTGTGAATATTTCAAACTATACAGTTACTCTCGACGGACGAAACATCGAGATGCCGCCAAAGGAGCTTGAACTTCTGTACTTCCTTGCTTCAAAGCCAAATCAGGTATTTACCAGAGATCAGCTTCTTAATCAGCTCTGGGGCTATGACTTCATGGGTGATACACGTACAGTAGATGTTCACGTAAAGCGTCTCAGAGAAAAACTGAACGGAAATTATAACTGGTGCATTTCAACTGTATGGCGTATCGGTTACAAGTTTGAGGTTAAGTAACTAGTGAACTCTTAAGTGAGGTAATAATATGCAGCATTCCTTATTTGACAGGATATATCTGGCATTCCTTGCCATACTTATCATATCCTTTGGATTTCTTATATTGTTCATATCGTACTTCGCAAAGAGGTCACTCATTTCCGAAAGGATTGAGACTCTGTCTAACGAAGCACAGCTTATAGCAAAACAGTCTCTTACCAGTTATCTGGAAGGCAAGATTAACGAAAATGACATGGCCGGATTTATGGATTATTATTCCGATATGCTGAAAGCTGATATATGGTATGTTGATAACAGCGGCAGCATCATCGCCAAGTCAAACAGAAAAACCACTGAAAAAAAGTCACCATATCAAACCTCCGGTTCTTCAACAGAGACTACAGAAGCTGCATCAGAAAGTGCATATGCAGGTATAAATGCCGACATTCCTGAAAACATCTATAAGATCAGCGAATCTTATCAGCTGGATGAAAGCTTTTCACTGGTCGGTGATTTCTATGGTGTCTTTAATACAGATGTTATCTCTGTAAATATGCCTGTTAACTATTTTAAAGATACAGAATCTCCATCTGAGCCGGCCGGTGCATTGATACTTCATGCATCCACAACTCAGATAAATGATACGATGAACGATATCATGAGTTTCAGCCTTATTCCATGTCTCGTTATCATTGTTATAGCCTTCAGTTTCATAGCTATCATTTCAAGAAAGATCATACGTCCTATCAAGCATCTTTCAAATGTAGCCCGTGATTATTCGGAAGGTAACTTCGATGTCGAGACCGGCATCAAGTCTAAGAACGAGATCGGTCAGCTTGCTGATTCCATGGAATATATGGCCGGCGAGCTTTCAAAGCTGGAGCAGTACAGACACGACTTCGTGTCTAACATTTCCCACGATTTCAGATCTCCTCTCACATCCATCAAGGGTTATGTACAGGCTATTCTGGACGGAACCATTCCACCGGAAAAGCAGGAGAGATATCTTAATATCGTACTTGATGAGACTCAGCGTCTTACCAAGCTTACCCAGGGACTTCTGGATCTCAACCATCTGGAAATATATGGTCCTTACCTTAAAATGAGTGATTTCGACTTCATAGAAGTTGTAAAGGCCACTCTTAATACTTTCGAGATTAAATGCATCGACAAGGGTCTTGCAATATACCTGAACAATCATGCTGAAAACACCATCGTTACAGCCGACCAGACAAAGATTCAGCAGGTTATCTACAACCTTATCGATAACGCTATAAAGTTTACTCCATCAGGAAAAAGAATCCATGTATCCATATATGAAACCAACGACAAACTCTATGTTGCCGTTCAGGATGAGGGTATCGGAATGAGTGAGGATACTCAGAGAAGAATCTGGACAAGATTCTATAAGGGTGATTCTTCACGTGGAAAGGATAAGCAGGGCACCGGACTCGGCCTTGCCATTACTAAGGAAGTAATAAAGGCCCACAACGAAACCATTGAGGTTTCCTCCGTTGAGGGCCAGGGTTCTAAATTCGTATTTACACTTACAAAGGCTAAACAGGATCAGCCTTCACATACAGGCCAGACAGAGATACTTATCTCTAACAAGCCAACGTCTCAATAAAATGCTTAATTCTTCTCATAGCTTCTCTAAGTTGCTCTATAGAGTATGCATATGAGATTCTAAGATAGCCTTCACCTGAATCGCCGAAGGCACTTCCAGGAACCACCGCCAGCTTCTCTTTCATGAGGAGCTGTGTGGCAAATTCCTCGGAGCTCAGTCCATACTTCTTAATACAAGGGAATATATAGAACGCTCCCTTCGGTTCAAATGCCGGCATACCCATATCTTCAAGCTGTTTCAGAAGAAACTTTCTTCTCTCATCATAAGATTGTCTCATCTCAGCTATATCTTTATCACCATTTCTGACTGCTTCTACTGCTGCATACTGGCTCGTAGTAGGTGCACACATTATGGCAAACTGATGTATCTTTGTCATAAGTTTGTTTATCTCTTCAGGTGCAAGAGTATATCCAAGTCTCCAGCCTGTCATAGCATAAGCCTTAGAGAATCCA
>JAEEGL012623881.1_pt1 | contig 11009 bp, 10 predicted proteins | sample 9134231 | NCBI WGS metagenome assembly JAEEGL01 (sample SAMN16246548, study PRJNA631951) | gut metagenome | biome: gut microbiome; feature: rumen; material: fiber-attached | host: Bos | place: Iran: Karaj | collected 2018-10
AGCACCGACGCAGACTCCCTTATCTGCGAGACGCTGCCCGCGGAGGTCGAGGTGTTGTCGCTGTAAATAGTCTGTATTGAATCGATTATCACCATCGAAGGTTTTAGTTTTTCGACAGTCTCGACTATCCTTTCGGCGTTGGTCTCCGAAAGGACGAAAAGATTTTCGGACGAGATGCCGAGTCTGTCGGCGCGAAGTTTAAGCTGTCCGCGGGACTCCTCGCCGCTGACGTAAAGGGTGGTGAGCTTTTTTGAAAGCTTGCCGCACATCTGGAGCAAAAGGGTCGATTTGCCGATGCCGGGGTCGCCGCCGAGGAGTATAAGCGAGCCTTTGACGATGCCGCCGCCGAGAACTCTGTCGAACTCCGAAAATCCGCTATTATAGCGAATCTCCTCGCCCGCCGTTATGTCGTTCAAGCGAAGAGGCTCCGAAAAGGCCGCGGTCTGCTTTTTAGGCGCGGCTTTTTTGACGGAAACGTCGACCGTCTCCTCCTCGAGGCTGTTCCATGCGCCGCACGTCGGGCATTTACCCGACCATTTCATAAAGGTCGAGCCGCACTGCGAACAGACGTATTGGGTTTTAAGTTTGACTTCCGCCATTTTCGGTTTCCTCCGTTGTCAATGTATCGACGTATCCTTTGAATATAGCCATGGCGATCTTTAACCGATAGACGCCGCTTTGAAGCAATTCCCTTTCGGCGGCGTTTGAAATAAAGCCGCATTCGGCAAGAAGAACGGGACACGATACGTTTCGGTAAAGATAGAACGAATCGGAGATCTGCTTGACGCCGCGGGTGTTTTCCGGTTGTAAAGTCTTAAAGCTTGTCATAACTCTGTCGGCAAGCTTTCTCGCTTTGTCGCCGTTTTTCCAGAACATCTGCGCGCCGAAGTATTTTTCGCTCTGATATTTGTTTACGTGGACGCTTATAAGCGTTCCGTTTTCGTAGGAGTTTATTATTTTTACGCGGTTATCCATGTCCTCCCGCTTGTTAAAGCGGGGGCCGTCGCAAAGCGCGGCGCCGTCTTTTCTCGTAAGCGCAGTTTCAAAGCCGAAAAGCCGAAAAAGCGTATCGAGCTTTAGAGCAATATCGAGAGTTATGTCTTTTTCCACCGCGCCGTATGCCGAAGCGCCTCCGTCAAGGCCGCCGTGACCCGCGTCGATTATTATCACTTCGGCCGAAACGTTTCGCGTCATATATATTATAGCAGATAAAATATAAAAAATCAAAGCGCACTTTTTAAGTTTTGACAAAAAAGATCGCCTCCGACGGATCTTATTCCCGCCGGAGGCGTTCTATGCTTGTTATTCCTTTTCCCCGCCGACCCCGAACAGCTTTTTAAGTATACCGCAAAACAGTTTGGGCGGCTTTATTACCACTATCTTCATCAAAAAACTCCTTTCAGAAAAAGAACATGCATCCGCCGATCACGATAATCGCTACCGCGAGCACCACGACGAGCAGCGTTGACGGCAGTATTATCGTAAACAGCACGCCCGCCGCGAGCGCTATGATTATTATTGCGATAAGGACCTTGAGAAAGTTCACCGTGCGCGCCCCTCCGTTCCCTTTTCTCTTACCATTTTATGCGAAAGAGCGGCAAAGGGGACAAAAAAGACCGACGTCGGTCGGTCTTAATATCTTTTCAGCGAGGCGAAGGCTTCGTAGAACTTCAAATAGCTTTTATATCGGGACGGCGCGATCTTCCCGTCTTTAAGCGCCCTGCAGACTTCGCACCCTTTGGTGCCCTCAAGATGAAGGCAGTCGACGAAGCGGCATTGTCCGAACTCCGAGAACTCCGGAAAGAGATCTTTTATATCCTCCTTCGAGGCGTCGATACACATTGTTATATCGAGCGACGAAAAACCGGGAGTATCCGCTATAAAGCCGTTTTCCGACCTGAAAAGCGTGGCGCGTCGGGTGGTGTTCATCCCCCTGCCGAGTTTTTCCGAAAGGGGTCCGACGGCGCTTTCGGCGCCATCACAAAGGCGGTTTAACAACGTCGATTTGCCGACGCCCGAAAAGCCCGTAAGGACGGCGAGTTTGCCTGATATGAGGTTCTTTATATTATTTACGCCCTCGGCGTCGGCGTTTGAAACGACGAAGACTTTATATCCCGCGTTTTTGTAAACGTCCGATACGGAAGCGTCGGTCGCGATATCGCTTTTCGTAAATATAATTACCGGCTCGACGCCGTAATGCTCGCATATCGCCGTCATTTTATCTATGTTTTCGGGGTCGGGCGGCGGAGACGAAAGAGAGGAGACGATAAGCATTATATCGACGTTTGAAACGGCGGGACGGATAAAGGTGTTTTTTCGTTCTCTTATAGCCGTCACGTTGCCCTCTTTTTCGGCTATGACGTCGAAGTCGACAACGTCGCCGGCCTTCGGGAAAAGGCTGTTTTTACGGAATACGCCCTTGACGGCGCAGTCGAAGACCCCGCCGTCCGCGTAAACGGCGCATCTTCCGCTTATGGCCTCGATTACTCTACCCGTCATCAGCCGTTATTTTCGGCGCCGCCGTTATCAGCGGGGCCTTCCGAGACGACTATCGTCACCTTGGTCTGCTTTGCGACCTGAGTGAAGGGCGCGATGCTCTGCGATATGACAGAGTTGACCTTGACGGTGTCGGACTTCTCGTATTCGACGAGCACGACGAGCTCGGCCGCGCTTATGGAGTTTATGGCGTCGTTGACGTCCGAACCGAGGACGTTAGGCACCTTGACGAGCTGTATCTGCTTTCCCTTGCTGACGACGAGGGTTATCTCAGTGCCGTAGGGCGCGCTCGTGCCGTCGGCGGGGTCGCAGGAGATTATCTTCTTTTCGCCCACGGTGTCGCTGAATTCATATTCGGTTTTAGTTAAGAAACCGAGATTTTGAAGTATTTTAACCGCCGATTCGACATCCTCTCCGACGAGTTTGGGGATAGTCGTGACTTTAATCCCCTTGCTGACGGTGAGCGTGACGACGGTCCCCTCGGGGACTTTGGTGCTGCGGTCGGGCGACTGGCCCGTGATAACGCCCTTTTCGTAATTGCCGCTATACGACTCCTCGGTGACGAAGGTGAACTTGTTTTTATACTCTTCGCTGTCGACGACGTCGGCCGAAAGTCTGCCGACGAAATTCGGCACCTCGACGTAGCCGTGAGAGGCCGATTCGATTATATCGTTGACGAAATACCAGACTCCGAGCGAGAAAGCGACGCCGAGCACGATACCGATAAGAACGGGTATCGAGAAAAGCATATTGTGTCGGCGGAAAAAGTTTTTCTTCTTGTTTTTCTTTTTCAATTCCTTCATCCTCTGCTTTTCGGCCGCGTCGAGAGAGTCGTTCACAAACTTGTAGTTGAAGACGGTCATGGGGTTTTCCCTTACCTTCATGAGCGCTTCGCGCATCTCCTCGGCGGACGAGTAGCGGTTTTCGGGACGCTTGCTTATGGCCTTTAAGACTATTTCCTCGAGTCCCTTCGGGATAGACGGATTGTATTCGCTCGGCTTTTTAGGGACTTCGTTTATTTGCTTCAAAGCTATCTCAACGGGTGTCTCGCCTTCGAAGGGGAGCTTGCCCGTGAGCATTTCGTAAAGGGTAATGCCCAACGAATAGATATCGGATTTCTCGTCGACCTTATTCTTGCTCGCCTGCTCGGGGCTGATATAGTGGACGGTGCCTATCGCCTTGTCTGCAATGGTGACGGTGTCAAACCGCTGAAAGCGGGCGATGCCGAAATCTGCGACCTTTATGGTGCCGTCGGGCAGCAGCATAATGTTATGCGGCTTGACGTCGCGGTGGATTATTCCCTTTTCATGGGCGTGCTGAAGGCCTTTCAGTATCTGGTCGGTGAAGAAAACGCTTTCGCGCCAGTCGAGCGCGCCGCGCTTGCTCATATACTGCTTTAAGGTTATGCCGTCGACGTATTCCATCACGATATACTGAACGTCGTCGCTTATATGGACGTCCAGAACGTCGACGATATTCTTATGCGAAAGCATGGAGATAACGCGCGACTCGTTGATGAAGCGGGTCTTGAAGGTGTCGTTATTGAACTCCTCTTTGAGAAGCTTGACGGCGACCTCGCGGTTGTTGTAAATATCGACGGCCTTATAGACTATCGACATGCCGCCGATGCCTATGACCTCGGTTATTTTATATTTGTCGTTTAAGACCTTGCCTATGAACTTATCTATTTCGCTCATTTCAGCCTCCGTAAATAACGGCGGTGATGTTATCCGTGCCGCCCTTGTTTATGGCGTTCGAGACGAGCGCCGAAACGCAGTCTTCCGTCACTTTGTAACGGAAAACTATATCGAATATTTCAAGATCGGAAAGCATATTCGAAAGTCCGTCGGAGCAAAGCAAAAGTTTTCTGCCGTTCAGAAAGTCGGCTTTGACGGTCTGCTCGACCTCTTCGTGAATGCCGACGGCGTTTGTTATTATGTTTTTCTGCGGGTGGTTTTCGGCCTCCTCGGGCGTAAGTTTGCCGAGGTCGACCATCTCCTGCACGAAGCTGTGGTCTTTGGTGAGCCTTACGGCGGCGGTATCGTCGATGGCGTATATGCGGCTGTCGCCGAGGTGGGTATAGAAAAACCTGTTATCTCTTATTATGACGAGCGCCAGCGTAGTCCCCATACCGCTTAAACTCTCATCGTTTTCCGAGAGAGCCAGTATAGTCTTATTTGCCGTCTCGGTGGCGGTTTTAACGGCGCGGACGACGTCCTGCTCGGTCATGTCTTCTGTCAGCAAGTCCGTAAGCACTTTTCTTACGGTCTTGACGCAGACGTCGGAGGCGACTTTGCCGCCCTTCGCACCGCCCATGCCGTCGCAGACGACGAGGCAGACGGCTCCGCCGGTCTCGAAGCAGTCGAATTTGTCCTGATTTTCTTTTCTTACCTTACCGATGTCAGTTCTGCCGTAATACATTCATATCACCCGCAGTCTCTTTGTGGTCTCTTCGGAGCTGTCCGCAGGAGGCGTTTATATCGCTTCCGAGAGTTCTTCTTACCGTCGCAGTTATTCCTTTTGAAAGGAGTATCTCTTCGAAGTCCTTTACCCTTTTGGCGTTAGACGCCCTTTGGTCCTTCCCTTTTACGGCGTTTACGGGGATAAGGTTGACGTGCGCGAGCCTGTTTTTCAAAAGCGCCGCAAGCTCTAAGGCGTCGGAGGCGTTATCGTTTACGCCGGAGATCAGAGTATACTCGTAAGATATTCTTTTATTCGTTTTGGAAACGTAATAATCGCAGGCGGCCATAAGCTCGTTCACGCCGTATTTTTTATTTACGGGCATCAGCTTCGAACGCTTTTCATCGTTAGGGGCGTGGAGCGAGACCGAAAGAGTTATCTGAAGTTTCATATCGGCAAGCTCTCTTATCCGCTCGCAAAGGCCGCTCGTCGAGACCGAAATGTGCCTGTGGCTCATATTTATTCCGTTTTCATCGTTTATGTTAGTGAGAAAACGGACGAGATTGTCGAAGTTGTCGAGCGGTTCTCCTATTCCCATAATAACTATGTTCGATATGCCGCCCTCGGTGTCTCTGTCGGCGTACTGGAACTGCGCGAGCATTTCGCCCGCCGTGAGATTTCTGACGAGTCCGCCGACGGTCGAGGCGCAGAAGGAGCATCCCATACGGCACCCGACCTGCGAAGAGATACAGACCGAATTGCCGTGCTTGTATTTCATAACGATGGTCTCTATCATCTCGCCGTCCTCGAAGGAGAAGAGATATTTGACCGTGCCGTCGACGGCGGAGACGAGTTTTTTCTCGGGCGTCGCTTTGGGGATATAATAGTTTTCGCTTAAAAACGCCCGCATATCCTTCGGGAGATTTGTCATTTCGTCGAAGCTTTCGGTCTTATATATCCACGAAAAAAGCTGCTTGGCGCGAAATGACGGATATCCTGAAGATTTCATTATATCACATATTTCGCCGTATGTCATCGATTTTATGTCTTTTTTACTCATTGTCACTTTCCAGTCTTTATGAGTTTCGCGAAGAAAAAGCCTTCGCGGATGCCGTCCGGTATAACGGTTATCATATTTTCCTTGTCTATAACGCCCGCCGTCACGCCGCTTGAAACGCACTCGGCTTCCCCTGTTTCAATAAGCTTTTTGACTACGGCGCCGTTTTCGGCCTCGCGAAGCGTGCAGGTGGAATAGACGAGCGTTCCGCCCGTTTTCAAAAGCCTTAAGCAGTTTTTCGCTATGGCGAACTGCAAATCCGGGAGCTCTGAAAGTGAAGCTTCGTTTTTCAGTTTGATATACGGTCTTTTTCTTAAAAGCCCGAAGCCCGAGCACGGGACGTCGCAGATTATTCTGTCGTAGCGTTTTTCGCAGTCGTAGGTTTTCGCGTCGCCGACGCGGGTTTCTATTATATCGATGCCGAGCCGCCCGGCGCCGTCCCTGATTTTTGCGACCTTTTCTTCCGAGACGTCGAGGCAGTCGATATGTCCCACGTTATTCATAATTTCGGCGGCGGTAAAGCTTTTGCCGCCGGGAGAGGCGCAACAGTCGAGTATGGTTTCTCCCGCCTTTGGCGAAAGAGTTTCGACGCACATTTGCGACGAGAGGTTTTGAAAGTGGAACAGGCCGTTTTTGAAACGCTCGTCTTCCGAGACGGATCCGTCGAAAGTAAATACGGCGGCGGTATCGGTCAGGGGCGAAATGCGGCTTCCGTAAACCGAAGAGAGCGACGAAAGGTCGGTTTTAAGGGTGTTTACCCTTATTATGTCGGCAGTCTTTCGGGAAAAGCCCTCGCATATCTTTAAGGCGTTTTCTTTACCGTAATCGGCGGCAAGCGAGTTTATAAACCATTCGGGGAGCGAGTATTTCGCCGAAAGCGAAGAGGGCTTATAGTCGGCCGCCGAATTTAAGGCGGCCCGCAAAACGGCGTTAGTGAAGCCCGCGAGAGAGGGCGAAACAGTCTTTTTTGTTATTGCCACGGCCTCGTTTACCGCCGCGAAATCGGGGACGGCGTCAAGGTATAAAAGCTGATACAGCGCGGCTTTGAGGTTTGCCGCAAGAATGGGCCGCATTTTTGATACGGGCGTCTTCGAAACGAGGTTCAATCTGTCTGTGAGCTCCTCGTTTTTCTCTACGGCGCCGAGAACCAATCGGCGGCAAAGGTCGCGGTCGCGTTTATCATCCGAAGACATTGAGACGGCGTCTTCGACGTCGTAAAACTCGCCCTTAAAGACGGACGAGAGTATTCTGACGGCGGCAAGGCGCGGTGAGGCGTTTGATTTCATCTTCTGTTCCTGCTTAACAAAATGAGGCGGAGCAAGCTCATAAGAGATACCAAAAGCGCCGCGACGTAGGTCATGGCCGCCGCCGTGAGCACCTTTTTGACGCCCGCGAGTTCCTCTGCGGTAAATCTGCCGCTTCCCTCAAGTTCTTTTACGGCGCGTCTTGAAGCGTTGAACTCGACGGGGAGGGTGACGAGCTGAAAGAGTGTAGAGAAAGCGAAAAGAATAATTCCTATTAAGAAAAACACGGAAAAGCCGGTTATAAGCGCGAGAAATATAAGCGGAATAGAGAGCGACGAACCGAAATTTGTTATCGGTATAAGCGCAGCTCTGAACTTTATGGGCCCGTATCCGTCGGCGTATTGCATGGCGTGTCCGCACTCATGAGCGGCGACGCCGATGGCGGCGACCGAACGGGAGTCAATGACGCTTTCCGAGAGGCTGACGACATCGGTCGTCGGGTTATAGTTATCGGTAAGGTTGCCCGCGACGGCGGAAAGCCTCGTATTGAAAAGGCCGTGACGGCGAAGTATCTCGGCCGAGACATCGGCCGCAGTCATACCGCAGGAGGCGTTGATCTTCGAGTATTTCGCGAAGGTGGTTTTAACTTTTATCTGCGCGAAAAGCGAGAGCAAAACCGCGGGAATAACGAGGACAAGATAGTAAAAATAATCGTCGTACCAGATCACTGCGCGTTGCCTCCTCTCTGTCGGCGGCCCGCCATAAATGAAACGCCGTCCATCTCTTTTTTGCCTTCGGGACGAACTTTGGTGATTATCACCGAGCCGTCGCCGGTGCCGATTTTAAGCTCTTTGCCGTCGGGGATTACGCCGACGTCGAAAACGTCGTCGGAGCAAACGGCAAAAACGGGTTTCATGACCTTGCCTTCAAGCGTAAACCACGCGGCGGGATAGGGTGAAAGTCCTTTTATAAGAGCCGCGACGGCTTTTTTGCCTGTGGAAAAATCTATTTTGCAGGTCTCCTTATCGATCATAGGCGCGTAGCAGCTTTCGCCCGTCTGCTTGACGGGACTCGCTTTGCCGTTTTCGATAAGCTCAAGCGCTTCGACTACGGCGTCGGCGCCGAGGACGGAAAGCTCGTCGTGAAGCGAACCCGCCGTCGTATTTTCGGTTATCGGGACGCGTTTCTGAAGAAGCATATCGCCGGTGTCAAGTCCCTCGTCCATCTGCATTATCGTGACTCCGCTCTCTTTTTCGCCGTTCATGACGCACCGGTTTATGGGCGCGGCGCCTCTGTATTTCGGTAAGAGCGAGGCGTGGATGTTGACACAGCCGTATTTGGGCGCGTCGAGCACGTATTTAGGCAGTATTTTGCCGTAGGCGCAAACGACTATGACGTCCGGCTTTATTTCCGAAAGCATATCATAAAGCGCGCCGTCTTTAAGCGTAATCGGCTGAAATACGGGTATTCCGCGTTTCAAGGCCTCAACCTTTACAGGCGGAGGCGCCATTTCGTGGCCCCTGCCCTTCGGTTTGTCGGCTCTCGTGACGGCGGCCGCGATCTCGTGTTTCTCCGCAAGCTTCACAAGCGGTAAAACCGCGAAATCGGGCGTCCCCATATAGATTATTTTCATATTATCTCCGTCTTATTTAAGGTTTTTATCGGTTTCGGGATCGTAATAACGCTCTTTGATGTCGGTTATAAGTATGCCGTCGAGGTGGTCTATCTCATGGCAGGCGAGTTTGGCGTAGAAATCGGAAAAAGTGTAGACGTATTCGTTTCCGTCTCTGTCGGCCGCCCTGACCTTGACCTTTTTAGGTCTCTCGAGCACGCAGGTCTCGCCGGGACAGGAAAGGCATCCTTCGACGACCTTCTGCTTGCCGGAACGCAGAATTATCTCGGGGTTTATAAGCTCAAAATAGTTGTCGTCGTAGTCCATTATGACTACGCGGCGGAGTATGCCTACCTGAGGCGCGGCGAGTCCTACGCCGCCGCTTTCGGTGAGCGTTTCGTGCATATCGTCCAAAAGCGTGTGAAGTCTCTCGTTGAAATCAGTGACCTCTTTGCTCTTCTTGTGAAGAATCTCGTCCTCGCTCGTTATAATCGTTCTTAAAGCCATAATTTGCCTCCTACGCTATGTTTTCTGGGTTGTATTCAACCGACATCAGCACGTCCTGAAAGCGCTTTTCTCCGTCGAACCAGCTTGCCGCGCTTTCGGCAAGGTCGCAAAGATCCTTGTTTATTCTGCATTTCAGAACGAGTTTGTATTTATAGACGTTGTTGACCTTCAAGACCCTCGCCTGACTCGGGCCGAGTCCTATAAGCGGCATGTCGGGGTATTTAGTCGCCCTGACAATTACGCACTCGTTTGCGACGGCTTCGGCGGCCTCGCGGGCCAAGGCCTCGCGCTCCGACTCGAAAGTCATCTGACAAATATCGCAATAGGGCGGATAGGTGAGCTTTTTGCGAAGCTCTATTTCCTCTTTATAAAAGGCCTCGTAATTCTGCGTGACCGCGAGATTGAGGACGCGGTTGTCGGGCGCGTAGGTCTGCACTATGGCGCGTCCCGAAAGCTCGGCGCGCCCCGCCCTGCCTATGACCTGCGTTATTTGCGCGAAGGTCTTTTCGTTGGCCTTGTAATCGTCTGAATATATCGTGAAATCGGCAAGCAGCACGGCCGCGAGCGTGACGCGCGGGAAATCGAGTCCCTTCGCTATCATCTGCGTTCCGACAAGTATGTCGGCCTCGCCCGCGGCGAAAGCCGAGAGGATCTCGTCGTGGGAGTTTTTGCGGACGGTCGAGTCTGCGTCAAGCCGCATTATTCTCGCGTCCGGAAAAAGCAGTTCGAGTTCGCTCACGACCTTTTGAGTCCCCGTGCCGAAGAACTTGAGCGCCTTTTTGCCGCAGGTCGGGCAGACCTCGGTGAACTCGGTGCTGTAGCCGCAATGGTGGCACATAAGCCGTCTGTTCTCGGAGTGGTAGGTAAGCGAAATGGAGCATTTCGGGCAGGTGACGGCGTTGCCGCAGTTACGGCAGCTTATAAACCAGTTGTAGCTTCGGCGGTTAAGGAACAGAAGCGTCTGTTCTCCCCTTTTAAGATTGCCAGCTATCTCGTCGTAAAGCTTTTCGCTTATTATACCCGTGTTCCCTTTCGACTGTTCCTCCCGCATGTCGACGACGGTGACAGACGGAAGGGGCTCGCCGTTAAAACGCTTGGTAAGTTTGTATAGCCCGTAGGCGCCGCTCGCGGCCTTTGAATAGGTCGCCACCGACGGCGTCGCCGACGAAAAGACGACGGGACATTTATTGTATTTCCCTCTGAAGAGGGCGACGTCTCTCGCGCTGTAGCGTGGCGTCATTTCAGATTTATATGTGTGCTCCTGCTCTTCGTCGATTATTATGACGCCGACGTTAGAGACGGGCGCGAATATCGCCGAGCGGGTGCCGACGGCTATCACGGCGTCGCCGTTTTTGAGCCTTTTCCACTCGTCCGACCGCTCGCCCGCCGAAAGAGCGGAGTGAATTATCGCGATTTTTCTTCCGAATACCCTGTAAAATCTCGTTATCACCTGCGATGTGAGTGCGATCTCGGGCATAAGGACTATGGCGGTTTTGCCGGTATTTACGGCGTTCTCGCAGAGTTTAAGATAGATATGCGTTTTGCCGCTTCCCGTCACGCCGTAAAGGAGCAAGGGCGAAAAGCCTTCTTTTGATAAAATCCCCTCGAATGCGGCCTGCTGTTCGTCGTTCAAGACTATTTCCGCGGGAGACTCGCTCTCGGTGATTTTAGGAAGACGGTAAACCTGTTCGAG
>JAEEGL015017739.1_pt1 | contig 11009 bp, 8 predicted proteins | sample 9134231 | NCBI WGS metagenome assembly JAEEGL01 (sample SAMN16246548, study PRJNA631951) | gut metagenome | biome: gut microbiome; feature: rumen; material: fiber-attached | host: Bos | place: Iran: Karaj | collected 2018-10
CGCTTGACAGCAGAGGCAAATATCGTGCGGCGGGAGTCCGGAGCTTCGGCGTCCGACACCCACGGACGGAAGTGCAGCGGTTGGGGGCATAGCCCCCAAGCCCCCCATTGGTGTTATGGGCGAGGAGCGCCCGGTAACAAAACAACGAAGAGGCAGCGGGAACGTTGGACAGCGGAGGCAAATATCGTGCGGCGGGAGTCCGGAGCTTCGGCGTCCGACACCCACGGACGGAAGTGCAGCGGTTGGGGGCATAGCCCCCAAGCCCCCCATTGGTGTTATGGGCATGGGACGTTCGGTAAACGAAAAACGGAAAGAAAGCGGATAGCGGATCGCGGGGGTCCGGGGGCGCCTTTTGCAAAAGGCGTCCCCGGCGCATCCCCCTCAGATATCCGCCGCGTCCCAGTAGCGGGCGCCGTACTGCGTAATGAACTCCTTGCGCGCGGGAAGGTCGTCGCCGAGCAGCGTCTCGAAGATACGGGCGGTCGCCTCCGCGTCCGCCGGCATGACGCGGATCAGCCGCCGCGTCGCCGGATTCATCGTCGTTTTCGCCATCATTTCCGGCTCGTTTTCGCCGAGCCCCTTCGAGCGCTGGAGCGTGTATTTCTTTCCCTCCGCCTCCAGCCGTCCGACGATATCCGCCTTCTCCGGTTCGTTGTAGGCGAAATACGTATCCGTCTTCGTCGTGATCTCGAACAGCGGTGACTCCGCGATATAGATCTTTCCTTCTTTTATCAGCGTGGGCAGCAGGCGGTAGAAGATCGTGAGCAGCAGCGTGCGGATCTGGAAGCCGTCCTCGTCCGCGTCCGTACAGAAGATGATCTTCGACCAGCGCAACGAGGCGAGGTCGAACGGCACCGCGTCCGCCTTCACCTTCCCTTTCAGCTCGACGCCGCAGCCGATCACCTTGAGCAGATCCACGATGATCTCGCTCTTGAAGATCCGGTCGTAGGTCGATTTGAGACAGTTCAGCGTCTTGCCGCGCACGGGGATCACCGCCTGGAACTCCGCGTCGCGCGCCAGCTTCACCGACGTGAGCGCCGAGTCGCCCTCCACGATATACAGTTCGCGCAGCGTCGGATCCTTCGAGCGGCAGGAGACGAACTTCTCCACCCGCTCCGCGGCAGTGCCGGACGCCGTCAGCTTCTTCTTCAGATTGAGCCGCGTCGTCTCCGCGCTCTCGCGGGAGCGCTTGTTGATGAGCACCTGCGACAGAAAACGCTCCGTCTCCGCCGGATGCTCGAGGAAATAGATCTCCAGATTATCCTTTAAGAAATTCGTCATCGCCTCCGCGATGAACGTGTTCGTGATCGCCTTCTTCGTCTGGTTCGCGTAGGAGGTCTGCGTCGAGAAGGAGTTCGTCACGACGATGATGCAGTCCTGCACGTCCTGGAACGTGATGCGGCTCTCGTTCTTGTTGTACTTTCCCGCCGTGCGGAGCTTCTTGTCCACCGCGAAGGTGAACGCCGTGCGCACCGCGCGCTCCGGCGAACCGCCGTGTTCCAGAAAACTCGAGTTGTGGTAGTATTCCAGCACGTTCACCTGGCTGGAAACACAGAACGCCGCCTCGCAGCGGAGCTTGTAGTCCTCCTTGTCGTCGCGGTCGCGCCCCTTCGTCTCCATCGACCAGAGCACCGGCTCCGTCATCGCCGTATCGCCCGCCAGCTCGCGGATATAGTCGGAGATCCCGTTCTCGTACCGGTATTCCTCCTCGGAGAAAGAGCCGTCCTCCTCCTCCCAGCGGAAGCGGAAGAGGATCCCGGCGTTCACGACGGCCTGCTTTTTCAGCGTGTCCGTGTAATACTCCCGCGGGATCGCCGTGTCGGTGAAGACCTCCAGATCCGGCCGCCAGCGCACCGTCGTGCCGGTGCGGGAGGCGTTCTTCTTCGGCAGCGGCTCCGTCTCCAGCTCCGACACCGCTTCGCCGCGCCGGAAATGGATCGACGACGCGACGCCGCCGGAATAGGAGGTGACGTCCATGAATTCGGAGGAATACTGCGTGGCGCAGGCGCCGAGCCCGTTCAGCCCGAGCGAATACTCGTACGCCGCGCCGTCGCCGTTGTTGTCGTATTTGCCGCCCGCGTACAGCTCGCAGTAGACGAGTTCCCAGTTGTAGCGTCCCTCCGCCTCGTTGTAGCCGAGCGGCACGCCGCGTCCGAAGTCCTCGACCATGATCGTGCGGTCGCGCCAGACCGTCGTGATGATCTCGCGGCCGTAGCCCTCGCGCGCCTCGTCCACGGCGTTGGACAGTATCTCGAAATAAGAATGCTCGCAGCCCTCGAGCCCGTCCGAGCCGAAGATGACGGCGGGGCGCTTGCGGACGCGGTCCGCCCCCTTGAGCATCGTGATCGACTGATTGTCATACTGCATCGGCTGCTGCTTTTTCGGCATGGTAGATCCCCTCTCCTTCTCTCATTCCAGTCCCGCCGGAAGTACGCGCCACACGGCGGACGCCGTCAGGCTGTCCGCGTTGACGAGGAACAGTACCCGGTCCGCGCCGTATTCCCCGATCAGATCCGCGACGCGGAGGCGGTAGTAGCGCGCGTCCACGAGCACGAGATCGTACTCCCGCGCCAGAAACGGCGCGGCGGCGTGCGCGAAGCTGTCCTTGATCACGAGCAGCGTCTCGCGCTCCTCGCCCGGCTTCGTCACGGTGACGAGCGCGTGGTTCCCGCCGAGGAACGCGGAATACTTGTCCTTTTTCTCCAGATACGAGCGGTCGTAGAAGCCCTCAAGCGTGCGCCCGGCGCCGTCCGCGACCGTCACGAGATAGTCGCCGTCCTCAGCGAAGCGGAAGAATTCGAGCGTGTCCGGCGGGATCCAGCCCGTGCCCGCCGTCGACCACGTCGTGCCGAAGAACGCGGCGCTCGCGATCTCGCGCTCATAGTCGCCAAGCGGGCGGACCTCCCGACCGAAGGCGGCGAGGATCTCTGCCGTCCCCCAGTACGCGCCGAGCGTCGTCCAGTGGTGATCGGTCCGGTAATACACGTATTCTCCCGCCTGCGCGCGGGTACGGAGCGGCGTGCGCAAGTCGATCAGTTCCAGTCCGGCGGAATCGGCTTCCTCCCGGATCGTCTCCCACAGCGCGTCCGCGCATTCGCTGCCGTACACGGCGGGCAGCGCCCCGTCGAGCACGTCCATCGTCCGCCCGGCGACCGCCAGCGCCGACGGCAGCCCGGAGGCGGAGGTGAACGCCGCCGCCGCGCGGAGATTCGTGACGAGATTCTCCGTATCCGGCGCGTCGGTCCGGACGGCGAGCGTTCCGTCCCGTCCGAAAAAGACGCCGTTGTTCCCCATCCGCCCCATCGCCGCCTCCGAGGCGGCCTTGATCCGGATCCACAGGTCCCGCGCCGGGAACTGATCCGCCATGTAGGCGGCGAAATCCTGCGTATACGAGCCGTCGAGGAGCGCTTCGGCGGTCAGCTTCGGGCGCTCAAGGAGCGACCGGTTCTCCGTCTCGGAGAAGTCCCGGTCCGGCAGGATCCAGAAGAGCACGCCGAGCACGGCGAGAAATCCGGCGAACAGAACGATGAGCACGCGGTCCGCCGCGCCGCCCGCGCGCATCTGCACGGCGAGAAGCCGCGCGGCCTCCCGGTCGCATTCCGGCTGCTTCACGGGATCCCCTCCTTCCGGTAAAATAATCATAAGGATGCTGTCGCCTCCGCCTCAGAAGCGGAAGTACAGAAACGGATTGTACGAAGAATTCACGAGATACGCCGTACCGAGGATCAGCGCCGCGATGCTGCCCGCCATCGTCAGGATGCGCGCCGCCGCGTCGTGCTTCTCCCACAGCCGGTAGAGGAGCCGCCGCGGATACGGCGTCGCCGCGACGACGAGCACGGCGAGAAGTCCGAGCGAGGAGACGACGTCGAACGCGCTCGCGCCGCTCAGAAACGCCGCGGCGTTCCCGCCGCCGAAGAGCGCGCCGAGATACCGCACGCCTTCGCCGAGATCGACGGAGACGAAGAGCAGCCAGCCGAACACGACGGCGATCATCGTGTAGATGCGGCCGACGAAGCGCGGCAGCTTTTCAAGGACCGGGAGGAGCACCAGCTTTTCCAGCGTCAGAAGCAGGAAATAATAGAGCCCCCACAACACGAAATTCCACGACGCGCCGTGCCACAGCCCGGTCAGCGCCCAGACGACGAGCAGATTGACGATCTGCCGTCCTTTGCCGAGACGGTTCCCGCCGAGCGGGATATAGACGTACTCGCGGAACCACGTGGAGAGCGAAATATGCCACCGGCGCCAGAAATCCGTGACGGACGACGCCGTGTACGGGTAGTAGAAATTCTCCCTGAAGGAGAAGCCGAGCATCTTGCCCAGCCCGATCGCCATGTCGGAGTAGCCGGAGAAGTCGAAGTAGATCTGGAAGGTGAACATGACGATCCCGAGCCACGCGCCGACGACCGTCGTCTCCCCGGCGCCCGAGATCCGATCCCAGATCTCCCCGGCGGCGTTGGCGAGCAGGACCTTCTTCGCCAGCCCGCACGAGAACGTCCGCACGCCGGAGGCGAAGAGCGCCGCGGAGTGCGTACGCTCCGTCAGCTGCCGGTCGATGTCGCGGTAGCGGACGATCGGTCCGGCGATGAGCTGCGGGAAGAGCGTGACGTAGGTGCCGAAGGCGACGTAATTCTTCTGCGCGTCGGCGTCGAGCCGGTACACGTCGATCACGTAGGAGAGCGCCTGGAACGTATAGAACGAGATCCCGACGGGGAGCGGCACGTCCACGGCGCGCACAGCGATCCCGGTCAGCGACGTGAAGACGGATACGGCGAAATTCCAGTATTTGAAAAATCCGAGGATGAGGAGATTCACCGCGATCGCCGCCGTCAGGTACGCCTTCGCGCGGCGGCGGTCCGTCTCCCGGTACTTCCCGACGAGCCGCCCGAAGATATAATCGACGGTCACCGTCGCGAGCATGAGGAAGACGTACAGCGGCTCGCCCCAGCCGTAGAAAACGAGACTGACGGCGAACAGCACCGCGTTCCGCCGCTTCAGCGGCGTGACGAAATACAGAAACAGCACGGCGGGGAAGTACAGGAATAAATATTCCAAACTTGAAAATACCATTCTTTCCCTCCTGCCGTGCCGTTATTTGTCGTTGTTCCGGTTACTCCGGGTCCCGCCGCGTCAGCGCGCGACCTCCTCCATGACGAACGCCTCCAGTACGTCGCCTACGTGGATATCGTCGTATTTCTCCAGTCCGATGCCGCACTCGTACCCCTGCGCGACCTCTTTCACGTCGTCCTTGAAGCGGCGCAGCGAACCGATCTTGTCTTCGAAGATGACGACGCCGTCGCGCACGATGCGGATCTGGCTCTGGCGCGTGACCTTGCCGTCCGTGACGTAGGAACCGGCGATGATGCCGACGTTCGGCACGCGGATCGTCTGCCGTACCTCGACGCGGCCGAGCAGCACCTCACGGTATTCGGGCGCGAGCATGCCCTTCATCGCCGCCTCGATCTCGCCGATGCATTCGTAAATGATGCGGTAGGTGCGGATGTCCACGTGATCCCGCTCCGCCATATCGGACGCGTTCTTGTCCGGACGGACGTTGAAGCCGACGATGATCGCGTTCGCGGACGCCGCCAGCATCACGTCGGACTCTCTGATGCCGCCGACGGCGCTGTGGATGACCTTGACCTTGACCTCGTCGTTCGAGAGCTTCTCGAGCGAGGCGCGGACGGCCTCGGCGCTGCCGCCGACGTCCGCCTTCACGATGATATTGAGTTCCTTGACGCCCTCTTTGATCTGGCTGAACAGATCCTCCAGATTCACCTTGGCCGTCGCGTTGAATTCCTCGTTCTTCGCCTTCTCGCGGCGCTGGTCGGCGAGCGTGCGCGCCATCCTCTCGTCCTCGACGGCGTTGAACTCGTCGCCCGCCTGCGGCACCTCCGCGAGGCCGACGATCTCGACCGGCACGGACGGGCCCGCCTCCTCGACGGTCTCGCCGCGGTCGTTCAGCATGGCGCGCACGTGTCCGACGGAGGTCCCGGCGATCACGATATCGCCCGCGCGGAGCGTACCGTTCTGCACGATGACCGTGGCGACCGGACCGCGGCCGCGGTCGAGCTTCGCCTCGATGACGATGCCCTTGGCGCGGCGCTGCGGATTCGCCTTCAGTTCCTTCACGTCGGCAACGAGGAGCACGGATTCGAGCAGCGCGTCGATGCCCTCGCCGGTCACGGCGGAAACGGGGACGCAGATCGTGTCGCCGCCCCACTCCTCCGGAACGAGCTCGTAGTTCGTGAGCTGCTGCTTGACGGCGTCCGGATTCGCGTGCGGCTTGTCGATCTTGTTGATGGCGACGATCACGTCGACGCCCGCGTTCTTCGCGTGGTGGATCGCCTCGACCGTCTGCGGCATGATGCCGTCGTCCGCCGCGACGACGAGGATGGCGATATCCGTCGCCTGCGCGCCGCGGGCGCGCATGGCGGTGAACGCCTCGTGCCCCGGCGTGTCGAGGAAGGTGATGTCGCGCCCGCCGATATTGACGCGGTACGCGCCGATGTGCTGGGTGATGCCGCCGGCTTCGCCCTGGGTGACGTTCGTGTGGCGGATCGCGTCGAGCAGCGACGTCTTGCCGTGGTCGACGTGTCCCATGACGCACACGACCGGCGCGCGCGTGACGAGATCGGAGGAATGCTCCTCGTCCTCGCTGAAGAGGCGCTCTTCGATGGAAACGACGACCTCCCGCGTGATCTTCGCGCCGAATTCGTCCGCGATCAGATAGGCGGTGTCGTAATCGAGCACCTGATTGACGGTGGCGGGCATCCCCATCATCATCATCTTCTTGATGACGTCGCCCGCCGTCTTCTTCAGACGGGAGGCGAGATCGCCGACGGTGATCTCGTCGGGGATCGTCACCTTGACGGGCAGGCGGCGCAGTTTCTCCATGTTCTCCCGGCGGAGCTTCTCCATGGCGAGCCGCTCCTTGTCGCGGTTCTTGGCGGAGCGGTTGTCGCGGTTGTTCTGCTTCTTCAGCTTCTGCTTGCCCGCGGAGAGATCGGAGGTCGCGTCCGGCGCGAACGTGTCGAGCCGTTCGTCATACTTGGACAGATCGACGTTCGTCGTCCGCGTATCGATCACGCGGATGTTCCCGGTGCGCTTGCGTTCCACGGACGGCTGCTTCGGCGTGTTCTGCCGGGGCGTACCCTGCGGCTGTCCGTTCGTATTCGGACGGAGGCCGCCCTGCGGCTGTCCGTTCGTATTCGGACGGAGGCCGCCCTGCGGCTGTCCGTTCGTATTCGGGCGGAGACCGCCCTGCGGCTGTCCGTTCGTGTTCGGACGAAGGCCGCCCTGCGGCTGTCCGTTCGTGTTCGGGCGGAGACCGCCCTGCGGCTGTCCGCTCGTGTTCGGGCGGAGACCGCCCTGCGGCTGCCCGTTCGTATTCGGGCGAAGACCGCCCTGCGGCTGCCCGTTCGTATTCGGGCGAAGACCGCCCTGCGGCTGTCCGTTCGTATTCGGGCGAAGACCGCCCTGCTGTCCGTTCGTATTCGGGCGGAGACCGCCCTGCTGCCCGTTCGTATTCGGACGAAGACCGCCCTGCGGCTGATCCGGCTTTTTCGTTTCGGCAGCGGCTTTCTCGGCGGCGGCCTTCTCCGCCGCAGCCTTCTCGGCGGCAGCCTTCTCGGCGGCAGCCTTCTCGGCGGCGGCTTTCTCGGCGGCAGCCTTCTCCGCCGCAGCCTTCTCCGCGGCGGCCTTCTCCGCGGCGGCCTTTTCTGCCGCGGCTTTCTCCGCGGCAACTTCCTCCGCCGTCTTTGCACGGCGGATGTACGTGGTCCCGGACAGATATCCGTCCAGATCCCGGATCTGATTCTCCCGTGTCAACTCGTCAAAAAAGAGATTGAAATCCTCCGGCTCCAGGACAGCCATATACGATTTCACGCTGATGCCGGAACTCTCCAGCTTCGTCATGAGATCCTTGTTCTTCATTCCGAAATCTTTTGCCAGCTGACTGACCTTGAACATTGACGTCTGTGCCATAGCTTTGTACCCTGCCCGCCGAGCGGGTCCTTTCTTGATCGAGTAGTGCGGGGAGACGTGCGGTGCGGAAGTAAGATCACAGCCCTCCGGCAAGCGCTGCGATCGCGCGGGCGAAGCCCGGATCCTCGACGGCGGCGGCGGTCACCCGCCCGATGCCGCAGGCGCGGCCGATCGCCTCCCCGGTCATGGGGAGAGCGAGCAGCGGGACGCCCGCATGGCGGCATTTGTCCGTCACCTGCTTTGCCGACCGATCCGTCGGATCCGATGCGAGAAGAACGAGGGAGGCACGGCCTGCTTTCAACGCGTCCTGTACACGATCGACGCCGCATCCGAGACGGCCTGCGCGCCGGCACAGACCGATCATGGACGCCAGACGGGCGTTCCCCGTCTCCCCGGAAACCGTTTCGTTTTTCATGAGCGAAGCATCATCGCGCGGCGGAGCCGTCCTCGGCGGCCTCCGTCTCCATGAGACGGATCTCCGCCTCGAGTACATCCATGAGCTCCTCCGGGATCTCCGCCTCCAGGCTGCGCTGGAAGCGCTGCGCCTTGCGCGCGCGCACAAAACAGTCCAGCCGCGGGCATACGTACGCGCCGCGCCCGGCCTTGCGCCCGGTGAAGTCGAGCGACACCGTGCCGTCCGGCGCGCGGACGACGCGGATCAGCTGCTTTTTCGGGAAGGAAGCGCCGCAGCCGGAGCATCTCCTCTCGGGTATCTTTCGTTTCTGCATATTCGTGGGACGCTTGCTTTCAAAGAAGCGCCGAAGAACTCTTACTTACGGCCGCGGATGTCGATCTTGAAGCCGGTCAGGTGCGCGGCGAGGCGGGCGTTCTGCCCCTCCTTGCCGATGGCGAGGGAAAGCTGATCCCCGTCGACCCACACGGTCGAGGAGCGCTCCCCGTCGAATTCCACCTCGCGGATCTTGGCGGGCGAGAGAGCGGCGGCGATATATTCCTCCGGCTTTTCGGAGTAGAGGACGACGTCGATCTTCTCCCCGCGCAGCTCCTCGACGATCTCGCCGATGCGCATGCTGCGGCTGCCGATGCAGGCGCCGACGGCGTCGACGTCCGGATCGCGGGAGAGGACGGCGACCTTCGTGCGGGAGCCGGGCTCGCGGGCGATCCCCTTGATGAGGACGACGCCGTCCTGGATCTCCGGGACGATCAGCTCCATCAGCCGCTTGACGAGACCGGGATGCGTGCGGGAGAGCGTGACGACGGGGCCGCGCGTCTCGCGGTGCACCTCGGTCACGAAGACCTTGACGCGGTCGCCGACGGCGAAGCGCTCGCCGGGCAGCTGTTCGGAACGGGGCAGCACCGCCTCGCTCGTGCCGGTGTCCACCGTCACGTCGCCGGTCGCGTCGTCAACCATCGTGACGACGGCGGAGATGACCTCCTCGTGCTTCTTTTCATATTCGCGCACGATGTTGGAATGCTCCGCCTCGCGGATCGCCTGGATGATGACCTGCTTGCCCGCCTGGGCGCTGAGGCGCCCGAACTTCTCGAAACTGACCTCGTCCTCGATCACGTCGCCCGGCTCGTAGCGGAGCGAGATCGCGTGCGCGTCCTCGAGGGAGATCTGCTCCTGCGGATCCTCCACCTCCTCGACGACGGTTTTCTGGCGGAACATCCGGATCGTCTTCGTCTCCGGATCGAGCGAGATGCGGACGTTGGAGGCGTTCTTTTCTTTCTTATAGGCGCTGACCAGCGCGGCCTCGATCTTTTCCAGCAGATAGGCGCGCGGGATCCCCTTCGTCGATTCGAGGAGATCGACGGCGGCGAACAGCTCCTCGCCGTTGTTTCCGGTTTCTTTCTTCGGTGCGTTCTTTGCGTTCTTTCTCATGATGCTTCAGCCTGCCTTTATCTCTGTCTGAGTGGTTCTCACGGGGGAAAGATACTGCGGTGCGCTCACCACGCGAAGACGGTGGAGACCTTCGTCCACGCGCCGCGGGGGAACGTATAAACCGTCCCGTCCGCCGCCGTGACCGTCAGCGTCCCGTCCTCGTACGCCGTGAGCGTGCCGCGCAGCGTTTTGGAATCCAGCCCTTCGACCGGCGCGTACAGCCGCACCTCGATCTCCTCGCCGAGGCACGCCTCGAAATGCTCGGGACGGACGAGCGGCCGCTCCACGCCGGGGGAGGTGACCTCCAGCCGGTACGACGTCTCGATGGGATCCGCCGCGTCGAGCAGCGGATCGACCGCGTGGGACACCCGTTCGCAGTCGTCCAGCGTGACGCCCTCGTTGGAATCGATGACGAGCCGAAGGACCCGGTCGGCGCCCTCTTTGACGTACTCGACGTCCCAGAGATAGCATCCCTCGCCGAGCACGGCGTCGAAGAGCAGCTCACGGACGCGCTCGGCGATGTTTTTCGGCCGCTGCGGCGATTTTTCCTCGTTTTCCACGGATCCCTCCGGCGGTACGGGATTTGCAAAAACAAAGAGCGGGCGTCTACCCACTCTCCCTGCATACTATATACCGTCTACCATGCTATAGTATATCACATTCTTTCCTTAAATGCAATAGGTGCGGCGCTGTTTTCCGGAGATTTTTCAGATTTTTTTCGCCCTCCCTTGCAAGGTCTCCCGTTCTGTGCTACAATTAGTATAGGATATTATAGGTTTTTGCGCCCGCCAAAAGAGATCGGACGCTGCCGGGAGGGACGACATGACGCTGTTCGACATCACGCAGGAGCTCTTTTCCTCCGTCGTGTATCCGGGAGATCCCGCGCCCGAGGCGTGTGAACTGCCGGTATCCGGCGCGTGCGCCCATCTTTCCGCGCTCCGCATGTGCGCGCACAACGGCACGCACATGGACGCGCCGCGCCATTTTCTCCCGGACGGGTACGGCATCGACGGGATCCCGCTGGAGAAATGCGTCGGCGAGGCGCTCGTTCTCGACGCCGCGGGGCGCTTCGGCGCCGAAGATGCGGCGCGTCTTCCGTCCGGATGCCGGAGGCTGCTTCTGCGCGGCGGGGCGGTCCCGGACGCGGCGGGCGCCGAAGCGCTGGCGGCGCGCGGGCTGTGGC
>JAEEGL015046520.1_pt1 | contig 11009 bp, 8 predicted proteins | sample 9134231 | NCBI WGS metagenome assembly JAEEGL01 (sample SAMN16246548, study PRJNA631951) | gut metagenome | biome: gut microbiome; feature: rumen; material: fiber-attached | host: Bos | place: Iran: Karaj | collected 2018-10
CTCCTTGCAAAATCGGAATCTCGTAATAACCCGTTCGAATTGGTCGAATTTACGGCAAAGAACTGGGAAGGTGTTACGATTAAGATTAAGCGCGTTGCAAACCGTGCTTCGTCCGAAAAGGTCCTTCTCGGTTACGCTTTTGTGAAGGCTAACTAATTCCTGATATTACGTCAGAAAGATGAAATGTAAGGGCCCGGCGTTACTGCCGGGCTTTCTGTTGTTCTCGTCATTTACGGAGTGCTGGCTTGTTCCAGGGGCAATCTCATTCTCGATTTACGAAGAGATTATATATATTCATTTTATGATGTTACTTTCAACTCGTTTTCGCCGTTTAAGTGCGGTCGCGCATTTTGGGCAATCCGCACACGTTGCGCCGTCTGCACGTTATTCGCGTTTTGCGTTTGTGGCTTTGTCATTGGCGTTTTGGCAGGCGCCAGCTCTCGCTGCAGATCTCGTAAAACAGAATATTGATACGACCGATGCAATGGCGACTCTCGCAAATTATGACCGCGGTTTTTATACACCGCAGGTGCTGCACATCAAGCCTTCGGGTGGCAAGCCGATTGAAAAGCCGTATGGCAAGCTCTTGCACCTCCGCGCTGAAATTTCGGAATTCAGTAGCCGCGCGTGGTTGGGGGTTGATACGACTGGCGGAAAAAAGGACACGACATGGGGCAAGAGTCAAGACCTCACAGAAGATGCTTTGAACGTTTTGCAGACGACGTTTGACAACATCCGCAAGAACAATGGCTTTGCCGTTGTGCGCATTTGTTATGACCCTTGGTATAACGGACGCAGCAATGTGACGCCGGAACACAAGTGGGTGCTGCGCCATGTAGAGCAATTGGCTCCGGTGCTTTCGAAAAATACCGACGTGATTGTCGCTCTCGAAATGGGCATGCACGGTGCTTACGGCGAAATGCACAGCGACACGAGTATCACTTACGACCGCATCGCTGAGGCGACGAACTTGATGCTCCGCAACACGCCTCCCGAACTCAAGATTCTCACGCGCACGGGGAACTATTCGGCGAAAGTCCTTGGCTTTGACAATTGGGGCGTAGATTTCCATATCGATGGCGAAAAATTTGCTGAAATTGCAAAGGCAAAAGGCGATACGATGTACCGTGTGGGCATGTTCAACGACGGCTACCTTGGAACGCAATTCGATTACGGCACATGGGGCGCCGACTGCAAAACTTCCATTTGCCGTGAAGAAGGTGTTGCTTGGCTCGAAAAGTATGGCATCAACACACCGTATGGCGGCGAAGCGCTTACAACGGCAAATGACTATCAAGTCATCAATACCCCGGAATTTCTCGCTTACGAGGGCTTCCGCACGCATACAAGCTATCTGAATATCCAGTGGAACAACAACCTAATCGATAGCTGGAAAAAGTCGCATTTTAAGGGTAAGGATTTCGAGTATGATGGCTCGAAAATTGATTCGCTCACGGGGTTCAAGTACATCAATGACCACTTGGGCTACCGCTATGTGCTACGAGAATCCTGGATTACCGATACGGTAGGCATCGATGGCATTTTCAAGGCTAAGCTCCGCATCCAGAACGTTGGCTTTGGCAACTTGACGCGTGATGTTCCTGTGAAACTTGCTATTGTGGAAGATTTGGAAGGAAGCGTGTTGACGATGTGCCCGCGAACTTCTTATATAGATTTGCCTGATATTGATTTCCGCAATGTGCATAGCCGTACCATTTCGATTGCGGGTGGCGATACAGTGATGACATTCGACGGAAACAACGAAATTGAGATCTCTGCCAAGTTGAATGTGTTCTCGAAAAAACGTTATCAAGTGTATTTGAGTGTGGGCGAAGTTGAGTTTGCCAATCGCAAACTGGTAGGAATGGGGTCCTGTGGCGAAGAACAACCCGCAGTCTTTTTGGGCAAAGTCTATTATGACGAGGGCTTGACGGGTATTTCTCCACGCACTCTATCTCCTACATCAATACCCTCAAAACAAAACGCTCCGTTTGTGCAGCGGACCCGCAATAATATCATCATCCATAACGGAGACAAGCGCTATCGCGCAAACGGCGCAGGAATACAGTAAATATGTTAAGTCCCTTCGAGTGGGCGTAGGGTGACTTTCCTTTTACTTTGTCATTCTGCAACTTCGAAGAGGCGATAGAATCTATAAAAAAGTCCCGACCATCGGTCGGGACTTTTCAAACTTCAATTTTATGGAACAAGCTTTAATTGATTACTTGTTTGTCCAGCGGATCGAGGCCTTCTGGCTGCCTTGACGGATGATTAACGTGTAAGATCCGTTAGAAAGACTGTTGAGGTCAATCGAGTGGTTGCCGGCAGCGTAAATGTCGGATTGCTGCATCACGTTTACACCGAGTGCGTCATAGATATCGACCTTGACAAGACCCGTATGCTTGGTCGTGAACTGGAGCGTAGAGCCCGTCATGCTTGCCTTGAGTCCGTTTGCAATCTTTTGAACCGGCTTGATGGAAGCCTGCGGATTGAGGAATGCGTTGTATTCTTCAAGGTTTACTGCGGCAGCTTGGTCGCCGATAATGAACGTAACTGTGCGGACAAGAGAGTCTTGCGTAGCGTTTTCTGGAGCATGAGCTGTGATTGCAACGATTGCATTCTGGTTGCCAGCGATAAAACCGGCACCATTCTTAGTGATATATGCTGATGTTGGCAGGCCATTGTATGTATAGGTAACCGGAGTTCCACTGAGAGTTGTATCCGGAAGGCCTTTATCAGAAACGGTGCCCGGAGCGATTTTTTGGTCTTTGAACGTGCTAGAGATACGGGGGATTGCCTTCTTGAAGGCTATTTCGAACGTGTCTTGCATAGCACGGAACCCAGTGACGGCCGGTGCCGATGCTACGATTTTAGTCGATCCGAATGACTTGAAGTGCAACATCCACACCTGCTTGCCCTTTTGTGTGTTAGAACATTTGGTGGTGTTTGAGCAAACGACTTTGCTTACAGAAATGATGCTCGGGTCTAGTGATGTGAGCGTGAACTTGGAGCCTTGGATGGTCTTGTCTTCCATAGTCAAGATGTAGTCGAGATTTCCGTCTCCATCGAAATCGAGTGCTTGTGCAGTCGCCCCTGATATGGACTTACATGCTTTTGAGTAGTCGCAGTAGAGATTTTCGAGGTTCGTAATGCTCTGGCCCGCGACTTCTTTGATTGTTACGACAGACTGGGAACCGTCATTACCTGTAAAGATGGCAAAACCGTAATCGCCTACGACGATGTCGCTTCCAGAAGCAGAGGCGACCTTTTCGTTGCTAGAAGTGTAAGTACAGCCGGACTTGAGAACTCCAGAAATCTTGCCGTCGGTCTGCTTTGCGGTCGTGGCCTTGAAGGAGCAACTGCCGGATTTGCCTTTAACGAGGGAATCGACCCAGGAACGAGCATTCTTGGTGAGGTAGCTCTTGACGATGTTTCCCGAGGTGGTGTAAGAGGCTGCATCGAGGGCTGCCGCTGTGATGAGGGACTTTTCGCCAGCGAAGATGGCGGACTTTTCGCTCTTCTGGTCCACATCAGAAGTCTGCTGACGCAAACTCCAGTTGCAGTTCGGAATCTGTTTCTGGTCCATGTAAGATGTCCATTCGCTTGTGGCGCTTTCGTTCGGATTGCCGTTACCGTCAGCGTTGGTGGTGCCCCATTCGCTGATGAATACGGGGTATCCAGCGTTAAGGGTTTGGTCGATTCTGCCTCCAAAAGAACCTTTGGAGTGTGTGGCCGCATAGAAATGCAGTACGTAGGCTATGTTCGTTGAATTAACTGGATCGGAAGCGCCGTTTTGCGGGTTTTGCGACCAACTCGGGGTTCCGACGATAATCAGGTTTTGTGTGTTGTTGCGGATGACAGAACTAATGGTGTTGGCATAGCCCTTGATGGCGCTCCAGTTGCCACCGCTTCCATCGACCGGTTCGTTATAAATTTCGTAAATGATGTTTGGCACGTCCTTGTATTTTTTGGAAACAGTTTCGAAGAAGGACTTTGCGAGTGATGTTTCTGAATGGGCTCTGTGGCAGTGCCAGTCGATGATGATATACACGTCGTTTTCGATAGCGGCTTTGACCATTCTATCGATTGTAGAAAGCTGGCCTTCTGGGGACTTTGCGTATGAGGTCTGATCGTCCAACTTGTTTTTGGTGCCGCCATCGGAATCGTAATATTCGATACCCATGGCATAACGGAACACATCAATTTTAAGGTTGTCTACAGCCCATGAAATAACGACCGGGTTGTAGTAAGAAAGACCTGTTGCGTCGGACCAGAAAAGGCTTACACCACGGAGCATGGCCTGCTGGTTGTTCTTTGCGCCAACAATCTTGTTGCCGCTTGTGTGAAGGGCTCCGTAATAAGATACTGGCCCAACTTTCTTGGGAGTTGCTGTTGATGCATCGGCTGCAAAGGCTGATATTGCCGTAGCAGCCAAGATGCTTGTCAGTAGCTTTGTCAATTTCATGAGTGTGTTCCTTTTGTTTTGACAAAAAATATTTTAATAAAGCTAAGATAGTAAACAATTTACACTAACTTTTTGTTTACCGTTGCAACACGAGGCGGATTGAGCTTTGTGTTGTGTACACCGTCACCCTAATAGGTTTATTGCTATATAATGTAGTTTTCTGTGCGCTAGAATGAAATACCTGTAATCGTAATAAAAAAGTTGCGTTTTCTCTGTGTGACGGAAAACACAAAATAAATTTGTATCAAAATTTGTATGTATTTTGGATGCTTCCAAAGTGCTATATTACAAAAGAAAGGGCGATTTGTATTTAATAATGTAAATTTTTTTTTCAAACGGCTGTAGGTATGGCATTTTTGAAGAAAAAAAAATATATTGTTGTCCAAATCACCCATTTTGGGAAAAACTATTAAAAAAGAGAGAGAATTATGAATAAGAAACTTACAATTGCATCGGCACTTCTTGCTGCCTCTGCTGCATTTGCTTTTGAAACCTGGAACGGTGCTGTAGAAGGCTCCTACCGTGTTCTAACTGAGCTTGATAACGGTACTGAAACTTCTGGTTATTGGTTCTCCTACAACGATAAGGCCGACGGTGGTGCATCTACGGTTGCTTGGCCGGTTGAACCGGGTACCACTTATGGCGGCCCGAACGCTTTGGACCCAATTATTGATGAATGTAAGGGTGTTTGCGGTACCGCTGCCCTTGACAAGGGCACCTTGACCTATCCGCCGTTTATTGGTATCGGCTTTAACATTTACGGTGCAAATAAAGATGATGATTCTAAGGCAGATCCTGCTGACGCTTCTGCTTGGGGTGGTCTCTGCATTACCTATACTTCTGATATCAAGCCGGCTCTCGAACTCGGTCTCGGTGACATGGACGCTACGATTGAATATGCTAACCCGTACATGGAAATTCCTAAGGCTACCACGCCTGTGACGAGATCCATTCCTTGGTCTAGCTTTAAGCAGCCGACTTGGTACAGTGGCAAAACGAAGATTTCCGGTGATGAAGCTTCCACTCAGCTCGTTGCTGTTAAGTTCAAGCTCCAGAGTAATCCGGGTAACTATAAGTTCAACATCTGCGCAATTGGTCCTGCTACTGGTGGTGCTTGCCCGACTACTTGCGGTGATGCAATCAAGTCTGTTCGCGGCGCATCCTCTGTTAAGGCTCTCCTCTCTGGCCGTACCCTCAGCTTCTCTGGTGTCAAGTCCAATGCTACTGCAGAAGTCTTGAATCTCCAGGGTCAGGTTGTTGCTAAGGGTGACGCTTCCAGCGCAATGAACCTCGCTGCTCTCGATGCTGGCGTTTACATGGTTCGCGTTGCTGGCAAGTCCGTCAACTTCACCAACAAGATTGTCTTGAAGTAATTTCGGATCTGCAAAGATTTAGAGAAGGATCGCGCAAGCGGTCCTTTTCTTTTTTTAGGTTTGTTTTGAAATTATTGCTTTTGCTCACAAGTAAATTTGTTTTTCAATTTTGTAATTGCGGTAAGAGCTATATTTATATATATTACATTCGCATTTATAGACTCCGTTTTTCGGGGGTATTTTAACGAGGTTTTTATGACTTTCAAAAAAATCCTGCTGCCTGCTTTAATTGGATCAGCTTTTTTCTTGGGCGCCTGTGGCGATGACACTCCCATTACTCCAAATAATCCGACTCCGAGCTCTGTTTTTATCAATCCGTCTTTGAGCTCTTCTTCTGGTGTTACACCATTGCCGACCTCCTCCGCTCCGGTTCCTGTAAGTTCATCGGCGGCACCTGTTGTTGTGAATTATCCTCCGCTGGCTGCTGGGGTAAATGTCGCATATGCACAAAACAATTATGCACATTGGAAGTCTTATCATGTCTTTTCAATAGAACAGGACAAGGCTCTATATCCGTCTATTGCAGCCGATTTCAATATAGTTTTTTCGGCGGCTTTTTTACCGGCTAGCCGTGTTGTTTGGTCGACCCAATCAACGGGTTATTACAAACAGGCTTGTTCTGTAGATGATGCTGTAGATAACAAGTACCGCGCTTGTACCGTATCCGAAGGTATGGGTTACGGTATGCTTTTGGCTTATTTTAATGGCGATGATGCAACGTTCAATTCCTTGTGGAATTACACGCGTGCCTTCAGGGATTATGAAGGTACAGGGCTTATGCCGTGGATTACCTACTCGTTCCACTACTCAACTCCGGATAATTCCAGTGCAACGGATGCCGATTTGGATATTGCAACGTCCTTGATTCTTATGTATTACAAGACAGGCAATGCAATGTACTTGCAAGATGCTTTGGTCCTTGTGAATGCCCTTTGGAATTTAGAAGTGAATCCGGCAAATTTGCTCCTTTACTCTGGCGATACGGACTTGTGGAAGGGTGCTGACCCTGCCTACAACTTGAGCTACTTCTCTCCAGTGGCGCTCAGACTCTTTGCTATGGTGGATCCGACTCATAATTGGGCTGGTGTGTTAGACGCCATGTACGCTTACATGCAGAAGGTGCAGGATGCCGGTACGGGCGTGTTCCCGGATTGGAGCAATGGGGCTGGTGTAGCTGTTAATCCGCCTAACAATTCTGCGGCTAATACCTACTGGACATTCAACAAGGAAGCTGTCCGTATTCCGTGGCGTATTGCTTGGGATTATTATTGGTATCAGGATCCTCGTGCGGCTACGATTCTCGCCAAGTTGAATACGTTTATCTCGGATAAGGCTAAGGGCGATCCTAATGATATGGCTCTTGCTGTTAACTATTCATGGAATTTGGATGTGGGTAAAGATAAAAACAATCCCTCAGTTTCGTCAGAGTGGTATGCCGCTTGGTGTGCTACGGGTATTGCTGGCAATGCGACATGGCTCAATACTTGCACTATGGGCATGAATAACACGGTTCACACGAATGGATTGCCTCTTTGGAATTCTAAAACGAGCTACTTCTCGGATATCTTGTTTACGATGTATTCGGGCTTGTTGAACGGCTTGTTCGTTCGCCCTGCCGGAATCTAGGTTAGGTCATGTCCGCGAAGGCGGACATCTCTCAGCATATTTCCTTATCTGTCGCCCCGCACGATGTTGCGGGGTCGATTTTTTTTAGATGGAATTTGTATATTCTTGAATATGAAAAAGAATGCAATTACTAAGGCCGTAAAGGCAACCAAGGCCAAACATGCCAAGGCCGAGGCTCAAGAAAAATATGCCGACTCTTTGCTCGCTGTATCGAAAAATGATTCAGCGAATGTCCTTGCTGTGCAACCGGATAGTGTTGCTGAAGATGCTTCGAACGAACTCCAGCTCCCGACACCGGAGCAGTTAGGTATTTCGATATCGACTGGTTTTTCTGGCGACACGCTTAAGGTAACTAAGGGCGATACGATTGATTTTCCGATTACGGTTTCGTGGAGCGCAAACGGAAGCGCGATTCTCGTGGTGCCAACGGGTTCTGCAGCTACAAAGGATATTGCGCAAGTGGGTGTGTCGCAGGAGTCTAGCCGCATTGTGAAAGACGGCAAGGAACTGGCGCAGATTACCTTTAATTACAAGCTCGCCATACAAGACGAAGGCCATTTGGTTATCCCTGCAATTCGCTTTGAAATCCCGACGCCGATGGGGCAATCGCTGAGCATGCGAAGCGAACCTGTTCACGTGCAGGCGAAAGGCCGTGCCGAAACGCTTACGACTGTGGTGATGGTTGTCGTTGCCTTGGTTGTGCTACTTTCTGGAATTTTGCGCATGCGCCGCCGAGCCAAGGCGAAAGCTGTGCTGGAAAAATGGAAGGTGGCGTTGTCTGCAGTCCGTGAACGCATGTTGGTCTTAAAGCAGCGCGTGAATGTGGCCGATAGCCGCGAATGGCTCCTGGAGCTCGAAGGCGTTTGCAAAGATTATGTGGCGCTCCGTTTTCATGTCAAAGACGCTTCTACAGTCAATCTCGACAATCTCGTAAAAGCGGGAGTGCTTGAAGGCTGGGAACATCTTGTCGAGGAGTTTGCACACGCCCGCTATGGTGGCGGTATCCGCGATAGCTTTGAAAATAAGGAAACTTGGAAACTGGCCTTGTCGCTGATGGGCTTGGAAGAAGAAGAGTGATTTAGACGAGAGCACGGCTCTCCGAGCCTACAGACGAGAGAAGCGGCTTAGCCGCAGTGGTTAGGTACGTGTCATCCTGGAGGGCAAAGCCCGATAGGATCCATAGTGTTGTCTATTGTCATTCCCGGTAGAGACTGTCCCGGACATGTTTCGGGGCGGGAATCTCTTTTTTTGTGCGTTTATTCTGGAAATTCTGATACGCGGATGAAATCAGCAGATAAAATGCTCTTGCATTTATCGGAAATATTTTAACTTTATAAAATGATTCGAAAGTTTTGTTCGCTTGTTTTTTGCGTTGTCGCCTTGCTTCTGCTTTTAGCGGGGTGTTCAAACCATCCGCCTTCCGCCGCGCAGTTTATGAATGTGAAAAAGAAAGATGGAATTTTTTCTGTAGGTGGAGTATTTTTGACTGGTGATTTGTACGATAAAGAAGGACCATATGGAACTGATAGTGATAAAGGCTTTTTTTATGTTTTGTCTGGTTATGGTCGTGTAAATTTATTTGAAATAGGAGCGTCTCTGGAGTTAGTGACTATTGTGCCGATAGCTGGTTTACGAGGAGAATATTTTGGGGTGCAAGGATGGGGATTTTTTAGGGAAACTGAACACTGCGATGGAAAATCTCATACGATATGGATTGGCGGCGGCATGTTGATTCAGCAATATCCAATTAGTGAAAATTTTAAAGTGGGCCTTAGCGAACATATTTCAAATAAATTAAGTGATAAATCGGACCCTGATGATTATGGATCTTTTGATTTTAAAAATGGATACTATCCTGAATTTGGTATAGGAACATATTTGACTTACAAGAATTTTTCCTTTGAATTCCGTTATGGGCGAGAAATTGGTGAACCGAGAAATCGCTTTTATTTTATGACGAATTACGCATTCTTTAATTGATTTGAACTATAATTTAGATGTATGATTATTGATAAGGAAAAAGCCACACATCGTGCGGCGGGGCTGGATCTCTTTCGGGTTGTGGCAGCCGTGATGGTGCTGCTGTTCCATTGCCATATCCATCACGAAAACAGTTTTGGAGCGCTGACGGGGTTTGTCTCGATGGGTGCCGTGTTCATGACGGCGTTCTTTATGCTTTCGGGCTATGTGCTGTTCTTGACGTACAAGGACAAGTCGCTTGTGCAGGCTCCGGCACTCAAGAACTTTTACCTGAAACGCATTTTTGGGATATTTCCTTTGTACTTGGTTGTGGCTGCGTTGTATGTCGTGACCTTGGGGCAAGAATCAGTATTTCAGAATCTGGTGCTGTTGCCGATTGAAGTCTTGGGGTTGCAAAGCGTGTTTTCGACGCTGTTCCCGGTGAGCCATAATGACGGAACTTGGTTTATTTCCTGTTTGCTACTTGCGTATTTGGCGTTCCCGCTGATGCAGGAAATCGTAAAGCAGATGTCGACGCGTACGAAGTGGATGGCGCTTGCGATTTGCACTGCTGTTCTACTTTGGTCGCCGCTTGTGGTGCATACGTTCAAGACGGATTCTATTTATTCGAACCCGTTTTTCCGCGGACTGGAATTTTTCATTGGCGTACTTTTGTGCTCGTTGCCGATCCGCGCGGGAATTGCGAAAGTCCTTGCGACGTGGAAAGTCTTTGTCGCTGAGGCGGTGCTTTTGATTGCCGGAATTTCGATTGCGGTTCGGCTGAATATTTTCGTAGGCAATTACATGCTTTATGACTGGATCGTAATTCCGCTGTTTGCCGTTATGATTTTGACGCTGGCAGGGATCAAGTCGCCACGGCTGCAGGGGTCAGCGGTGCTGCGGTATGCGAGTGCGGCGAGCTATGCGTTTTTCTTGGCTCAAGTGTTCAATACACAAATTGAAAATTGGCTATTCCCGTTATGCGGGATTCAAAATAATGCGTTGCAAATTGCAGTATCGGTTGCTCTGTGTGCTGTCATTGCTATTGCGCTGCACGAACTTGTCGAAAAGCCGTGTGCGAGAATGCTGAAAAAGAAATTGTAAACGCGCGGCTATCGGAGGGCAGTTTCAAAGACGAGGGCGAGTGCAATTAGCGTAAGTCCGTTTTTGGGACGAATTTTTTTGCTGATGGGATAAAATGCGTTTGCAATAAATAATATCGAGAAAAGGAGAATCCCTGCAGCGAGCATGTAGGCGGGAGTTCCTGAGCAACAGCGGTATATGCCGCTGTATGTCCCTGATATGAATGTGGTGGCCGCATTCACGGCAAGATATGATGCGATGCCGAGTGCTAGTTTAAGATTGTTTAGCCAGTAGTTTCGGATTTTTTCTTTTGTTGATAGGTAGTAAAAAAACAAGATAGAAGCTATAGGGACGTATTTGAAATATGGCAGAACGGTTGTTATTTTTAAATCGTGGAAGCCAGCGGTCCTGTTTGCGCTCATAGATCCTCCGACAAGTGCAAAAAGGGCAATGCCAAAACCTATTGCTACAAAGAAGACGAATGTGAAGCATCCGTCGGAGTC
>JAEEGL015251845.1_pt1 | contig 11009 bp, 12 predicted proteins | sample 9134231 | NCBI WGS metagenome assembly JAEEGL01 (sample SAMN16246548, study PRJNA631951) | gut metagenome | biome: gut microbiome; feature: rumen; material: fiber-attached | host: Bos | place: Iran: Karaj | collected 2018-10
AGGAGGCTGCCTGCATCCTGCACTCGGAGGTGACAGACCTGTATTCCGGGGAGAAGGTCAGCGGTGAGATGATTTTGGAAGGCTATGGCACGAGAGTGCTGGAATTGAGATAAAGAAACAGGAAGTTCCGCAGTTTTGCAGATAGAATTCCGCGGCGCGGGGCTTTTGAGGCAATCAGGAAACTGAGATTTCAAAGGAGGGTACGGATATGCAGTTTTTGGTCAGAGCTTACGACGGAGCAGGCAAGCTGGAGAAGAGAATGGAGGTGCGCCCCCGCCATCTGGAGGGCATGCAGAAGCTGGGGGATCACATCATCAGTGCCGGCGGTCTGCTGGACGAGGAAGGCAAGATGAAGGGCTCCGCTCTGATCCTGGATTTCCCCGGCCGCAAGGAGCTGGACGAGTATATCGCCGGCGAGCCCTATGTGCAGGAGCAGGTCTGGGAGCGCATCGAGGTGGAGCAGATCAATGTGGTCATCGCCAACGGTCTGAAGAAGTAAGATGCGGACGACCTAGTCCGGCAGCGGAAAGCATCGAGAACTGCAAGAGCGCAGGAATGTGATGCTTTTGGACCGGGAAGGCAGCCATAGAAAGCATCGGGAACTGCAAGAATGCAGGAATGTGATGCTCTGGACCGGGAAGGCAGTCATAGAAAGCATCAAGAACTGCAAGAGTGCAGGAATGTGATGCTTTTGGACCGGGAAGGCAGTCATAGAAAGCATCGGGAAGTGCGAGAGTGCAGGAATGTGATGCTCTGGACCGGTAAGGCAGTCATAGAAAGCATCGAGAACTGCGAGAGCGCAGGGATGTGATGATTTTGAATCGGGAGGATCAGCTATGCAGCTTCGGGATATCGATCAGGGGCAGACTTTTGACTGGGGGCGGACTTCCAAAGACTATGCGAAGTTCCGGGATGTATATCCGCAGGAATTTTATGATTATGTGCTGAACCTGGGTCTTTGCAAGGATGGACAGAAGGTCCTGGATCTGGGCACCGGGACGGGAGTGCTGCCCCGGAACATGTACCGCTACGGGGCAAAGTGGACCGGAGCGGACATAGCGGAGAATCAGATCGCGCAGGCGAAGGCTCTGGCTAAGGAAGCCGGCATGGACATCGACTTTCTGGTGTCCGGGGCGGAGGGAATCTCCTTCCCAGAGAATACCTTCGATGTCATCACGGCCTGCCAGTGCATCTGGTACTTTCAGCATGAAGTCACGGCGCCTCAGTTTGCGAAGATGCTGAAGCCCGGCGGACACTTTCTCATCCTCTATATGGGCTGGCTGCCCGGGGAGGATGCCATCGCCGGCAAAAGTGAGGAGATCATCCTCAAGTACAATCCCGCCTGGTCCGGCCATGGGGACTATGTGCATCCGGTCCTGGTGCCGGATGCTTATCTGGAGTACTTTACCTTGAATTCACGGGAGCAGTTCCGGGTGGACATTCCCTTTACCCGGGAGACCTGGCAGGGGCGGATGCGGACCAGCCGGGGTGTCGGGGCTTCTCTGGGACCGGAGGAGCTGGCTGCCTGGGAGAAGGAACACATGGAGATGCTGGAACAGAATGCTCCGGAACAATTCCAGGTAAAACACTACATTTCCATCGCCGACCTGCAGGTGAAGAAATAAAAAGCTGCATATTCCGCAGGAGTATCGAGAGGTGGAGGACCACCCGGAGTATCGATTCTTCCTGAAGGGGAAGATCCCGGAGTATCCGGAAGAGTTCATGGAATGATCAAGGAGGCATAAATGACTGAGAATATCACCGTTTTCAAGCAAAACAGTATTCGGATCACATCCGGCGAAACTGTGATCTACATCGATCCTTTCGAGATGGAGGCGGAGCCTCATGATGCCACCTTCATCCTCATCACCCATGATCATTACGACCATTTTGATCCGTCTTCCATCGCAAAAGTAGCCACCGACAGTACGATCCTGGTGGTTCCGGAGAAGATGGCAAAGAAAGCGACAGAAGTGTCAGATGTTGTCGCAAGGACCCTGACGGTTCAGCCGGGGGAGGCCAAAGTGATCGACGGGCTGGAGTTTGAGACGATTCCCGCCTACAACCAGCTGAAGCCTTTCCATCCGAAGAGTGCCGGCTGGGTGGGTTATATCCTCTGCCTGGAGGGCAAGCGGATCTACATCGCCGGGGACACGGATGCCACAAAGGAAGCGAAAGCAGTCAAATGCGACATTGCGCTGATCCCTGTGGGCGGTACCTACACCATGGATGCCAAACAGGCAGCGGAACTGGTCAACACAATCCGCCCGGAGGTGGCCATCCCGGTTCACTATGGCAGCGTGGTGGGTTCCCCCAAAGACGGAGAGACCTTCGCAGCTCTGGTGAAGGAGCCGGTGAAGGTGGTCCTGGCCATGAAGTAGTTTTGGAAAAGGATGAAAGGGGGAGCATCATGTGGTTTCTATTTGCTCTGTTATCCGCAGTTTTTGCCGCACTGACTTCGATCCTGGCGAAGATCGGCATCGAGGGAGTCAATTCCAATCTGGCCACCGCCATTCGTACGGTCGTGGTGGTGGGGATGGCCTGGCTGATGGTCTTTGTCACCCATGCCCAGGGCGGGCTGGGAAGCATCAGCAGAAGGAGCTGGATCTTCCTGATCCTGTCGGGACTGGCCACAGGAGCCTCCTGGCTTTGTTACTATAAGGCGCTGCAGATGGGAGAAGCATCGAAAGTAGTCCCCATCGACAAGTTCAGCGTGGTGATCACGCTGGTGTTGGCCTTTGTTTTCCTGCATGAGAAATTCACACCCAAATCCATTGTGGGATGCGTGCTGATCGCCGCAGGAACCTTGCTGATGGTGCTTTAGCGTTTTGTATCCAACCTCCCGGAACCGATAGGTAAAATCGATAGCCAGTCATAAAAAAAGTCAATTTGAAAATGCCAGGGTGGGGGGCTTATCATGGAAGCATAAACAAAGGGACCGCTTCCCGGCGGCCCTGTGCCCGGGACTCATTTGTAGCACAAGCCCGGCAAGCGGATGCATGCTTGCATGCAAATCCATTTGCCGGGCGTAAGAACATGGAGCACGAAGTGCGGAATGTTCGCATGCGAAATCGAGTAGGAGTCAGCCTACTCGATTCACCGGGCATTTTCAGATAAGGAGACAGACCATGATCAATACGAAGGTGAAAGAATTTCTGGATACCAAGGGATTTGGAGACCGGCTGACGGAGCACGCGGAGCTCATCGACACGGTGGAGCATGCGGCACAGCAGATTGGCTGTACAGAGCCGGAGATCGCAAAGACTTTGTCTTTTCTGGTGGATGAGAAGCCCGTGATCGTGGTGATGGCAGGGGATGGAAAGGTGAACAGCTCCAAGTTCAAGTCTGTCTTCCACACCAAGCCCCATATGATCCCCAGGGAGCAGGTGGAGGATCTGACGGGATTTCAGCCCGGAGGGGTCTGCCCTTTTGCGGTGCCGGAGAATATTCCCATCTGGCTGGATGTTTCCATGAAGCGTTTTGAGTACGTCCACCCGGCGGGAGGCACCCTCTTTACTTCCGTCCGAATCTCTCCGGAGGAGCTGGAGACCATCACGGACACGGAAGGCTGGTGCGACATCTGCAAGGGCTGGGAGGAAGAGTAAGGCCGGAAGACCTTGAAAAGCAGCGGAATTTTGAAAACGGAAGAAGTTCTGAATAAACCAAAAACCGGGAAGCAAGACGATCCTTGCATCCCGGTTCTTTTATACAACGATTCTCATTTCCTTCACTCGATGGTATAACTGTAGTCCTCGAAATTTGCTGTCAGCTTTAATCTGGCAGCCCCGTTTTCCCGGGAGATGATCAGCTTCTTTCCGGAGGTGCTGACGTAGATCCGGCTCTCCTCCTCGAAGGCGGCGTGACGGTTGCGGAGCTTTAAGAGCTCCAGCTGTTTTTGCACCACAGGCTTTTGCAGGGCTTCAAGAACCTGAGTCTTGCTGAGATTGGTGCGGTTGATTTCCTTGTGGCCATCCTTGCCGGCCCGCTTGACGGCTTCGTAGTCGTTCTTGCCGGCGAAGAGGTCCAGATACCAGATCTGGGGCTTGCCGGGCAGAAAGAGCTGGATGGCTCTGGCGAAGAGCATTTTACGGTCGTCCTCCCCCAAGGCGCTGTAGTAAGTTGCGTTCACCTGATAGTACATGTTTTTGGCTCCGTGAAGGTCTTTCACATGGCCACCTCTGGACACCAGCAGATCGATGAGGGAGGAAATCTCCTCCTCCGGGATCATGCCCTTCAGATCCAGCACCGGGATGCCGTCATGACAACCCAGCATATTGACGGTCCTGATATCGTTGTCCAGAATTTCGTTGGCCCAGAGCATGATCTTGGAAGGGTCTTTTTTCTCGATGCCGTGGATCAACAGACCCGGCAGGAAGAAATCATAGGTCATGTAGCCCCTTTCCGCAATCTTCCGGTAGATTCCCTCACTGTAGGAGGCGTGAATCTCCGGCAGCAGGTTCAGACCGTACTCGTCGGCTATGGCCCGGACACGCTCCAGCACATCCCAGGTTTCGGGATCGTTCAGGAAGTTCTTCTTGCCGGGAGCCTTGGGCGCGTAGGCGAAGGCATCCAGCCGAACGATCCGGGCTCCGTAGGAAGCCAGTTTTTTCAGGGTCTCCCGGTAGAAATCCCACACAAGGTCGGACTGAATGTTCAGATCCATCTGCCCCAGATAGGGGACGCCGGCCTCCTCCATCAGTGCCTTGTGGGGAGCATCCTCCGACAGGACTTCCTGGTAGAAGGTATTCCAGTAGGGAACTTTTTTTCCGCCCGGCAGATCCACCATCAGCAGAGGCAGTCCCGGTTTTCGGAAAAACATGTTTTTGATATAGTCTTCATCCGGCTGTATGTAGCCGGCTTCCGTCATTTGGCCGCAGCCTTCCCAGAATCTGTTCCAGTTGATGAAGAAGTCTGCGTATTTGGATTCCTCGCCTTTTTCCAGCAGATCCCGGAACTGGGGAGAGAGGACGGAAGCATGATTCAGGATAAAATCCAGCTTCAGGTCCATGTCCATTTCCTTCAGGGCTTCCAGATCTTCCCGGGCAGCCAGGTCTCCCAGCTCGTAGTCGATGACGGAAAAGCCTCTGTCCAGATCAGTATGGTAAAGGCTGGGAAGGATGTAGAAGGAGCCGAAGGCTCCGGTCAGTTCCGGAGTCTTCAGGATCTCCACCATATCGGAGAGTGTCAGGCCGCAGCTGTCGGGATATGCGTTGAGCATGGGCCGCAGGCTGACGGGCCTTTTCTTGATATTTGTCATAAGAGTCGCTCCGTTAAATAGGACAGCCGGCGCATCTTTTGATGGCACCGGCCAGATTGATTCAAAGTTTGTCGGGATCCAGCAGTTGCCCCTGTCTGTCCAGGATGAGCTTTGCTTTCCCGGCGGAAGCGTTGATCTTTCCCTGTTCGATCTGCAGGACCAGAGAGGTGAAGGGGCTGTCGATGCCCTGATCCCGGCCTCTTGCCAGTCGATAAGCCAGAGTTTCCTCCGGAGTACTGTGAAGCAGGATGGGAATGTCCACATTCAGGACCGCCGGATTGCCGGCGTGGGTCCATTCCAGGATCAATACGGAAATGTCCCGCATGTCTTTCTGCTCAAACCAGACAGATTCTTTTTCCCGGCCCATGCGCTTAAAGTAGATGGCCGGATCTCCGTTCTTGAAGCAGCGGAGAATGTAATTTACCTCGTCGTAATCCTGTTCCAGAGCTGTGCCAAGATAGTCTGTCAGTCCGACTTTTCCGCTTTCCAGGTAAGTGGCGAACCAGGTATGCCGGTCCAGCTGAGCCGGGTCGGCGTCCAGATCGCTACGCTGCAGATCTTCCAGCACTTCCACAACTTCCGGAGTCAGAAGCTTCGCATCCCGAAGGCCTTTCAGACCGGCTGTGCGATAGATGCGGAGCCGCTCCGCGTCGTTTTCTGCCGGGATGCGGTGAGGATAGTTGTCCCCGGACATCACATAAGTTCCAATACCGCAGGCATTCAGAAGGTAAGCCAGGGTGGCGGCGATGCCGGTCTTTCCCGATCCGGATCCACCGGCCAGAGAGATGATGACTTTGCGGGCAGAACTGTCATTCAGGGCTCCTTCCAGCAATCCCGGGAGTTTTGTAAGGAGGCGCCTGGCCTGATCCACCTGACCGGGAGCGATATCCGCTCTCACTCCGGGCATGTCTCCCCCGGGGAGTTCCGCAGGGATCGACAGGTCGTCAACGCCGCTTAACATGTCAATAATGTTCATTTTTTTCCTCATATTGTGTATGGTACATGTCAGTAATATTGACACCTTATGCGCATAAGTGATACCATGGAATCAAAATACACTAACTTCATTTTTTTGTAAAGGGGTTTTTCAAATGATCACCATCAAGGAAATCGCAGAAGCTCTGAATATGTCCACAACCACCGTGTCCAATGTCATTCACGGAAAGACCGGAGAAGTGTCGGAGGAGAAGCGGAAGATCATCCAGGAATATCTGGATAAAGTGGAGTATGTTCCTAACATCAATGCACGGAATCTGGCCCAGAACGAGTCCAAGATCATCGGAGTGGCCCTGAAGGCCAGAGCAGACAAGTACAACAACCTCCTGCGGGATCCTTTTGTAGCCGAGCTCATCGGCGCCATAGAGCAGACCATCAAGAATGCCGGCTACTATATGATGCTTTATATCTCCAGAGATATTGAGAAGATCATGAGAAGAGTCTCCACCTGGAATGTGGACGGACTGATCCTCTTCGGTATGATCGGGGATGACGGCATCCGGGTCAGTGAGAAGTATAAGAAGCCCATTGTCTGTGTGGATACCTATTCCATCGAGGGGATCAAGCATTTTACCAATGTTGGTCTGTCCGACGAGCAGGGCGTCTACGAGATGGTAAAGTATATGATCTCCTGCGGTCATAAGAAGATCGCCTTCCTGTCCGACAATGCCAATGGTGTGGACTTTGCCAAGTTCACCGGTTATAAGAAGGCCCTGGATGAGGCTGGCCTTCCCTATGAGGAGAAGGACTTTATCAGGATCCGTCCTGCGGACGAGGAGATTGAGGAGAGCATTGAGGAAATCTGTGCGATGGCAAAGGACTATACTGCCATCATGTGTGTATCAGACCTGTACGCAGTGACCCTGATGGGAGCTTTTTATGACAGAGGGATCCGGGTTCCGGAGGATATCTCCATCGCCGGATTTGATAATAATATGCTGGGCATCTATCATCGCCCGGCTCTTACGACTGTTGCTCAGGATGTTTCTCTGAAAGGAGTGACTGCTGCCGAGACACTCCTTGCTCAGATCCGGGGAGAGGAGACAGAGCGACAGATCGTTCTTCCCACAAAAGTCATGATTCGTGACACGGTGGCAGCACCGAGAAAGTAATCCCCAAAATGGCAATTTGAAAAAAAGTTAAAACTTATGCTTGACCTTATGCGCATAAGGTGCTAACATGTGCATCAACAACTTATGCGCAAAAGTTGACCGGTGTTACAAAACAAAACTGTACAACATGCACAAATACGAAAAGGACTTTTTTCACAAAAGGTCCAAGACAAGAGATGTATTACGGAGGAAAACTATGAAGAAGAAACTGTTGTCCATCCTTCTGGCCGGCGCTATGGCAATGAGCCTTGCAGCCTGCGGAGAAGATGCTGCTTCCGATAACGGCGCTGCTGAGTCTTCCAAGGAGACTGCCACCGCTGCTGCCACCGAGACCGGTTCCGAGATCAGACTGCTGAACGGCAAGCCCGAGATCGATGCACAGCTGCAGGAACTGGCTGCTCTTTACAATCAGGAGACCGGCAATGTTCTCAAGGTTGAGACCATCGGCGGTGACACCAATGCAGCAGATGAGCTGAAGAAAATGTATCAGGCTGACAATATGCCGGACATCTTCGTCATTGAGGCAAACCAGGCAGCTACCTGGGATGGTCTCCTTGCAGATCTGGCAGGAGAGTCCTGGACTTCCAATACCGAGTTTGAACTGGTAAATGACACCATGGGAACCATCGGATTCCCTTACACCGTAGAAGCAACCGCTCTGGGCTACAATGCAGATGTGCTGAAGGCTGCAGGCATCGATGCTTCCACTCTTACTTCCTATGACGCATACAAGGCTGCTTTTGAGACTCTGGATGCCAAGAAGGATGAGCTGGGCCTTACCGCAGTTCTCGGCTGGTGCGCTGAGCCCTCCAACCTGGGCTGGAGCTCCGGTACCCATGTATTCGCTCAGTACCTGGATGCAGGTCTGAAGGCTGACGATACCACCTACATCGATCTTCTGAATGATGGCGGACAGGTAGACGAGAGCAGAATGCTCAACTTTGCAAAGTTCATCGGTCTGATGAACCAGTACTCCGATCCCGCTCTGCTGGTGGACGGAACCTATGATCAGCAGGTTGCAGGCTTCAAGGAAGGCAAGTATGCTTTCATCACCCAGGGAAACTGGTGTGTGACTTCTCCCGACGATGTGACCTTCGAGTGCGGCTTCGCTCCCTATGCATTCGAGGATGGCATCAACACTATTATCGCAGGTCCTCCCAGCTACTGGGTAGCTTACTCCGAGGGCAATGTGGACGGTGCTAAGGCATTCTTCAACTGGTGCGCAGGCGACTCCGCCCAGAACATCCTCGTGAACGAGGCAGGTCTGGTTTCTCCTTTCAACGATTGCCAGTACGAAGCAGTCAACCCCTTCTACCAGAGCATGAAGAGCTACATCGATGCCGGCAATTTCTCCGGATGGCACACCATGCTGAAGAAGGACGGTCTGCAGAACGTGACTTGCGTGGTATTCTCTGACTATGCACAGGGCAAACTGGATGCGGAAGGTTTCGCAGCTACCATGGCACAGGTGATCAAGGCTTACTACGCCGAGTAATGGATTTTCATAGGGGCAGGTCCGGAAAGGCTCTGCCCCTTTTTTGAAAGGTACAGATGATTTTACTGGTTTTTTGAAAGGGTATGTATTATGGGTGAGTTTTCCGTCAACAGGGGAATAAGATCCATCGGACTGATGATCGTCGGTCTGGGCCTGGCTGTTTGCGGCCTGGTGTTTGCCTGCCTGTCTATGTTTCGTGATTTCAGAGGCAGCATGATCGTGGGCGGAGCCCTGTTGTTCTTTGTGGGATTGTACTTTTTCCCGACTCTGCGTTATCACAGAGCGATCATCAATTTCCTCTTCTTATTTCCGCTTTTGTTTGCTTTTGCGGTGACTGTCATCATTCCGCTGGTACTGGGAATCGGATATTCCTTCACGGATTGGGACGGAATTCGGATCCGCAATGTCATTGGATTAGACAATTACATAAGGATGTTCAAGCAGCCCGGTTTCCTCTGGTCCGTGCTGATCACAACCTTATTTGCGGTCTTTAATATCATTCTGGTGAACCTGGTGGCTTTCCTGCTGGCTCTGCTCTGCACCAGCAAGCTGAAGGGACTGGGATTCTTCCGGGCAGCATACTTCCTGCCTAACCTCATCGGAGGTATCGTGCTGGGTTATATCTGGCAGTTCATCTTCTCCAATGTGGTTACCAAGATCACTACTGCCATGACTCATGAGCAGACCTACTCCATGCTCTCTGAGACCGGGACCGCATTCATCGGAATCGTGGTGGTGTACATCTGGCAGTATGCAGGTTACATCATGCTGATCTATATCACGGGACTTAACACCATTCCCGGAGATGTGCTGGAGGCTTCCGCCATCGACGGAGCGAATGGGATCCAGACCCTTTTCAGCATCAAGATTCCCATGATCGCACCCACTATTACCATCTGCACCTTCCTGACCCTGACTTCTGCCTTCAAGCAGTTCGATGTGAACCTGGCTCTGACCAACGGAACCGGATCGGTTCAGAATTTCTTCGGAAATTATCTGACCAACGGAACTCAGATGCTGGCTTTGAACATTTACAACACCGCGGTCATCAACGACGAGTACGCATTGGGCCAGGCCAAGGCAGTGTTCTTCTTCATTGTGCTGGCAGTGGTATCCATTCTGCAGGTTCGGATCTCTAATAAGAGGGAGGTGGAATTGTAATGAAGACCAAAGAGAAACTTCCCGTATTTATCATAAAAATGCTCATTGCAGTTCTGGTGGCAGCTTATGTGCTCTTTCCCTTCCTTCTGGTGGTGATCAACTCCTGCAAGCAGACCGCTGATATCACGGCAGACCCCATCAGTGTGACCGGAGTATCTTTTGGAAATCTGGTCTCCAACCTTCGGGATGTCATCGGAAATACCCATTTCCAGTTCTGGTATGCCTTCTTTTATTCGGTGGTCATTACCGTCCTGTCCCTGGTACTGTTGGCGTTGCTGGGCTCTATGGCAGCCTGGGTCATCTGCCGGAATCACACAAAGTGGTCCACTGCTATTTACTTCACCTTCATCGCATCCATGATCATCCCCTTCCAGGTGGTCATGCTGCCTTTGATCTCTACCTTCCGTGATGTTGGAAAATTTGTGGGGATCCAGATGCTTCAGTCTGTCGGCGGTCTGGTCTTTGCTTATCTGGGATTCGGCGGTGCCATGACGGTATTTATCCTGAACGGCTTTATCAAAGGAATTCCTGTGACTTTGGAGGAGGCTGCTTCCATTGATGGCTGCAGTCCGGAGCAGACATTCTTCCGGATCATCTTCCCGCTGCTGAAGCCCGTTATCACCACGGTGACCATCCTGAACGGAATGTGGATCTGGAATGACTACTTGCTTCCTTCCATGATGTTGGGGCAAAACGGAACGGTAAAGACACTGCCCGTGGCAGTACAGGCTTTCGTGGGTTCCTATGTGAAGCAGTGGAACCTGATCCTGGCTGCGGCTCTGCTGGCCATTGTGCCGGTGATCATCCTCTTCCTCTTCGCCCAGAAGCAGATCATGGATGGCATGATCGAGGGGGCTGTGAAGGGCTGATCCCCCAAAACGTATGATAAGCAAACTGTGATCGTTGTTTCAAATGATGAAATGAGATCGCAGTTTGCTTTTTTGATGGAAAAAGGGGAGAATATAGCTACGCCGGAGAAGGAGATTAT
>JAEEGL016085337.1_pt1 | contig 11009 bp, 8 predicted proteins | sample 9134231 | NCBI WGS metagenome assembly JAEEGL01 (sample SAMN16246548, study PRJNA631951) | gut metagenome | biome: gut microbiome; feature: rumen; material: fiber-attached | host: Bos | place: Iran: Karaj | collected 2018-10
ACAATCGGTCCTGACGGCAGTTATACGCTGGAGCCTGACAATGCTCCGGATATTGAGGAAGAGGATACGTCAGTCTGAAAAGAACTTGGCTACATCATTCATGCCGGGCAGTACAATATCTGCACCGGCATTTTTTAATACCTCGTCTTTCAGCGGTCCGGTGTTGGCGGCTATGGTGAAGATACCTGCCGCATGTCCGGCCTGTACGCCCAATGGGGCGTTCTCCACTACAATGCCTTCCTGGGGTCTGATGCCTGCTTTCCGCAATCCTTTCAGGTAGGGCTCGGGGTAGGGCTTTCCCAGTTTTACGTCAAAGCCTGTTACCATGAGGTCCGGGCGGAAGAAGCCGGGGTAGTGTCTCTCCAGTCTTTCTAGCAGGGAGGTTTGGGCACTGCCGGTTACCAGTACTATCCGCAGCCCTTTTGCCTTGACTGCCTGCAGGGTCTCTAACGCTCCGGGCATAGGCTTGGCTTCAGGCAGTGTGTTGAAAACCTTGCTTTTGGCTTCGTAGATAAGCTGCTTTTCCTCCTCTGTGGCATCTCTTCCCCAGAAGCGCTGTGCCAGCAGGTTGATGGTTGAACTGCCGGTTCTTCCTTCGTTCATATACACTTCCTCGGGTGTCATCTTCAGACCGTATTCAGTCATGGCGTGACTCCAGGCGTATGCATGGTTCGGCATGCTGTCAAACAGCACACCGTCCATATCAAAGAGGACAGCTTTCAGCATAGATAAAAATTAAAAGAGAAAAGATAAAAGTGAGTGACTGAGATAAAAATTAAAAGAGAAAAGTGCATGACACAGCGTCAATGTATGAAAGTCTTCATTCACTTGGCTGAATAAATAATTCTAATCTGCCTTTTCTCTTTTAATTTTTCTCTTTTATCTTTAGCCGATACGCTTGCGTATGGCTTCCGTTTCCTTCTCGTATCCTGGTTTGCCGAGCAGGGCAAACATATTCTTCTTGTAGGCTTCCACACCGGGCTGGTTGAAGGCGTTTACGCCTAACAGCTGGCAGTAGAGGCCGCAGGAGAGTTCGAAGAAGTAGATCAGCTGTCCCAGGTGGTAGGCATCCAGGCGGTCGATGCTGATACGTATGTTAGGTACACCGCCGTCAACGTGTGCCAGTTGGGTTCCCAGCTCTGCCATTTTGTTGACTTCATCTACGCGCTTGCCGGCCAGGAAGTTCAATCCGTCCAGATTCTCCTCATCATGGGGGAAGAGGAGCTTGTTCTCAGGATTCTCTACGCTGATGACGGTTTCGAAGATGCTGCGCTCGCCTTCCTGAATCCACTGTCCCATGGAGTGGAGGTCAGTTGTCAGGTCTACGCTGGCGGGGTAGATACCCTTATTGTCCTTGCCTTCGCTCTCGCCGAACAGCTGCTTCCACCACTCGGCGATGAAGTGCAGCTTGGGCTGGTAGTTGGCCAGGATCTCTATCTTCTTGCCTTCAGCATACTGGGCATAGCGTGCTACGGCATACTGGGCGCTGAGGTTCTGGCTGAAAGGTACGCTGGGAGCGGTTGCCTGTTCCATGTCGGCTGCACCCTTTACGAGTTTGGCGATGTCCAGGCCGGCTACGGCAATGGGCAGCAGACCTACGGGAGTGAGTACGCTGAAACGGCCGCCGACGTTATCGGGGATGATAAAGCTGGTATAGCCTTCCTTGTCAGCTGTGGTACGTGCGGCACCCTTCTTGGCATCGGTGATGGCTACGATAACCTTCTGGGCTGTCTCCTTGCCGCGCTGCTGCTCGCACTGCTTCTTCAGCAGACGGAAGGCCAGGGCTGTCTCGGTAGTGGTACCGCTCTTGCTGATGTTGATTACGCCGAACTTTCTGCCCTTCAGGTACTCTGTCAGTTCGTACAGGTAATCCTCGCCGATGTTGTTGCCGGCGAACAGGATGGTGGGATTCTCTCCGTTGTTGGTCAGCCACTGGAAGCTGTTGCTCAGTGCCTCGATGACGGCACGTGCACCCAGGTAGGAACCGCCGATGCCGGCTACTACTACGGTGTCGCAGTTCTCGCGCAGTGTCTGGGCGCAATTCTGCAGTTCGGTCATGAACTCGGCAGTGATGCTGCTGGGCAGATGTAACCAACCCAGGAAATCGTTACCGGGACAGGTGCCATTCTCCAATGTCTGCTGTGCTTCCTTTACTTTGCCTTCAAGGATAGCTGATTTTTCGGCACTGACGGGTGCCTTTGAGATGTCTAACTTAATCATAAACTGTTATCTTTAACCTTTGTTCCTTTACCTTATATATAATATATGAGGTACTTTAGCTGAGTACCTCACATAATTTCTTGATTTCCCTTTCCGGCCGGGCGCGTGCATACAGTATGTTATACACGGCATCTACGATGGGCATATCCACGCCTATGTGCTGGATGATGTCCTTCATGCACTTGCAGCCGTAGTAGCCCTCGGCTACCATTTCCATCTCCAGCTGGGCGCTCTTCACACTGTAGCCTTGGCCGATCATTGTTCCGAACACGCGGTTACGGCTGAAGTGGGAGTAGCCTGTTACCAGGAGGTCGCCCATGTAAACTGTATTGGTGATGTTGCGCTCTATGGGGTAGATGGTGTTCAGGAAACTTTTCATTTCCCGTGCTGCATTGCTGATGAGTACTGCCTGGAAGTTGTCTCCATACTTCAGTCCGTGACAGATACCGGCGGCTATGGCGAATACGTTCTTCAGTACGGAGGCGTATTCTATGCCTATTACGTCATTGCTGGTGCTGGTCTTTACATAGTCACTGGCCAGCATGTCGGCAAAGGCGTCGGCTTTCTTCTGGTCGGCACAGCCTACGGTGAGATACGTGAGGCGGTTCATTGCCACTTCCTCGGCATGGCTGGGACCGCCTATTACGGCCAGATTCTCCTCGGGTACGTTATATACCTGGTTAAAGTAGTCTGAGCATATTACGTTTTCGTCCGGGACAATACCCTTGATGGCGGTGACGATGAATTTGTCGTCCAGTCTGGTATGCAGTTTCTTCAGATGTCCTTTCAGATAGGGTGATGGGGTGACGAAGATGAGCGTGTCTGCTTCCTCTACCACCTCGTTGATATCGCTGCTGAAGTTTATCCTTTTGACATCAAACAGCACACTTGTCAGGTAGGCGGGGTTGTGTTTCAGGCGCTTGAAGTCCTCAATACGGTCATCTCTGCGCAGATACCACCAGATGCTGTCATTCTTCTCCAACAGCATCTTGGCAATGGCAGTTGCCCAGCTACCTCCGCCTAATACGGCTATTTTACCTAAATCAACCAAATCTTAGCTTTTGAGTTTATAACTTTTGAGTCTTGAATTCCCTTTTATGCAGTCCAGGCTGCTATTGCTTCCTGGCTGGGCTTCTCAATCTCCAGCTTGTACTTCTTCACAATCTCTATAATCTGCTGCTGAATCTTGGCAGGGGCTACGCCTTGCAGGGTACTTACCAGGTTATAGCCGGCCTTACGCAGGACGGGGATAATCTCGGCTGGGATGCCTTTCTGCAGGAACAGCTCGTCCTTGTCACGCGGAGCCTTAACCTCGGGCTTCATCTGGGGGAAGAGCATTACCTCGCCAATCTGGAACTTGCCTGTGAGCAGCATTACCAGACGGTCAATGCCGATTCCGATACCGAAGGTGGGAGGCATTCCGTACTGCAGGGCACGCAGGAAGTCCTGGTCAATGATCATGGCTTCATCATCACCCTTTTCTGAAAGGCGCATCTGTTCCTTGAAGCGCTCTTCCTGGTCAATGGGGTCGTTCAGCTCGGAGTAGGCATTGGCCAGCTCCTTGCCGTTCACCATCAGCTCAAAGCGTTCTGTCAGGCCGGGTTTGCTGCGGTGCATCTTGGTCAGGGGTGACATCTCTACCGGGTAATCGGTGATGAAGGTGGGCTGGATGAAGGTGCCCTCGCAGGTCTCGCCGAATATCTCGTCGATGAGCTTACCCTTGCCCATGGTCTCGTCAACCTCGATGTTCAGCTTCTTGGCTACCTCGCGGATTTCGTCCTCGTTCATGGGGTAGAGGTCATAGCCTGTCTTCTCCTTGATGGCATCCAGGATGGGCAGACGGCGGAAGGGGGCCTTGAAGGAGATGACTTTTCCGTCAATCTCCACTTCGGGCTTTCCGTTCACTGCGGTACAGATCTGCTCCAGCATCTTCTCGGTGAAGCCCATACCCCAGTTCAGGTCCTTGTAGCTGATATAGAGCTCCATGCAGGTAAACTCGGGGTTGTGGGTCTTGTCCATACCTTCGTTGCGGAAGTTCTTGCCCATTTCATATACACCCTCGAAACCGCCTACAATCAGTCGTTTCAGATACAGCTCTGTGGCGATACGCATGTACATGTCCTGATTCAGGGCATTGAAGTGAGTCATGAAAGGGCGGGCACTGGCACCGCCGGGAATGTTCTGCAGGATGGGGGTATCCACCTCAGTATAGCCGGCATCGTCCAGAATCTTACGCATGGTGCGGATGATGGTGGCGCGCTTCAGGAAGGTTTCCTTGACGCCTGCATTCACTATCAGGTCCACATAGCGCTGGCGATAGCGCAGTTCGGGATCGTCGAATGAGTCGAATACGTTACCCTCGGCATCTGTCTTTACGATAGGCAGGGGCTTCAGGCTCTTGGAGAGTACGGTCATCTCCATTACGTGAATACTGATTTCGCCTGTCTTGGTACGGAATACGTATCCCTTGACACCAATGAAGTCGCCCAGGTCCAGGCACTTCTTGAAGACGATGTTGTACAGGTCCTTGTTCTCGTCAGGACAGATGGCGTCGCGCTGTACATATACCTGAATACGTCCCTTGCTGTCCTGTATCTCGGCAAAGGCGGCTTTGCCCATGATGCGCTTGCTCATGATGCGGCCTGCCACGCTTACTACGGGGCTGTTCTCGGGAGTCGCTGTCTCACGGACATCATTACCTTCCTCGTCCTTGCCGATTACGGGCAGGTCAGTAAAGTCGCTGATGATATCTGTGCTCCATGCTGTTACGGGGTATTCTGCAGCAGGGTAGGGGTCGATGCCCAGGTCACGCAGCTGTTGAAGATTGTTGCGTCGAACAATTTCCTGTTCGCTCAGTTCCAGTATATTCATTATCCTAGTTCAAAATTTGTAATTTCAAAATTCAAAAACGGCTGAGGCCTCATGGCTGTCGCCTTCCTTTTTTGCGGCTGCAAAGTTACAACAATTCTTGCAAATCCCCAACTATGTTGGGATAAAAACTCATCTTACCGCTTTCTTGCCATTGATGATATAGATGCCTTTCCCGAGGCCGGCGGGCATGAGGGGCTGAACGCTGACCTTGCGCCCGCTCAAGTCATACCATACGGCTTGCGTTTCGCCGTTTCCCGCTCCCGGGCTGCTCATTTCCTTCAGTCCGTCAGTATCCGCCAGGTACAGGTTGTTTCTCATGATGACGAAGTCAAAGCCCAGTTCTTTATCTCGGCCTGTGATGTATCCTCCGTCTCTGGTCCATCCCCTGATGGGAGTCCATCCCTTGCATCCGTTTGCCTGGGCTGCTATCCTGACGGTGTAAAGGTCGTCCTCCAGTTCTTCAGGCAGTTCGCCGCTGAAGGAGAATACCCTGTTGGTACTCTGGAAGTGCCCTAAGGGTGTAGTCATCTTCTGCGGTTCTCCGAAGGCTGTCAGCAGTTTGCCGTCTTTGCTGTACACTGCCATCGAGAACTTTCCGGCAAACGAATCGTTGCCTATGTTCAGGGTGTTGGACATCTGCATGTCAATACGCCTTGTCCGGGAATCAAAGGCTGTTATCTGCATGTCCGTTACCTGTATGTCGGATGCGTCCTCAGGCAGTTCATCCTCGTCAATTACATCCTTATGGTAGAGAATCTTACCGTCTTCCAGCCAGAAGGGGATGAATATCTCTGTCCCGAATGTCCCTGTATTCATGCTCCACTGTGTGACTTTTCCCCATTCCAGATAGCCGGACTGGTTGGCGGACAGGTACAGGCGGTATTCCCCGTCTTCCAGATAGTCAGGCAACTCTCCCTTGAAGGTGTAGGCATAACTGGTATAATGATTGTTTTCCAGATTGCTGATGCTGGCTATCTGGCCGAAGGGTATCAGGTTGTCACCGTTCCCGTCTGTCACGGCCATGCGCAGTGTTCCGGTGAAGGCTTTGGCAGCCCGGTTCATGGGCCATACGGCTCTCAGTGAGACGTTGTAGCCCTCCAGGTCCTCACCTACATTCTGCAGGTCGGCAATCATCATGTCAGGCGTGTAGCTTTCGGTAACCGAGGTAACGGTAAGCGTCTGGGGCGAGGGATAGGTGACGGTTTCCTCCGTCTGGCTGTTGTCGGCCTTGCATCGCAGGATTACGGTATAGTCCTCCTCCTTGATATTCTGGTTAAGGGATGCCTGTATGGTAAAGTTCTGCACACCATAGGCAAAGGGCATTCCGTTAATCTTCTGGCTGGTTCCTACCAGGAATTCCTCCCCGCCGGCATTCCTCAGATATAGCCTGATGACACCGCTGAAGGTTTTGTAGCTGTAGTTGAAGATTTTCAGTGTTGCCGTGAATCTGGATGTGCCGGGCTTGATCCGGGCTGTGGAGAGTATGACTTCCTGGGCCTGGCAGAAGTGGCCGTTGTCCTGTTTCTTATTGTCGGGCTGAATGAAGATGATGGCCTCGTGTTCCTTTGAGAATTCCCAGCCGTCCACATCCATACTGCTTAGCTTGAAGTAGTCGTCACAGTTGCCTTCCCATCCCCAGTTGATGTGGTAGAAGGGGTAGCCGTCCTCGTCGGCCTTGTAACCGTCCAGGATAAAGGAGTGTCCTCCGTTTTCGGGTGAGATGGCTGCGTAGATGACGGGGCGCGGGCTCTCGGCATTCAGTTCATTAAGCATCAGCCTCTGCCATTCGCTGGTGGTCATGTAGTCCTTATGGACATTGGCGATGTCTGGGTCGTAACCGAAGTTCTCCACCAGGGACCTTGCCTGATTGGTACTGCTGGCCGAACTTCCTTTCAGGCCGAAGTCCATCTGCACGGCTACGGCACAGGCATAAAGCAGGTCGGCCACGGCATTCCTTTCCGCGTAGGAAGCACCCTGGCGGTATTGGCTGCGCATATTCGGCCAGTCAAACTTGTAGGCTGTAAGGTTTTCGCTTATGGGGATGTTAAGGGTCCTGGTCCTGTAATCGGCCACGCCCTTTGCCGAGTCGGGGTATTGGTAATACCGCATGGTCTGCGCCGATGTCACGGCCACACATCCTGTGATGCAGCGTTCGCCCTGCCATTCGGGGCATTTGTTGTTATAGGGATTGCCCTGCCCCCATGTGGTGCTTAACAGCGGTCCCACCTGTTCCTGTACGCCTTCAATCCGATGTTTTATCAAGCTTATCGGCTTTCCGCTTGTCAGCGCCTCGTATTCACGGGTGTAACTGTTCAGCAGTTCCTGCATTCCGGCAGGTATGTTCTCTGTGTCAAAGCCGTTGGTCTGCGAGAAGCCTAAGACGGGTGTCATCCTTTCGTCGGCAGAGACAATGGCGAATCCTGCGGTTCCGGCATCGCATACATAGAAGGCATCCTGTCTGATACCCGGCAATTCAGATGCCGCAATGATTCTGCGTATTTTAACTGTGCTCCCTTTTACTCTGTTCGCCAGTCTTGTCGGGCGGTTCAGTATGGAGTCGGCAATATGTTGCACATCTGCCATCTTGCGTTGCCGGGCCATGCCGGGTGCTAATCCCAGTAGCCAGCATGTCAGTATAAGGATAAATTTATTCATTGTTTTCTCTAACCACTAACCTCTAACCTCTCACCTCTAACTTCTAACCTCTAATCACACATTTCCCGAATTGATTACTGGCTGTGCGGGCTCGTCTGCGCAGAGAACTACCAGCAGGTTGCTGACCATCGCAGCCTTCTTCTCCTCGTCAAGGGTAACGATGCTTTCCTCTGACAGTTTGTCCAATGCCATCTTAACCATGCTGACAGCACCGTCAACAATCTTCTCCCGGGCTGTGATGATGGCAGCGGCTTGCTGACGTCTCAGCATGACGGCGGCAATCTCAGGCGCATAAGCCAGATAGTTGATGCGGGCTTCCGTAACCTCAAGTCCTGCCATGTTCAGCCGCTCGTTCAGCTTGTCAGTCAGCACATCGTTTATTTCGGCAGCGCCGCTACGCAGCGTTATCACCTCATTTTCCTTGGTGTCCTCATTGTCATAGGCATACATGCCGGCCACTTCACGAAGGGCGGAGTCACTCTGTACGGCCACGAATTTCTCAAATTTGTTCATTCGGGCTGTGGCTGAGTTGCCTACCTGGGCTCCTGCGGTGTTTGATACATCTGTGTCAATGTCAAAAATGGCCTTGTAGGTGTCTTTCAGCCTCCATACCACTACCAGACCTATAAGAATGGGGTTACCCGTCTTGTCATTTACCTTGATGGGCTCGGCATTCAGGTTGCGGGCACGCAGGCTTACATTCTTCACGCTCATAAAGGGATTCAGCCAGTAGAAACCGGTCTTGCGGAAGGTGCCTACATACTTGCCGAAGAAAGTCATCACCTTGGCTTGGTTGGGCTCCAGCATGGAGAAACCGCAACAGCAGATGATGCTGGCAATGAGCAGCAGCACGGTCAGAATGATTAAGTGTCCGAAGGGGTGTCCGGCATCACCCTCTACAATGCTTAATATAAAGCTGAGAAATGTGGCACACCAGAGCAGTATGTCAATGAAGATCATCACAAAACCGTTCAGATAACCGCCCTTAAACTCAAATTCCTTGTTCATCGTTTCCATTGTACGCTTTGATTATGTTTTTGTTTATGTTCCAGTGATATAATACTTTCTGTTTTTGTTGATAACTATGTTATCAGCAAACAAAGATACTATTTAGCCTGTAAACTGCCACATTTCCCTGCCGCTTTAACATATTTTTAACTTAATTTGTCTGAAGTCACTGGGCTTAGGGCAGGGGACATAAGCAATTTTTTTTATAACTTTGCGGACTGAAATGAAAGGGAAAGAATCGTTTTACGAAGACAAGGAACTCGGGCAGATAAGGCTACGGGTCAACAGGCGTGCCGGAAGATTTGTCTTCCGCTGTACGGAGGAGGGCCTTGTCTGCACTGTTCCCGTAGGGGCGCGTCAGTCAGATCTGCTTCGGGCCATAGAGGAACTGAGGCCGCGCCTGGGCGTTATGATGCAGCGTTTCTCAGAGCGTCAGGCTGCCCGGCAGCGGATTACGCCTCAGCAGATTGAGGACCTCCGCAGGCAGGCCAAGGCTGTCCTTCCCCCGCGGCTGCAAGCCCTGGCTCTTTCCCGGGGCCTGTGTTACCGGAAGGTGAGCATCCATAACAGTCATACCCGATGGGGAAGTTGCAGCAGCAAGGGCAATATCAGCCTGAGTCTGTACCTGATGCTCCTGCCTCCCCACCTGCAGGATTACGTCATGCAGCATGAACTGACTCATCTGGTGGAGATGAATCACAGTTCCCGTTTCTGGGCGTTGCTGGATGAGGCTACTGGGGGCTGTTCCCTGCAGCTCCGTAACGAACTCAGGCATTTCAGCATTCCCGTTTCCTAAACTACAGATATGCCTAAGCATCTACCCGTTTATCTGCTGTTCCTTCTTGCCGGATTATGGCCTTTTCCTGCTGATGCACAGAAGGTTATGTGGTATAACGTAGAGAATATCTTTGATACCCGGCATGATTCGCTTAAGAATGATTGGGACTTCCTTCCCGAGGGTGCTTATCATTGGACACCCTGGCGTTATTGGCACAAACTTGATAACATTTCCCGTGTAATAGCGGCTGTAGCCGAGCAGGGCGGATGGCCCATGCTGGTGGGTATGTGCGAGGTGGAGAATGATACCGTTCTGCGTGATCTTACCACCCGTTCTCCCCTGCGTGCTGCCAGATACCGGTATGTACATGCCGAGGGGCCTGACCTTCGCGGTGTGGACTGCTGTCTGCTGTACCAGCCCACACTCTTCCGGTTCCTGGGCAGTGAGTCCGTAAGGGTTCCTTCCGCTGAGAACGGACTTCGTCCTACACGTGACATCCTGCATGTATGGGGAAATGTAATCCGTACGGATTCGATGCTCCACGTCTTTGTGCTGCATTTTCCCAGCAGGGCCGGAGACAGCAAAAGCAGTACGCGGAACCGGATGCTGGCTGCGGAAACCCTCTGTGCTGCTCTGGATAAGTTACAGGGAGAGCGGATAATGGTTATGGGCGACTTTAATGCCGAACCCGGCGACCCTGTTTTCCGTCCCATTCAGCAACGGCTTGTCAGTCTTATCCCACAGAGCCGTAAGGAACTGGGAAAGGCGCAGGGTACATATTATTATCAGGGTTTATGGGGATACATAGATCATATACTTGTCTCGCCCTCTATGCAGGGGTTTTGCGAACCTCGTGCCCATGTGGCCAAATTCCCTTTCCTGCTAACTGAAAAGGGTGTTCCCTGGCGAACCTTTCAGGGGCCGGTGTATCGTGGGGGATACTCTGATCACTTGCCCTTGTATGTGGAAATCCAATAGGAAATATGATATGAAGAGATGCTTCTATTTTAGCATTCTTACTATCTGATTCTCAGCGGCATCCGGGCGGATGCTCCATAACTGCTGACAGATAAGGCCGAAGGATTCCTGAGGTGTGCAGTCGCATTGGCAGGCCTCCTTTCCGTATAGTAATTCCGGTGTTGTCAGCAATGACCATCCCCAGCCGTAATTACGTCCGTGCCGGTCGGTGGGATACACAAAATCAGCCGTTACAATCCGGGTGGCCATTTGCAGCCGGGTAACGTAGCTGTCAAATTTGCTTCGCATCTTGGGGTCGTCAAATCCGCAGGCAGCCCGCAGTTCCCGGGTGATGAGGCTTTCATTGGCTTCCAGTGTAGTCAGGATTGTCTCCTCAATGCTTCCCTCGGCCAGGGGCTGACGGGCATTGCGACGGTAGTTGCAGAAATGGGGCCACCACTTACGGCTGATATAACCTGCCTTTCCCGCAAAGAACTTTCCGTAAACATGTCCGCCTTCC
>JAEEGL016343447.1_pt1 | contig 11009 bp, 9 predicted proteins | sample 9134231 | NCBI WGS metagenome assembly JAEEGL01 (sample SAMN16246548, study PRJNA631951) | gut metagenome | biome: gut microbiome; feature: rumen; material: fiber-attached | host: Bos | place: Iran: Karaj | collected 2018-10
AACACAAATCGTCGAAAAAGAAGATGATAAGCCAATTGATAAGCGTCAGCTTATCGCTGAAGAAGAAGCTATTGTCGTCGTTACCAGAGATGCTTACATTAAACGTTGCTCTTTGAAGTCTTATAAAGGCTCCGGAGATGATGCAATGCCTGGTCTTAAGAGCGGTGATGTGGTGGTGGCTATCGATAAGGCATTAACAACTGATTACCTAGTTTGTTTTACAAACTTAGGTAACTATGCCTGCATTCCAGTTCACAAGCTCACTGAAAATCGTTTCAAAGATGAAGGTATTCATCTTAATACATTTGTCTCAATTGCAGCCGGCGAAAAGATTGTTAAAGCCATTGCTCTCCATAACATGAGAAACGATATTTATCTCGCTTTCTTGTCGCGTTTTGGACAAATTAAGAGAATGGCCCTTTCTGGTATTGAAACCATGAAGCGTTCACGTCCTGCGAGATGTATGAAACTCCTTAATGGCGATGAAGTTGTTGGTGTTCAAATATTATCTGGAAATAGCGACTTACTTGTTATAACAAGTAATGGTATGGCTTCATTGTTCAATGAGAACGAATTAACAATTCTTGGGCCGAAAGCTGGCGGTGTGAAATCCATCTCTGGTTTAGGTAAAAATCAAGCAGTCAGTTTAATCGCTGTTGATGAAGCTGAAAGAGCGAAAGCGGCCATTATCACTGATAAGGGTCACGAACGCGTGATAGATATTAATAGAATGCCGCGCACCGCGCGTTTAGGAAAACCGCAAGAAGTATGCCCGTCATTCAAAGGCGATCCACACAAAGTGGTGGCTGCCGTCAAGGTTAGTAAGGATTTAGATTTAATAAAATTAAATCTCCATCTCAATGATAATAGTGTATTCCTACTTACAATTGATGATTTCAGACAAACTGATGCAAGATATGCAAAAGCCAATATCGGTTTACCAAGCAAGACACTCGTTAATTATCTATTTGATACAACACTTGAAAGAATCGATAAACACACTGTATCGCGTCCAATAGTGCAAAAAGAACCAATTGCGCCAGTGATTAAAGAGGAAGAAACTCCAACCACTGAACCCGACGATACTCCGATTCCAGAGCTCGTTCCGGAAGAGCCTGTCGAAGAAGTTGAAGAACCCATAATTGAGGCCAAACCAGTCAAACAAGAGCCACAAAAGAAGGAGAAAAAAGAAGAAAAATCCTTCGAACAAATCTCCATCTTCGACATCGATGATGAATAACAAAAAACACACTTTGTGTGTTGCTTAATAAAAATAGTAAATTATTAGTAGTTTATTAGTTTAGTAAAAAATGAAGAAATCCATGAAGTTTACTGCTTTGTGGTTTTTTTCTTTTATTGTTCCTATATAATGGCGGTGTATGAAGAAGAATTTGTTCCTCTTATTTATTGCTGCTACCACATTATTTGGATGCGCTCATAACGCCAGTCATAAAGAATATCCTGAGATTGCGCCTACATTTTCTTATCGCTTTTGTAAAAGTGCATACACCAGAGATTACATCGATGTTGATTCATTTGTTCTTGGTAGTGATTATCTTTTAGAACTCTATGTTAGTAATTTTAGAACAGAGCATTCCTTCGCTTATCAAGAAGACATTACTTTTTCATTTAATGAAAATGATTTTGAAATCTTCCCGCTTTTTGCATGGACAGAAGGAACAAAGACAGATTGTTTTCAATACGTCGTACACGCTAAGGCGATAACAACTAACACAACAATCACATTCAAATACTTAGATGCGGAAATTCTTAAGGTTGAAAAACCAGTTAGAGAATGTTCAACAAAACTTTCATATTACCGTTATGACACGGTGGCAAACGTTAGTCCAATTGAAGATGATCATGACTATCATCAAAAAATTACTTTAGTAAAATCAGCAGCGGAGCTAAGCAATTACCTCAATTTAACAAGTGGTTTCTTAACCCCTGATGATGCTTTCTTTGCCGAAAACAATCTTTTGTATATTACGCTTCCGTGGCACCCAAGCAATTACAGTTATAAGAATTACTTTATTGATAGCAACACTGTTTATTTCCGTATCATAGGTCCGAAGTACTATATGAATTCAGATAGTTTTATCGAGGATTTTACTTTCACAACATTTGTTTTTGCGATTGGAAAAACCGATTGTGAAACATATCAAAACTTTGATATTTGGTATAATTACACCAGATAGTAAATATCTTTTATAAAACGATTTTCCAAAACGCTATTTCTTATATTTATAAAAATAATAAAGTCTATGAATATTAGACTTTTTCTTTTACAATATGAGTGTAGTTTATGAAAAATAAGTACATTCCATTCGCTGTTGCAAAAAGTATCTATGAAATAGATATCGATTTCTTCAAACAACAAGGTGTGAAGATTTTGGTGATGGATTTAGATAATACTTTAGATTCTTATAAGCTATACCACCCAACCACACGCGCTGTTGAATACATACAACAAGTGCAAGAGGCAGGCATATTACCTGTCATTATCTCTAACAATAGAGGTAAGAGAGTGCGGACATATGCAAACGACCTCAACCTGACATATATCCATAGTGCAGCCAAACCCTTTGGGTTTAGGATTAAAAAATTCATTAAAGAGCACGGTTGGGATGTTAAAGACATTATGTTTGTCGGTGATCAAATGGTTACCGATGTCGCTGCCGCAAAACGTGTAGGAGCAAGAGTAATATTAACAGACAAAATTGTTAAAGAAGATCAATGGACCACAAGATTCAACCGAATCTTCGGCCGCATGATTAGGAAATATCACAAAAAGAGAGGCAACTTAATAGACTGGAGGACGATTTATGGGAAAAGTTAAAAGAGTATTGCGTTGTTACAATTGTGGAGCGGTTCTACAAAGTAGAAAACAAAGCGAAAAAGGATTTGTTTCTGCTGAAATTCTCAACAATTATCAAGGAGATGGCCAAATCCTATATTGTCAAAAATGTTTTGATTTTATGAAAGGCGTTAACACAGGCGCGCTTGAACAAAACATGGATAAGGCCACCGCGAAGATTCTTGATGATGCCGCAGCAACTGACGCTTTTATCATTTGGGTCGTTGACTTATTTACCTTTAACGGCACACTCAATCCAGATGTCGTTAAGAAAGTTAAGAAGTTAAAAGTCGCCGTTATCGGCACACACAGAGACTTGTTCTCGACCATCATCAAAGATGAAACACTTGCGCGTTTCCTTAAGGAACGTTTCATTGAAAGTGGCATCAAACCGGAATCTATCACGATTTTAGGTAGTGAAAACGAAGCCGACATCAAAGCATTGATGAAGAAATATAACGAAGCTAGAAAGGCTCACGATATTTATCTCATTGGTTCCAAGAGCTCCGGTAAGACCGTCTTGATTAACAAGATGCTCAAGAATTATGAGAATAAAACTAAATGGCCAATTAAGACCGAAAACTATCGTGGCACAAATGTGAAAGTCATGAGCATTCCTCTTTCTAATTCATCTTTCATTTATGAACTTCCTGGTTTCTCTCTCCAAACATCTGTTGTTGGCAAGGTTGAAAAGGATGTTCAAAAACTCATTATTCCGAGAAGAAAGATTGAAACACATTACCGCACCTTATCAAAAGGTGATGCTTTAGTCGCGGGATCATTAGCGTATTTTGAATTATATTCTGGAAAACCAACCGCCTTTAAGTTCTACTGTGCGGAAGGTGTGGAAATTAAGAAGATGGACGCTGACAAGGTTTCTGAATTCATCGAAGAGAATAATAGAAAGCGTTATTTAAGACCTGTCAGTGAAAGAATTACAAACTTTAGAGATTATGACTTCTTTGAATACACAATGGAGAACGACGGACTCGTTCACGATATCTCCGTCCAAGGTTTAGGATGGATCTCCTTTGTTGCTAAAGGCCAAGTCATCCGTGTAATGTTCCCGAAAGGCTCAGCGCTTAAAGAATCATTAGGAAAGTTAAGGTAGTTCTATATGTTAACTTCAAATGAAAAAAGACAATTAAAAGCGTTAGCCAGTACGCTTGATACAAAATATCAAATTGGTAAAAATGAAATTAGTGACACCGTTTTAGCGATGCTCGATAAAGCTTTAACCGCTAGAGAGCTAATCAAAATCGATGTCATGAAGTCTGTTGCTGTTCCTATTATGGAACTCGCTTTAGATTTATCTAGTCGTTTAAACGCTGACGTCGTCCAAGTCGTTGGACGTGTTATCGTTTTATATCGCTATAGCAAAGAGAATCACAAAATCAAATTAAAGAAATAATGAACCGTATTATTTTTGGTGGCGCATTCGATCCCGTGCACAACGGGCATATAAACATGGCGGAAAAAGCCGTGAAAGAACTTGCTGGAGAAGTAATCTTCGTTCCCGCACGTATTTCCGTGTGGAAAGATGTTTCAGCGCCTGTCGAGGATAAAATCGCAATGTTAAAGCTCGCCATCAAGGGTAAAAAGAATCTTTCCATTGATGAATATGAAATTAACAGTGGAAAAGATGTCAATTATTCAATCGATACAGTTAGATACTTTAAAGATAAATATCCAGATGACAAACTCTTTTTCCTTATTGGTGTTGATCAAGTCAATGAATTCCAACGCTGGAAAGATGCAGAAGAACTCGCTAAATTAGCCCAAATAGTGTTTTTCACAAGACCTGGTTACGAAGTAAAAGATGAAAATGTTAATAGATTTCATATGATAGAAATTAAAGGTAGTGGAATCGATGCATCTTCAATCGATATTAGAGAGCTTAAATCTTTCGAATTGCCTGATGAAGTGTTGTTCTACATAGTAGAACATGACCTATACGGAGGAATGGTGGAACTCAAGAAGACTTTATCCCCACACAGATTAGCTCATTCTAAGAGCGTCGCTAAACTTGCGTATCAAATTGCTGTCGCCAATAAATTAGAAAAACCATTAGACGCGTTCATCGCCGGTCTTTTTCATGACCTCGGCAAAGACATTGGCCTCGATGAACAAGCCAAAATTGTCAAAATGCATTTTCCAGAGTATGCCGACATGCCAAAATTTGCTTATCATCAGTTCGCTGGAGCCTACTTGGCACAAGCAAAGTTTGGAGTCAATGACCCAGAGATAATTAAAGCCATCGAGTACCACGCAACAGGCAATTCTGGAATGGGAATTTTAGCAAAGATTGTTTATGCTTCAGACAAGATTGAACCGACCAGAGGATTTGACTCATCGGACTTAATTTCAGCCATGATTAATGATGCAGAAACAGGATTCAAAATCGTCTTACAAGCCAATAAAGATTTTTTGTTAAGCAAGGAAAAATCAATAGAAAATCCATTAACCTATAATTGTTTTAAAGAATATTTGCAATAATAGAAGTCGTCATAACAAAAAGAGCAGCGATCACAAAATGGTCGCTTTTTTATTTCTCCACTTCAAAAGTGCTCTAATATGGTAACTTCGCGTAATTACCATTATGTTAACTTAATTATATTTTAATAAGATTACATCATACTTTTTTATACACATTACCGATTATCAATGGATTTTCCCACACCTTAAATAGCGACTTTTCCACACATTCAGAAAGCCTCTTTTTGTACTAAAATGTACTAATTTGCTACTAATCCACTCCACTCATGAATCGATGTCTAAACCGCTGAGGTATCTTAAATATGCATTTGTGACACGTTCTAACTTGCTATTTTCTAACCTCATAATTGTATATTTTTCTTCATAATTTGAGTCTGCTAACATATCTTTTTTATATCCAATTGCGCGTCTCATATACAGTCTTAATTTATCAATTGTCCTGACTTGATTCACGACTGCTATTGTTGTGTTTTGAGTGTGGAGACAATCAACGAATCCAAGGTCAATATCACTCTTCGGATTGAGGCTTCCGTGATTGCTTTTGAGTGGGCAAATTGTGACCAGCGGATTGAACTCATCCGAGTCAACAAGAACAACTCCATAATGACGATTTGAGAACTCCGCGTGGACATTCAAACCGAAGTCAATTTCGTAAATCTCGCCGCGCTTCAAATCGTATCTTAGCGAGTATTGTTCGGAAAAGGAATAATACTCAAGCTGCCTCCTGATCCAATCCAGTTGTTCGCGTCGACCTTCACGGACTAATTCGTATTTGCTCCCATAATCAACAAACTCATTTTTCTCAGTTTTAAACTTAGGCATAACACACCTCCTACTTATTTAAGAGTGCGTTTTTCGCCAAAGACTGTAAAAAAAGTTGCCGAAGCAACTCTTTATTTCTATGAAATAAGTTTTTTACTCGAATAATTCTTCGATTGGTTCGCCTAATAAATTGTCTGGTTTAGCGAGTCCAAAGTTTTTCAAGATGGTCGCACCTATATCACCAAAAGTCATTCTTTCGTCTAAGTAGCGGCCTGTTTTAATTGATTTTGAATACATTAACAATGGAACCATCTCACGCGTATGATCTGTGCCATACCAAGTTGGATCGTTTCCGTGGTCGGCTGTAACAATAACTAAGTCATTATCTTTTAAGGCTTCCATGAGTTCCACTAAACGTTTATCAAAGGCTTCAAGGCATTTGCCATAACCGATTGGATCTCTTCTGTGGCCGTATTCACTATCGAATTCAACAAGGTTCACAAAGCATATGCCTGTGAAATCATGGTCACGTGCTTCTGCGATAGTTTTGTCCATACCATCTTCATTAGAAGATGTCTTTTGTGTTTTGACAACGCCATAGCCATCAAAAATATCACCGATTTTACCGACACAGCTAACCATAAAACCATTGTCTTGCATAATATTCATTGCTGTTTTAACTGGAGGCTTAACAGCGATGTCATGACGATGAGCAACGACACGTTTGAAATTAGATGCATTATCACCGATGAAGGGTCTAGCGATAATACGTCCCACCATCCATTCTGGCTTCATACAGATTTCACGAGCAATATCGCAACAGCGATATAACTCAGGAACTGGAGTAGTTTCTTCATGGGCAGCAATCTGCAAGACACTATCCGCGGATGTATAAACGATTAAGGAATTATCTCTTTTTTGTTCTTCGCCAAGCTTCACGAGAATCTCTGTGCCACTTGAAGCGTAGTTACCGATACACTTGTGTCCGGTCCTGGCTTCTAACTCATCAATAAGTTCTTTTGGGAAGCCTGTATCCGTAAAGGTCATGAATGGTTTTGTAGTGTAAACGCCCATCATTTCCCAGTGGCCTGTCATCGTGTCTTTTCCGTTGCTTTTTTCTCTGCATCTAGCAACAAATGCTTGAGGATGGTCAACCTTGCTTGTTCCGATAATATTGCCATCTAAATCATTGATACCCCAGGAATTCATCACTGGAATATTTAATCCATTAGGCATCTTCTCGGAAATATGAACAAAGGTATTAGAACCAGCATCATCATGGCCAGCATTAAAAAACTTATCTGCGTCTGGCATAGCACCGATACCGGCTGAGTCAGCAACGATAACGAATATTCTCTTATATTTTTGGGACATAAAATGTCTCCTTTCGGATGGTTATATTTTATATTATTTGCGCTTCATATACAAATCATACGCGCTCAAAATGCGCTTCGTGGATATGTGCGTGTATATTTGTGTAGTGCCCACATTTGCGTGACCGAGCATTTCTTGAACCGCTCTTAATTGAGCGCCGTTTTCAAGAAGGTGAGTTGCAAAACAGTGACGCAATGTATGCGGTGATATAGAAGTCTCAATTCCTGCTTCAAAAGCATATTTTTTAATCTGTTTAAAGAAATATTGACGTGATATCGGTGTTCCATATCTATTTAAAAATAGATACTTAGAATCGCTACCAGGGTTTTTCCATCTCACTTCATTGATGTATTTTTCAATGTATTCAATCGCGAAATCACCAAGAGGCACTCTTCTTTCTTTAGCCCCCTTACCAAAGACGGTGATGACCGCTTTCTTTAAATTGACGTTCTTTCTTTCTAAAGCAAGAAGCTCGCTAACACGAAGTCCAGATGCGTACATAGTTTCTAGCATGGCGCGATCGCGAATTCCTTCAGGCTTCTCTAAATCTGGAGCGTTCAATAAATCTTCGACCTCTTCGACAGATAAACAATTAGGAAGATGTTCGGGCTTCTTTGGAAATTCAATTTCCGGAATTTCGTCTTGGAAGTATCCTTCTTTCTTAAGAAAGAGGAAGAAACTTCTCGTTGTCGACAGCCTTCGACAGACCGTAGAAACAGTCTTTCCTTGAGCAAGCTGATATCTGAGGAATTCCATCAAGTCTTCACTCATTAAATCTTCGACGTATTTGCGTTCATAATTTTGCTTACTGAAAAATAAGAAGAATTGTTTGAGATCTTCTGTATAGTTTTCAACCGTTTGCCGAGAGAGGCCTTTTTCCACCAATAGGTATTGTTGATACATTTCTACCGCATCATTTACTTCGACCATGTGTTTCTACCTCGCTAGCGCGCATTAAAGCTTTCTTTTTTAATTTACGATTAAAATCGTTAATTAATAACTTTGTTGCGCTTTCTTCTTCGTGCTGCTGATAATCAAATAAGCTCATTTGAATAGCAATGTCTTTTGTGTCTATTAAGTTTTGTAACGTGACCCCTAATAAACGAATTGTCATCTGTGAGAAATTCTTATCGTATAAATCCATCGCCGTGTTAAAGATGACTTCCGCGTTATTTGTGGGGTTATCTAACGTTTTAGATTTGTTATGAACTTTAAACCCGGTATCCGTGAAAGCGGCTTCCTTAACGACAATCTGGATTGTTGGTCCTAATTTATTCTCATTTATCGCGCGATTAGAAACCTCTTTAGAAAGCCATCTAAAGGTTTCCATGATTAAATCATGACTGTTGGTATCTTCATGTAATGTTGTGGAATTTCCGATTGATTTTGGATCATCTGGTTCTGTAATGACTTCATCAGAACCATAACCATTGACCCAGTCTTTAATAACATAGAAAAACTTTCCGAGTTCTTCTTTGATTTTCTTATCTTCTCGATTACATGCTTCGCCTAAATCGCCGATCGTGTTAATTCCAAGTGCTTTCAATCTTGGACAAGTCTTTTTACCAATACCAAACATCTTTTCAATAGGTAATGGCCACAATATCTCTCTAACTTTGCTTCTTCTAATAATTGTTAAACCCATCGGCTTTTTATAGTCGCTACCCATCTTTGCTAAAAACTTTGTGGGTGCCACACCGATAGAACATTTGAGTCCAGTTTCATTATATAAGTCCATTTGGAGTTTTCTAAAAAACGCTGGGACGTCTTTGATACCTTTAACAGTTTCTGTAAAATCCGCAAAACACTCGTCTATAGACGCGGATTCAACTATTTTGGTATAACGCCTTACAAACTTCTTAAAACGGTCACTATAGGCTCCGTAAAAGCGAAAATCCACTGGTTTAATAATGAGATGAGGGCAAAGTTCTTTCGCTTTAAACATTGGCATCGCACTAGAGACACCATATTCTCGAGCTTTATAGGAACATGTTGAAACAATTCCTCCTCGCCCGTCATGACCAATAGCGACAGGTTTATTCTCTAAAGAAGGATCTCTAATTTCTTCGCATCTAGCAAAGAAAGCATTTAAATCAATATGAACAATAACTTTACTCATACATCATTATTATATAATGGTGTTTGTGATTATGTTAACCAAATTATATAAAAATAAAAAAGACACAACTTACGTAGTGCCTTATTTAATAAGATCGATGATTTGCTTTGGTAATAGTCCAAATTTCTCAAGCTGTTCATCAGTTGAAGCGTGATCAACAAATGTTAACGGAATGGATTTAACAATGACTTCGCCTTTAAACTTAAGCAAACTTAACTTCTGAATAAGAGCTTGTGGGAAACCGACTTCCGTGCCATAGGCATCATAGATAATAATCTTTTCGAATCTCAACAATTCTTGTTCGATGAGTTGGTCATCCATTGGTTTTTGATAAATCGCGTTGTATAAAGCGACATTATTACTTTGTAATAGTTCTTTGAGTTCGACAGTTAATGGACCAACAGAGACAATTGCGGTTTTTTTACCATCGAGTTCTTTCTTCCATTTGCCGAATGGTGTTTCAATAACTTCATCTAATGGTTTGATTCTCGCTTTCGGGAAACGGATGCAGAACACTCCGTGATTATTGAATGATTCTTTCACTAAGCCAAAAGCTTCGCTTTCTCTAGCTGCCATAGCCACCACAGTATTTGGAGTGTCCAACAAGAACGATTCATCATAAATACCTTGGTGCGTATTTCCATCTTCACCGACAAGGCCGCTTCTATCAATAAGAAGTGTCGCATTCAAATTCATTCTTGCTAAGTCGTGACTGAGTTCATCAAACGCTCTTTGGAGGAACGTGGAATAGATGGAGATGATTGGATGCTTGCCATTAACAGCTAAACCTGCTGACATAGTCAGAGCGTGTTCTTCAGCAATGCCGACATCTAAGCAACGTTTTGGATATAACTTAAAAGCTTCTTGTAAAGAACTGCCAACTCCAGTGGCAGGAACCACTAAAACAGCATCCTGGTTGAGGCCCATTTCTTGGAGAATAGTTTTACTATAAACTTCAGACCACGTAATTGTGGATGTATCGACATTAAGTTCTCCGGTTTCTTTATTGAAACCGCTCACACCATGCCACTTTCCAGAATCTTCGTTTTCTGAATATTTGTAGCCTTTGCCCTTGATTGTCTTAATGTGGACAACGCAGGTTCTATCGTAGGAGCGAGCTTTTTCAAAAGCTTTTTCCATAGCTTTGATATCGTGTCCGTCGACAGGTCCGATATAAGCAATGCCTATATTATCAAAGATATTAATCGCCATAACATGGCGTTTTACCCAATTCTTTAAACGGCTTGTCCATCTTAAGATCCAACGGCCAAATTTAGTTTTTTTCATCACTCTTTGATAAGTGGATTTGTTACGGCGATAAAGCATTGAGTTAGACAGGTTTCTAAATGATCTAGCTAGTCCGCCGACAGGTTTGGTGATAGACATATCGTTATCATTTAA
>JAEEGL010181329.1_pt1 | contig 11008 bp, 9 predicted proteins | sample 9134231 | NCBI WGS metagenome assembly JAEEGL01 (sample SAMN16246548, study PRJNA631951) | gut metagenome | biome: gut microbiome; feature: rumen; material: fiber-attached | host: Bos | place: Iran: Karaj | collected 2018-10
TAGTAGAAATGGATGCTGCATCAAATAATAGTGTAGAAGATATAAGAACAATTCGAGAAGAAGTAAACTTTTTACCAACAATTGCTAAATACAGAGTATATATAATAGACGAGGTACATATGTTATCAACTGGTGCTTTTAATGCACTATTAAAAACATTAGAAGAACCACCAGAACATGTTAAATTTATTTTAGCTACAACAGAGCCACAAAAACTTCCTGCAACAATACTTTCAAGATGCCAAAGATTTGATTTTAAAAGAATTTCTAATGAAAACATTATTAAAAGATTAAAAATTGTATGCAAAGAATCTAAAATAAATATAACAGATGAAGCATTAAATACTATAGCGATTCTTTCAGAAGGTGCAATGAGAGATGCATTAAGTATTTTGGAAAGATGTTTACAAGATGGAATTAATGATATAAATGATGATTATATAAAAGAACTAGTTGGAATTCCAAAACTTACACATGTAAAGAAAATCTTAGAAGGAATAGTAAATTATAATGTAGAACAAGTGTTAGATACAGTAAAAATAGTTTTAGATGAAGGAAAAGATATTACAAATTTTGTATGGGAACTTATAAAATATGCAAAAGACTTACTTATATATAAAACAAGTAAAAAATTAGAATTATATTCAGAAGAAGAAATTAAGGGCATAGATGAAATTTGTAAAGATATAGATAAAGAAAGATTATTAAGTATAGTATATAGTTTATCAGAACTTGAAAGCAATATAAAAATGTCATCACAAAAATTAATAATATTTGAGGCAGGATTAATAAAACTATGTATCAAAGAACAGGGTTCAACAAATTCAGATTTAGAAAGAAGAATTAAAAACCTAGAAGAAGAAATGCAAAATGGAATCGTCGTTAAAAGCGAAGAAACAGAAAAAGAACCAGAAGAAAAGAAGGAAATAAAGCAAATTAATAAAGAAGATAAAGAATCTGTGAAACAAAAAGAGATAAAAGAAGAAAAAAAAGATGCTATAGATAAAGGAAATATAGACAAGAGTTGGCCAAGTATATTAACATATTTTAAAAATAACGGAAAAATTGTATTATATACTGCTCTTATGAATACTGTGGCAAAAGAAATAAATGATATGACAGTAGGAATTGAATTTAAAGAAGGAATTACATCATTTGGAAAAACTGTTTTAGAAAACATAGATAATAAAAAAGAATTAGAAAAACAAATATCAATAGCTTGTGGTAAAGAAATGAATGTAAAGTACATAGATTTAAAGGCAAACCCAAGTGAAAAAAATGATGAAAACACAGTAGAAAATATGATGAATAATTTAGAGATACCATTTAATGTGGTTGATTAAAAGGAGGAAAAAGCAATGTCAAAAAGAGGTGGATTCCCAGGAGGTATGGGTGGATTCGGCGGAATGAACATGAATCAATTAATGAAAGAAGCAAAAAAAATGCAAGCAGATATGGAAAAATCTCAAGAGGAATTAATATCTAAAGAATTTGAAGCAACAGCAGGTGGAGGAGCAATTAGTGTAAAAGTTTATGGAGATAAAAAAATAAAAGAAATAAAATTAAACAAAGATATTGTAGATCCAGATGATGTAGAGATGTTACAAGATTTAATAATTACATGTGTAAATGAAGCAATGAGAAAAGTAGATTCTGCACAAGCAGCACAATTTGGAAAATACAATATTCCAGGATTAATGTAGAAATTGAAAAGAGGATAAAATGAGTTATTATTCACCATCAATTGAAAAATTAATAGAGAGTTTTGAAAAATTACCAAGCATAGGTCATAAAACTGCTGCAAGGCTTGCTTTTCATATTTTAAATGCATCAGAAGATGAAACAAATGAATTTATAAATTCGATTAAAAATGCAAAGCAAAATTTAAAATATTGTTCAAAATGTTATAATATTTCAGATACAGACCCATGTGAGATATGCAGTAATCCTAAAAGGGATGAAAACATTATATGTGTTGTAGAAGATGTTAGGGATATAATTGCAATAGAAAGAACTCACGAATATAAAGGAGTATACCATGTATTGCATGGTTCTATTTCACCAATGAATGGAATAGGACCAGATGATATAAAAATAAAAGAATTACTTTCAAGAATTGTTCCAGAAACAAAGGAAATAATACTTGCAACTAACCCTAGGGTTGAAGGGGAAGCAACAGCTATGTATATATCAAAACTTTTAAAACCATTAGGAGTGAAAGCAACAAGGATTGCACATGGAATTCCAATAGGTGGAGATTTAGAATATACAGACGAAGTAACACTTTCAAAAGCATTAGAAGGAAGAAGAGAATTATAAAATAATAAAAATATAAGATAATAAATATAAAAGAATAACTAGTTCGTTTGAACTAGTTATTCTTTTAATATTATTTCACATATATCTTTTGTTGAATTCTTTTTAGCAAGAAGTCTTGCTTTTACTTTCATTTCTAACATTTTTGAAGGGTTACTGAAAATATCAACTAAGATTTTTTCTACATCATCATGTTTTTTGATCCAAACAGCAACTCCCTGTTTTTCTAAAAACTCTGCATTTTGTTCTTCCTGTCCGGGAATAGGATTTATAATAATTATAGGAAGACCAGAAGCTAAACTTTCAGTTGTGGTTAAACCACCGGGGTTTAGTTACAACTAAATCAGAGATGCTCATAAGTTCTGGAACCATATTTGTATAATCTAAAACTTTTATTGTATCTTCTCTATGTGTATTTTCAACTAAATGAGAAAATTTATCTTTCATATTTTTGTTTTTACCAGCTATTGCAACTATCTGAAGATTTGAAAAATCATTTGCAAAAGTTTTTAATATTTTAAAAGTAGTATTTTTTCCTAATCCTAGTTCACCACCGGCAAAGAATAGAACTGTTTTTTTATCTTGCTTAAGATCAAAATGCTTTAAAGTTTCTTCTTTATTATAATGTCCTAAAAATCTATTAGATAACGGAATTCCTGTAGCATAAATTTTATCTGCATCTATTCCTTTATCAATTAAATCTTTTTTCATTCCATCATGTGCTACAAAAAATAAATCAACTGTTTTGTGATATAAAAGCCATTGATCATGTGGAGCGTAATCTGTCATAACAGTAGCTAATTTAAAATTTGCCTTATGCTTTTTCTTAAGGTATGCACACATTTGGCTACTAAAAGGGTGAGTAGATATAATACAATCTGGTTTAAAATTTTGAATTAATTTATTAAGTTTTATAGACATTAATTTATTTGATTCACTTGAAATTCTAGCAATAGGACCATGTTCAGATTTTTTATAAACAAATCCCCAAGCCCAAGGTGCTTTTTTAGCAAGCTCTGAATATGCTCTAGTTGTAATTTTATTAAAAGTTTTATTAACATATTCAACACAATCAACCATTTGTATTTGAACATCTTTATAATTTTCTTCAATATATTCTCTTATAGATCTAGCAGCAGAAAGGTGTCCACCACCATAAGAGCCATAAAAAATCATTATTTTTTTCATATATTTCTCCATTTCAAGAAAATTTTATCATATAAATAAAAAAATTTCAAAAAAAAGTAATATTTTTATAAATAAAAGAAAAAATATTATAAAACTAAAATCGGAGATAGTATATGAATATTAAAGAAAAATTTCAAAAACATATTATAGCTCTATGTGTTATAGCAATTATAATATTGTCATGTATTATATTTATTGCATATAAGAATAATAAAAAATATGAAATTGTGCAAAACAATCGATATAATAGTGCTTTTTATGAATTAGTAGATAATATGAATGATGTAGAAAATTATTTATTAAAATCATTAATTACAACAGATCAAGTTCAAAGTGCAGAGATCTTAATATATATTTGGAGAGATGCTAGTTTAGCACAAAATTATTTATCTCAAATACCAATAAAAAACGAAGGATTATCTAATACGCAAAAATTTTTAAATCAAGTTAGTGAATATAGCTTTGTGCTATCAAAAAAGAATCTAGAAGGAAATGGCTTAAGCAAAGATGAAAATAATAAATTAAAAGAATTATATGAATATAGCAAAGAAGTTAATAATACAATTGGTCAGATAATGAATGAAATGAATGACGGATTGCTTAGTTGGAAGGAATTACAAAAAAATGGTTCAAGTTTATTCGAAAAAGATATGAGTAATAATTCAATAGATGGATTTAGTAATATTGAAAAAAATTTTGAAGAATATGATGGTTTAATATATGATGGTGCATATTCTGAACACATAACAAATGCAGAGAAAAAAGGACTTACAGGAGAAGAAATAGATGAGGAAAAAGCAAAACAAATAGCAAATGGATTAATACAAAATCAAGGGGATATTACATTTAAAGAATTTTCTCAAAATGGAAACATTGAAACTTATATATTTGAAGCAATAATGAAGAATAAAAATAAAGCAAATATAGGAATATCAAAAAAAGGTGGACATATCGTATATATGAACATTAATAGAGAAATTGGAATTCCTAAGATATCAATAGAGGAAGCAGAAGAAAGAGCTTTAGAATTTTTAAATTATAATGGATTTACTAATATGAAAAATACTTATTATTTAGAAGAACTTGGAATAGTTACAATTAATTATGCATATGAAGAAGATAATATTTTAATATATCCTGATTTAATAAAAATAAAAGTCGCTTTAGATAATGGAGAAATTCTTGGAATAGAGACAGTAGGATATTTAAACAATCATGAAAAAAGAAATATAGATAAGTCAAATATGATAAGTATTAATGAAGCTATAAAAAATATAAATGAAAATTTAGAAATTATTAATACAAGATTAGCGGTAATTCCAACAAAATATAGGACAGAAGTTTTCTGTATTGAATTAAAAGGTAAGATAGAAGAAAAAGATTTTATAGTATATGTAAATTCAAAAACAGGAAAAGTAGAAGATATTTTACTAATAGTAGATACGGAAAATGGTACTATAACACAGTAAAAAGAAAAGCAGTGTGATTCCCAATGGGGATCGCACCACTTCTCAAAAGGGGTTTTATTTGTTTTGGTTTGTTTTATTTTCTTGTTTTTTCTTACGGCGTAATCATTCTTAAATGCAGAAGCATGTTAAGGGCTAACGATACAATCTCAATGAAACGTACAACAGTAGCAGGGAACGGAGAATATGCAATCTGATAAATTTGATCTCCCTCTTTTTCCATCACAGCAGGGTTGCCGTTTATGAAGAAGGTTGTTTGATCAGACAGAAAGAATTCTCTATTTCCTCCGACAAAACTGATGATGACATGAATTGTGCCAGCGTTGTACCAACACTCTTCAATGTGTCCCTCAATGGGGTCAACAGTTATTGCAACATTTTCATTGTTAGTCAGGATTACGTAGTTCCACAAGCAATTGGCTTTAACAGGACTCCAGGCTTCATCAGTGGTAACATCGACGATGTCGATGTACACATCCTGAGTGAAAGTTGCAGTACCTATCGCAGTACCATCGATTTTTGCGGCACTAACATTGATGCTGAGGTTAAGGGCAAGAGCGCAGATTACTAAAATTGTGAGAATTTTCTTCATGATTTGGGCCCTCCATAGCCCGAAATAAAACAAAACCCCTTTCAACAGAGTAACTAGGACTCTACTATTATTATACCATAAAAAGGGAAATTTTACAATTTGTAATAAGTCGGAGATGCTAGTATATAAGGATTCAACGGGATTTTTATTGTCATAATAAATTAGGTGGCATATAATAATATAGAAATTTGCTAAAAATCAATTATTGTGATATATTATGAAGCAGATAAATTAAAGTCAAAAGGTGATTTTTTTGAATATAGATATAAACAATCTAAAAATAAATTATGAAGTAAATGGAAATGGAAAACCTGTAATACTATTACATGGATGGTTATGTTCTTTAGATACAATGAAACCAATAGAAAATGTTTTATCTTCAAATTTTAAAGTATATAATGTCGATTTGCCAGGTTTTGGTAATAGTAGCATGCCTGAAAATCCATTTAACACAGATGACTTTGGAAATTTTTTAGATGAATTTATTAAGAAATTAAATATAGAAAATCCAATACTTATTGGACATTCGAATGGTGGAAGAACAGCCATAAATTATGCAGGAAGAAATTTAGGAAAAATAAATAAGATGATTCTAATAGATAGTGCAGGAATTAAACCTAAAAGAGGAATATCATATTATATTAAAATCTATACATATAAAACACTAAAATGCATATTAAATATTTTTCCTAAAACTGAAATGTTTGATAATATAAGAGAAAGATTTTTGGGAAGATTTGGATCTAGTGATTATAAAAATTCTTCAGAAGTATTAAGAAAAACGATGTCTATAATATTAAACGAAGATCAAACTGGAATTTTGAAAAATATAGATACACCTACACTTCTAATATGGGGGGAAAATGATGATGCAACACCTGTTTCAGATGCAAAAATAATGGAGAAAAATATAAAGGATTCCGGATTGGTTATATTAAAAAATGCAGGACATTTTTCATATTTAGATAAATACCAAGAATTTACTAGTGTTATAACTAGTTTCTTAAAGGAGGATATTTAATGACTAATATTATATTATTAAATATTTCTTTATTAATAATATTTGCATACATATTCACAAAAGTAAGACACGGGCTTCATATGTCACAATTAGAGTATTATAAAAATGATAGATATAAATCTTGGATGAAAAAGAACAAAAAACAAGTTTATTCTTTAAGAGATTTGCTATTGATAATAGTATTACCATTGTGCATTTGGAACATAATGGCAGGATTAATAGTAAATATAATTATTTCTATATTATTATTTATATCAAGAAATATATATAAAGAAAAAAAGCCACTTGTTGTAACTGGTAGAATTAAAAGAATGTATTTTACGGAATTATTAATATTCGCTATATTAATAGCTTTAGCAAATATTAATATATACTTTTTAGGACTTATATATATTGTTACAATTTTTGCATATTACTTAGTAATAGTTATAAATATATTAAATATACCAATTGAAAAAACTATACAAGAAAAATTTGTAAGAAAGGCTAAAAAAGCATTAAAGCAAATGCCTAATCTAACAGTAATAGGTATAACTGGAAGTTATGGCAAAACTAGTACAAAATCTATAGTTTCTACATTATTAAGCCAAAAGTATAATGTTTTAAAAACTCCAAAAAGCTTTAATACAAAGATGGGAATAGTAAGAACAATAAATGAAAATTTAAAAAATACAGATCAAATCTTTGTGTGTGAAATGGGTGCAGATGAAGTTGGAGAAATAAAAGAACTTTGTGATTTAGTTCATCCTAAAATAGGAATGATAACATCAATCGGTCCACAACATTTAGAGACATTTGGAAGTTTAGAAAATATTAAAAAAACAAAATTTGAACTTGTAGATTCACTTCCAGAAGATGGTTTAGCATTTTTAAATTATGATAATGATGAAATAAGAAGCGTTAATATAAATAAAAATAAAATTACATATGGATTATCTAAAGAATATAATTATTATGCTAAAGATATAAATATAGGTGAATTTGGATCAGAATTTACAATTCATACAAAATCAAATGAAGATATACCAGTTAAAACAAAACTTTTGGGAGAACATAATATAGTAAATATAGTAGGGGCTGTAGCAATTGCAAAAGAAATGGGACTAACAGATGAACAAGTTCAATTAGGAATAAAGCTATTAAAACCAGTAGAACATAGATTAGAATTAAAAGAATACCAAAACGGAACTATAATAATTGATGATGCATATAATTCTAATACAAAAGGTGCTAAAACAGCAGTAGAAGTATTAGGTAATTTTAAAACAAGGCAAAGAATACTTGTTACTCCTGGAATAGTTGAACTTGGAGATAAAATGTATGAATATAATAAAGAATTTGGAAAACAAGCAGCTCTAAATTGTGATTATGCAATTTTAGTTGGAGAAAAACAAGCAAAACCTATATATGATGGGCTATTAGAAGCGGGATTTTCAAAAGAACAGATATATATTGCAAAAGATTTTCCTGATGCAAAATCAAGAATGGATGTACTTATAGATGGAAATACAGTAGTATTACTAGAAAATGATCTATCAGATAATTATTTATAAAGAGAGGTAAATTGAAATGAAAATTAAAGTTGGTTTTTTATTTGGTGGAAGAAGTGTTGAACACGAAATATCAGTTATAACAGCAAATCAAGGTATGAGTGCAATTGATAAAGAGAAATATGAAATAATACCTATATATGTTGCAAAAAGTGGACTAATGTATACAGGAGAAAAATTATTAGACTTAGCAAATTACAAAAATTTAGATGAATTAATTAAAAATTGTATACAAGTATCACTTGTAAATGATGGAAACAGAGTAAATCTTGTAAGATTTCCAACAAAAAAATTTAAAAATAATATAATAAATTACATAGATGTTGCATTTCCTGCAATGCATGGAAGCAATGGAGAAGATGGAACAATGCAAGGATACTTAGAGACTTTAAATATTCCATATGTTGGATGTGATGTTTTATCATCAGCAATTGGAATGGATAAAATAATGATGAGAAGAGTTTTAAAAGAAGCAAATATTCCATCATTAGATTATATTTCATTTTATTCTTTAGAGTACATAAAAAATGAAAATGAGATTATAGAAAAAGTTGAAAGCAAAATCAATTATCCAGTAATAGTAAAAGCAGGAAACTTGGGATCTAGTGTTGGTATTAAAAAAGCAAAAGATAGATCAGGATTAAAAGAAGCAATTGAATTTGCTGTACAATATTCTGATAGAATAATGATAGAAAGAGCAATAGAAAATTTAAGAGAAATAAATTGTTCTGTAATGGGGGATATGATAGAAGCAAAGCCTTCTGTATGTGAAGAACCATTTGGAAGTGATGAAATATTAAGCTATAGTGATAAATATATGTCTGGAGGTAAAACAAAAGGTGGAAAAACAGGTACTTCTGGAAGTAAGAGCGCTGGTATGGCATCATTAGATAGAAAAATACCGGCAGATATATCAGAAGAATTATCAAAAAGAATACAAGATTTAGCAGTACAAACATTTAAATTATTAGGTTGCAGTGGTGTATCTAGGATTGATTTTATGATAGATAAAGATACAGATGAATTATATGTAAATGAAATAAATACACTTCCAGGAGCACTATCATTCTATTTATGGGATGCAACAGGTGTAAAATTTAAGGATGAAATGGATAACCTAATAGAACTTGCATTTACAAGACAAAGACAAAGAGAAAACAGAATATATTCATATGGAGAGAATATTTTAGCAATGCAAGGAAGTAAAATAAAAAAATAACTAAAAAAATTTGGCCCATTAGGGTCATTTTTTTTAGACAATCACTTGCAAATAACATAATTAATTGATATAATGAGGTCGATTTATGTAATATCTTTAGAGAGGATGATATAAACTATGATTTTTAAGGATTACTATAGGATTTTAGGTTTAGATAATAGTAAAGTAACAATTAATGAAATTAAAGCGGCATATCGTGAACAGGCAAAATTATATCATCCAGATGTAAATGTAGGAAATAAAGCATCAGAAGAAAGATTTAAAGATATAAATGAAGCATATAGAGTATTATCAGTTGGATCATCCAAAAGAAAATATGATAGAATGTGGAATAATCACGCAGTTAAGAGTAAAGTAATATATGAGGAAAGTAAACGTGAAAAAGGATCTACATTTAGTGATTTCTTTAATATGTTCTTTGGAGAAGCAGCAGAAGATAATATAATAGAGGAAGAAAATAAAAATAAAAAACAAAGAAAAAACAATCTAATAAATGGAGAAAATATTGAAACCTCAATAGACATTTCTATAGAAGATGCTTTCTTCGGAGTAACCAAAAAAATTTCACTTAGAACTGTTGAAGGAAAAATGAGATCATTTGATGTTAAAATTCCAGCAGGAATAAGAACAGGAGAAAAAATAAGACTACTTGGACAAGGAAAACAAGGAAAAAGTGGAGGAAAAGACGGAGACTTACTTATAAGTGTTAATATAAAAAATGATAGCAAATTTAAAATAAAAGGATATGATATACATACAGATTTATTTTTAACACCATGGGAAGCTGCTTTAGGAACAAGAGCTAATATAGTTGGAATTGATGATGAAGCCAATGTATACATACCAGAAGGAACACAAAGTGGTGATAGTTTAACAATACCAGGAAAAGGGTACAAAGATGCTAAAGGAGGAAGAGGAGATTTAATAGCAGATATAAAAGTTATGGTACCAAAACAATTAACTAATGATGAAAAAGAAATGTTTTTAAAATTGAAAGAAATATCAACATTTAATCCAAGAATATAAAAATGTTAACATAAAACATAATATAATATTATTGACTTTCGATGCAATTTGATGTATAATAATATATAGTTGTAATAACAAATGACAAATATTGCATCAAAAGTTAAGAAAGAGGTGTAATAAAATGGCTACTTTAGAAGGTATACATTTTAGCATAACAGATCCAAAAGACGTAAACACAGTGATTTATCGAATAAATGAAACAGAAAAAGAATTTTTAAAAGATTCTCCAAAATACACAGTAGAAAGATTAGACAGTATGTCAGAGATAAGAGGAGAAGGAACTAAAAGAACATATTTTATTGATATACCATCTCCAGATTATGACCAGTTGGTAATTTTATCATTTGGAAAAGAAAAAGTGGTTGTAAATAGTGGTATATTGGAAGGAGAAAAAATTAAAATCTCCAAACAGCCATCATTTGTAAAATTTGATACGCTGTATTCAAACGAAACAGAATATAAAGAATTTAATTATACACCAAATTTAAAAAGACCTATATCTATTATAGATCCTGAAACAACAGAAGAGATCAAACCAGTTTTATATTTTGATGAAAAAACAAATGAAGTAAAAGGAAAATGTAAGTTGAAACCACATAAATCTTATTTCGCATTCGAGATAAGAGA